>WNFU01005921.1_pt1 | contig 22287 bp, 22 predicted proteins | sample 5400121 | NCBI WGS metagenome assembly WNFU01 (sample SAMN13153360, study PRJNA577476) | soil metagenome | isolation source: 100 cm soil or saprolite under grassland replicate 1 | place: USA:California | collected 2016-06-15
ACTGAGCTTGCACCTGCACCCGCTGTCGACGATGAGCCCAGGGCAACGATCATGATGAGCTTGCGGGATGCTAAGCGGCGCGCGGTCCGCCTCAGCGGCAGATCGAGTCGGGTGAGATCGGCGGGCGCGACACAGTGCGCCGCACTCGATTCTGCGGCCACGGCCATCGGTGCGATTGCAAACAGACTCACCAGCGCAAGTGCGCCAGCCACCAAAACCGAGCAAATCCCATGTCGCATGCAGGCTCTGCCACACCAATAGGGACAGTCCGAGCGCCTACAATTCGCATCTATAACGGATTGCTACCGTCAAAGTTCACCGGTGATCTGAAGGCCCCAGCGCGGACGACGCAAGGTTGACCGCACGTTTACTGGGTGGAACCGTCGCACGAACAAATCTTTACCGAAATTTAATCTGGCGCCAGGCGCGGGCGGGATAAACGCCAGGAACTCGTGGACCGAGTCGGGAGTTCCTTCGCAAATTAATTTTTTCACTGCGTTGCTCCGTTCCGCGTAGCGGCGTCCGGGAGAAATGCGCATGGCCCTGACCGATGTCACCGCCTTTCAACTTTCTCCTGCTGAACATCAGGTGCAGCTCCGCCGCGCCGTTATCGCGTCCACCATCGGCACCGCCATCGAATGGTATGATTTCTTTCTCTACAGCACCGTCACCGGCCTCGTCTTCGCCAAGCTGTTCTTCCCGAACTCGGACCCCTGGGTCGGAACGCTCGAGGCCTTTGCCATCTATGCCGTGGGCTTCGTCGCGCGGCCGGTAGGTGCGGCGATCTTCGGCCATTACGGCGATCGCATCGGCCGAAAGTCGACTCTGATCGCGACGCTGCTGCTCATGGGCCTGGCCACTTTCGCGGTGGCGCTGGTGCCGACCTATGAGCAGATCGGCATCTGGGGCGCGGTCATCCTCACCATCCTGCGTTTCATCCAGGGGATCGGCGTCGGTGGCGAGTGGGGTGGCTCGGTGCTGATGTCGATGGAATGGGCTCGCACCAATCATTCCCGCGGCTTCATCGCCTCCTGGCCGCAATTCGGCGTGCCCTGCGGGCTTTTCCTCGCCAACCTCGCCGTCCTCGCGTTTAGCCAGATGTCCGGAGAGCAATTCCTCGCGTGGGGCTGGCGGATACCGTTCCTTCTAAGCCTCCTCCTCGTCGGGGTCGGGCTCTATATCCGACTCGGCATTTTCGAGACGCCGGTCTTCGCTAAACTCCTCGCCGAGCGCAAAGTCGAGCGTACTCCGATACTGGAAGTCATCAAGCACCACCCGAAGGAGATCATATTATCCGCGTTCGCCCGTATGGCCGAGCAGGCGCCGTTCTATATCTTCACCGCCTTCATCTTCTCCTATGGCACCGGCACCCTGCATGTATCGCGCGACTTCCTGCTCACCGCGGTGCTCGTGGCGTCGGTCTTGTCCTTCTTCTCGATCCCATTCTTCGGCCATTTGTCCGACCGCATCGGACGAAAGAACATGTACATGATCGGCGCGGTCGTGACCGGCATCTTCGGCTTCGTGTACTTCGGCATGCTGAACACCGGCGTCACAGCGATCATTTTCCTTGCGATCGTGTTGTCGCTTATCCCGCACGATATGATGTACGGTCCGCAGGCCGCATTGATCGCGGAAAGCTTTACTGGTCGGCTGCGCTACAGCGGCTCCTCGCTGGGCTATCAGCTCGCTTCCGTTATCGCCGGCGGCCCGGCGCCGCTGATCGCCACTTGGCTTTTCGGCGCCTATCACACCTCGTATGCGATCGCCATTTACATCGGGATTTGCGCGGTGCTCAGCCTGATCGCAACCGCGTTCATGACCGATTACACTGGCAAGGACATCGGGGGCGAGTATCACGCTTGAGTTGTCAAGTCCCGTGCCCTGTTCGCCCGAATTCGGCATTTAGGTTGGCCTCTCGCTCGCTCAAGTCGAATAAATCGGCACTAACAGGCCGTGGGCATGCACCGCTGGATCTGGCGGATCGCGTCCACCATATTCTGGCCCTGCGAGACCACGACATCCACCTGCCGCAACTTCGCGACGATCTCTTCAGGCTTGTATCGCTTCCTTGCCATTCCGGTCCTCCTTGATGTCAAAGACATACCTCAAGTCGGACCACTTCAATGGGGGTGGATCAAGCGAAAGCAAGGCGTGCCGCCGCAATGTGTTCGCGTCGCCGGCGGAATTCATCGATTGCAGAATATAATTTTCAGCACAGACAACTTACTTACCGCGCACGGCGTCCTTCAGACCACCCACGGCGTTCCGTACTTTTCCTTTCACCTGGTCGGCTTTGCCTTTAGCTTGGGTTTTTTTGTCCCCGGTGGCTTTGCCTGCCCATTCCTTCACTTTGCCTTTCGCCTGCTCGGCGGAGCCCTTGATGCGATCTTTGTCAACCATTTGTGCCTCCTTGAAATAGCCGTTCGGTACTCGAACAAATGAAAAGGCTTTAAAGTTCCAGACGCGCGCGCCTGCCGACGATTCACGGCCAAGGGGACAAATGTGGAAGCGGGAGGTCTGATGTCCTATGGGGCAAGCTTCCCAGACCTGTACCGACGCGCCTCCCTTGCGACGCCGCGTTCTGGACGACAGTCGTTGCCGTGCCGGGGACCACCATCAGCCCCTATTTGTTTTTCAGGCAGGCAGCGCAGGAGGTCGAGGGCATCCGGGTCGAGCCGGAACGCAAGCAGCGGACCTTGAGTTCGTTCCAGCGGCGTTCGAAGGCGCACGTTCGTGCCATCGGAGAGGCCGGCGCGGCGCTCGGCGCGCAACCGGCTGTTCTCGAGTTCAAGGTCCTTCGGGCGCTTCACCTGCCGCGCTTCGGTTGCTTGCCAACAGTGATGCAATTCATCTGATGCGGGTCGGCGCCCCCAGGTATCGGCCACTCTGCCGGCCTCGTCCCGTCGCGGCTGAGGGATCAATATCGCTCGTGTTGAGTTGAACGGACGGCGTGCGTGTCTGAGGAGATTTCAAAAATGCAAAAGCACGTTCTGGTGCTCATGACCTCTGCAGTTGTTCTGGCGTGTGGCGCTATCGCTGCCAGTGCGGAGCAGATTCCTGATGTTCCGACGATACAGCAGCAGCAGCCACAAATCCTGCAGCAGCGACAGGAGCGTCAGCTAGGGGGCGCTCAAACTCCGCGGCGCGGCATTGAAGATGATCTCGAGGAGGATGGTGGGATGGCGGGCTGGCGTTATGGGCGTGGTTGGAGGCACCAACAGGACTGGGTCGAGGAACCATGGGCCCCGGCATGATGGGGCGAGGGGGCATGATGGGTCCCGGGAGCATGGGTCACGGCATGATGATGCGGATGCTTTTCGCTATGATGGACAGTGACGGTGACGGGACCATCTCATTGCAGGAGTTCCAGGCGGCTCACGAGCGCATCTTCAGGGCAATGGACGCCAACAAAGATGGCCACCTCACCTTAGAGGAGATCCAGACCTTCATGCATGAAACCAGACGATCGGTTCCGCCGCAGTAAGGGTATTTTCCTCCAGCCTAGCGCTAATGGCATGGTCCAGCCGTGCTCCGGCCCCGCGCAGCAAGGGAAGCTGGCAAGGGGCACCAAAGACGAGGAGAGGTATAACACTTATGCGATCGGCATCCGTCATCGCTTTGATATGCTACATGGCGCTCGCCGGATCGATGTCCGGTTCGACGCAACCTTCCGACACGTTGCAGGCGCCGTCCGCCTTCGCAGCGATCTCCGATCCATCAGAGCGCTCACGCGCTATTTTTGCCGAGGCGGCCAAGGTGCTCACCCATCCGCGCTGCATGAACTGTCACCCCGCGACCGACCGTGTGCTGCAGGGGAATGACAAACATCCCCATCAGCCGGTGGCGACGCGGGACACCCCGTGTGTAACCTGTCACATCGACCGCAACGTCACGCTCCTTGAGCGCGCATCATATCGCAGCATCCCGGGGCATCCGCGCTGGATGGCAGCACCCATCGAGATGGCGTGGGAGGGCAAGTCGGTCGGCGAGATTTGCCGCCAGATCAAGGATCCCGATCGCAATGGCGGCCGCAATCTTTCGCTGCTGCACGAGCACCTGGCGCACGATGATCTGGTGGCGTGGGGCTGGCAGCCGGGCGCCGGACGCGACCCAGCTCCCGGCTCGCAGGCGTTGCTCGGCGACTTGATCCAGGCGTGGATCGACACCGGAGCCCAGTGCCCGTGAACCGGCAATCGCGCCGCGTTCGTCTACCCGCAGTCTATTTCGCACGAGCTTTCGCCGCGCATCTGGCGTTCGGGACGACCAGGATCGCAATATCATTCATCAGTTGTCTCCTATCCGCACGGTGAGCCCCACGGTGATCCAGTTGGCACCTTCGCCGGTCAGATTGCGGCCGTAGATCAGATCCCAGTCGATGTCCTTCGTGGGACTATAGCGCAATCCGCTTTGAAAGCGCGGGTTGGTTTGGCCGGGACCCATAAGTGCGAACATCTCCGAGATGACGCTCCAGTGCGGCACGAAATTCCAGGACACGCCTGCGCCCGCGGTGGCGAATAACCCATTAGGTTCACCGCCGCTGTAATACTGTGCGCCAAAATTAATGTTGACGCGAAGCTGTTTGCTGAACTCGAAGCTCAGCGGGATGTTGATGATGAGGCCGCTGCCCGTCTGGTTGAGGGGGTCATAAACAAGCGCGCCAGCAATCGCCAATCCGAAACCGTTCCGGCCGATCGGTATCGGAACAGTCTTCGCGGTTAGCGTCGCAAGCACGTCTTCTTGGCCAGTGGAACGCAGATCGACTAAGTTCGTGCCCACCTCGACGGGCCTGCCGGGATTCACCACGCAAGCCGGGCTAAATACCGCGATGCGATCGCCGTTAGCGGCAAACGAGCTCCAGGATTCGATCTCGCAAGCTCCTGGTTTTCCGATCTCCGCATCGTCGACGTAATATGCGCCGCCCAGCCTCGCCGCGAAGGCTTGCGCGAGAGGAGCAAATAAGAAGATCAAGAGCGCCAGCGCCAGAGCACGTGACGAGGCACGAACGTGACCTTCAAGGGACTCCAGAGCGAGAACGGCCTCCATAAGTGCACCCTCGGACACGTGGCGAGTGGCATCTTGTGGTTGGTCGGGCCAGAAAAAATATATCCTTGGCATCGCATACTCTTTTTCCGGAAGGAGTGTGTTTTTCAAGCCACATCTTACCGTCGCTGTCATCTTGAAGAGGCCGAGGCGCATATCGAAGACCGCGCGCGGTTGATCCAGCAGCGCGCTTTGGTCAGGCGTTTACACCAAGAGGGCACCAGCAAGGAGATCAGCGCCCCGCTGAATGACAGGCGCTCAGGGCGATCACGCGGATCGCGCTCGGTTACCGTTTTGACGCGTTGGCCGGATTGCAGCAAATTGGCCAGAGCGGACAGGGGCAGGATGGGCGCTTGCTCCGATCTTCGCGCTCGGCGGCATGCTGTTGGCGGATTTGCTCGACGCTGAGGCCCCGTAACGGACGGACTGTGAGTGGTCGGCGACGATATTCATAGCCGCGCTTGCATCGCTTCTGCCATCTCCTCGAGCGAATTGCCTCCATCCGACTAGTCCGTGTTTTGCGTGGAGAATTCCGCGCAGGTCCCTGAGTTCGATCAGCTTGGGAATGAGATGCTTGCGCCGAGCGCGATCTCACCGCGACCCTCGCGCAATTCCGGCTCGATGTATTGCAAGCCCAGTGCTTTATAAATGTCGGCTTCCGTCTGGATCGCCCCGGGCGGCCGCAAAGCTGCCGAATGCCGGCCGGCCGTGGCAGTCGGCGCCTGTGCCCGCGAGGAAGCATGAGACTAGGTCCGCGCCCTGGGCTGTAGCAGCGCGAGCGCGATGGCCAACAGCACGATGTGGCCGACCGCACCAACGAGATTGAGATCGAGCCCGGCTATCGGCACGAACTGCTTGCCAGGATCGGCCAGCGCGGTGTCGGGCACCAGCATGGCGGAAAAGAAGGCGAGCCAGATGCAGCCCTGGATCAGCGCCGCGATCCTGCTACGGTCCACCTGGCTCGCCGGGGACCAGACAAGCCAAAGACACAGCAGCGACAGCAGGCTCATAGCGATGACGAACCAGGCCCCATGAAAGTGCGCATGCGGCGACCACAGCTCGCTGAAGATGTGGGTGCTGTTCCAATCCGCGATATTCGAGCCAATTAGCGTGACCAGGGTCACGAAGCTGATGAGAATGCGAGACAGCATGAACATGTGAAGCCTCCGAGTGAAGCCCGAGCAGCGCGATCTGTCCCTCAGCATTGCCATTTGATTCGGCGCAACCGCAAACCTTAAACTAACATTCCACCTGGACCACTCAGTGGGGGCCGATCAATTGGCTGCACGAAATCAAGCACGATGGGTTTCGGGATTGCCCGCAAGAAAGGACCGCGCGTGCGGCTCTACAGCCGCTCCCGGCAACGACCTCCGCATCGTTTTCCACGGATCGTCGAGACGTTGATCCGGCTGCGCCACCGCCTACGCATTGATTTACAAATCTCAGTTTAGCAAACGCCCGAACATGAGGGGCAGCAAGGCTCCGCTACCTTTCGCTGCGCATTCGAAATATTCGGAACGATTCCTGGGCGGGCGCTTTTGTGTGGAGAGCGCCGTGACAGGAAGGGAGATCACTTATGTTCCGCACGAGGCTTTTTCCTCTCGCACTGGTATCCGCCTTGTTGCTGAGTACAGCCGTGTTTGCCCAGGGCGGGGGTGGCGGGGGCGGTGGTGCTGGCGGTGCCGGTGGAGGCGCTGGCGCGGGCAGTGCCGCCGGAGCAAGCGGCAGCAGCTCAGGCGGTCCTACTAATTCCACAACTAGTCCCGGAAATACGACGGGGAGCGGCGCCAATCCTAGTGCCATGGGCAACCCGAACGCCAACCCTGACTCCAGCAGCACCGCCGACCCGAACCGCCCGACTGAGCGGAGAAATCAAAATCGCTCCTCACCTCGTCTCCGCTAAGGGCAAGTGCAAAAGGAGGACGTTCCCGAGACCCCGCCTTTGAGCTTCAGGTTTCTCGTAAATCCCAGGCCCCGGTGATGCTGGAAATTGCAATCACTCTGATCGTCGGGTTCGCACTCGGATATGGAGTTCGTGAGTGGGTCTTCCGCGCGCGTCCATCTCACGGCGCGGGGGAAAGGCGACGCCGTCCTTTTTGAAACATCCTTGAGGTGCCCGGCGGGCGGCGGGCTCAAGGGCAGCCAAGTGGTGCAGCAACTCGCATGCAAGCCCGCCGACAACTGCGAGACTGAACAGCTTCGCCTGCGCCTAAGCTGTGCGCGGCGAAAGCACGCCATGCAAAGTCCAGAGCTCATGGAGAGTGGGTCGCTCTCCTCGATCATCTCCAATGATGCGACTGGCGGCGTGCGACGCTTGCCGCTTCGCACTCCACGGTGCTCAATTAGGGCTATCGCGCGTCCGGCGGCCCGAGTTCGACGATCGCGATGGCTGCCTGTGTCGACGGAATGGTTGTGGGCTGGTTCATCCCGGATTAGGGCCGTGGCGCGGCGGGAACGGCCCATGGTTCAAAGGAGACGACGATGGCTAAAGCAACAAAGAAGCTGGACGATCTATTTCACGACACGCTGAAGGACATCTACTTCGCCGAGAAGAAGATCCTGAGCGCGCTGCCGAAGATGGCGAAGGCAGCACAGGACGAGAAGCTCCAGGCGGCCTTCGAGAAGCATCACGGCGAGACCGAAACCCACGTGTCGCGCCTGGAGCAGGTGTTCGACGCGATCGATGCGAAGCCGCAGGGCAAAACCTGTGATGCCATCCTGGGGATCATCGAAGAGGGCCAGGAGATCATGGCGGACTACAAGGGCTCGCCCGCCCTGGACGCTGGCCTTCTCGCGGCAGCGCAGGCGGTGGAGCATTACGAAATCTCGCGCTATGGCACGCTTCGGACATGGGCGGAGGAGCTCGGCTTGTCGGACGCCGCGGAGCTTCTGGAAGCCACGCTGCGCGAGGAAAAGGCCACCGACGAGACGCTGACGCAGATCGCCGAATCGGTCGTGAACCAGGGAGCCCAAAGCCGGGCGGCTTGAGCCGCGAAATCGTTTCGCGCTGCAGAACTGTTACGAGGACCGCCGCAATTGCAGCGGCCCCTCGCGCGCGTCCTGCTACGCCGGATGCGCTCCCCTCATAGCAACTGCCTTCGCTTCCGATGACTGACGATCGGCGGAACCCGCATGCTTGCGCGAGCCGTAACGGTGGGCGTAGACACTGGTGAATTCAGCGCCCATCAGGACGAGCTGGGCGGAGTAATAGACCCAGATCAGCACCACGATGATCGAAGCCGCGGCCCCATAGGTCGATTCGAGGCCCTGCTTGCCGATGTAGAGGCCTATGAGAAATTTTCCCACCTCGAACAGCGCCGCAGTCAGGACGGCGCCGAGCCAGACGTCGCCCCACTCCACCGTGGTGTCAGGAAGCCATTTGAATATCATGGCGAAAAGCAGGGAGATCACCGCGAACGACGCGGCGAAGCCCGCGACCTGCAGCGTCGCCTCCGGCAGGTAGGCTGCGACATATTTTCCCGCGGCGGCCAGCGCCGCCGTCAGCAGCATCGAGGTCAGGAGCAAGAAACCGAGTGCCAGCACCCCAGCCAGGGACAGGATGTAGCTGCGCACAAACCGCCAGACCCCCGATCCCGGCGTGCTTTCCACCTCCCAGACCGTGTTTAGGGCGTCCTTGAGCTGAACCACGACGCCGATGGCGGCAAAGACTAGGGTGCCAATCCCTATTGCGGTCGCGACCATGCCTTCGCGCGGCCGGTCCGCGCCCTTGAGCATGGCTTCGATGGCCTGAGTGCCGGTGTCGCCGACGAGCCCCTTCAACGTGCCTAGAACCTGGCCTTGCACGGCCTCGGCGCCGAAGACGAGACCGGCAACCGCAATCGCTATGAGAATCAAAGGCCCGAGCGAGAACACGGAATAATAGGCAAGCGCCGCGCCGAGCCGCGCATCCTTGTGCTCGGACCAGCGGCTGACCGTATCTCGAAGCGGAGTAAGCCACGCGGGCATTGTCTTTCAACTCGCTCCTCGCAAATAGCCTTCGTCACGGCAGTAATGCGCCATTGATGCAGAATCCTGATTGCACAAACCCCGACCGAACGCGCGCGCTCGATCGGGGTCTGAGATTCCTGGCGGAGGAGGAAGACGAATATTCCGCCGAGCGTCTGTCCCATCAATTCGAAATGCCGCACGCGGTTCCGGACGTGCACGACCGTTTGTTCTTCCGGGAGCCGAAGACGGCGGCGCATTGGTCATCTATCCGACGAACGCGATGCCAGTTCGCCGCGCCCAGGGACAGGACTGATGCAAGCGAGGTTGGTGCTCGTAGTGGAGACAGCCGACGCCGCAGCCGAGACACCCTTCGCCGAGAATCGACATGCGATCGGTCAGCGTCCGCGTGACGAAGACTGGGAGGCAGTCGTCGCGCAGACGCGCGAGAGAAATCCGCAGGCATTCGCTCCGTGGACAAAGCAAGAAGACCAGGAGGTTAAGAGGAGGTTTGAACAGGTAGAGAAGATGCAACACATCGCGCGAGCACATCAACGCTCGCCACGTGCCATCGAATTGCGCCTTCAACGGCTCGGTCTTTTACCTCCTGCCAGCTGAATGTAGAGAGGATGAGGGCTTGAAACGAATTGGGAAGGCTCTCTTCTACGGGTTGTGTCGGGACGGGCGGGCGGTCGTCCCTAAGGCTAGGTCGCGGCATCGTCGGAGGATAGTCCGATGGACCGATGGTCGGTGACTTGCCGCCTCCCGGGCTGCGACGGATGGGATTGAAATCGAAGCAATCAATGCGCTGAGCGCTGCGTCTAAGCGACTCCTACCGGAGAGCGCCGAGATTGTCGGATATCATCGCCTAAATCGAGGAAGTTCCGACATCTGGGCTGAATACTCGATCACCGCCCCAGCGCCCGAGGACTACTTTGAAGGCCACGTTGGCCCGCCTAATTTGGCCCTTCTCAAGGTGAGGGCGCCTTGCGCTTTTCAGAGGGACGCGTGCGAAGCCCCCGCCCTGGCGCCTCTACAGCCTGGGCCGGCTTCGACCGGCGTCGCACCTTATGGGCGGCGTCGTCCCGGCATGCGCGCCTGAGCACTGACTCGGCGCGTGCCGAATCGATCCACGGCGAGAGCGCGGTTGTCGTCATGCCCCTTGCAGGCGAGCGCTGCTCGAGATGCGCCATGAAACACCCGAGGTCGAGGCAGTTGAGCACCCGCTCCTTAGGCAAGCCGCCCTTGCGGACCATCTCCACGCCCCAATGCGTGAGGTCGATCTCCGCAATTGAATGGGCGTCAGGATTGATGCTCATCCAACATCCAAGCTCCACGGCGCGGCGATGCCAGCGCCAATCGAGGTCGAGGCGCCATGGATTGGCGTTGATTTCGACCGCGACTCCATGGGCCGCGCACGCGGCGAGGATCTTCTCGATGTCCAAATCGTAACCCGGCCGACGCAACAACTGGCGTCCGGTCATGTGGCCGAGAATGGTCGTATAGGGGTTGGTGACGGCGCGAAGGATACGTGCGGTTTGCGCCTCACGATCGAGACGAAATCGGCTGTGCACGCTGGCGATCACAAAGTCGAAGCGACCGAGCACATCGTCGACGTAGTCTAGGGAGCCGTCGGCCAGGATATCCGCTTCGACCCCTTTGAAGATCCGGAACATCCCATTGTATCGGGCATTCAATCGATCGATCTCGGCGTGCTGCTCCGCGATTTCTTCGAGCGAAAGTCCGCCAGCGTAGTGTGCCGACTGCGAATGGTCAGCAACGCCGAAATATCCGTAGCCGCGCTGCCGCACCGCGTCAGCCATCTGCGCGAGGGTGTTGACGCCATCTGAGAGGTCAGTGTGGGCGTGGAGGATGCCGCGAATGTCGCCATCACTGACCAGGCGGGGCAATCGACCGGCCAGGGCCAGTTCGATCTCGTCGCCACCCTCGCGCAATTCGGGTTCTATGAACGGCAGGCCGAGCGCTGCGTAAACGTCCGCTTCGGTCTTGCTGGCGACGACCTTGGCACCGAGGCGCAATCCGTCCTTGTCCAAGGACAGGCCTTTGGTCTGTGCGAGCGCCTGCAAGGCTTCGATGTGGCTCGCCGAGCCGGTCGCATGAAGCAGCGTGATGCCGTAGGTGCGAGAGCCGGCGAGATGCACCGAAAGTTCGGTGCTCGCCTGTAGAATCTGGGGAGTTCCTTCGAGGGCGGGCGCCTCCGCCACCAGAATCAAGTCATCGACCAGTTCGCATCCGCGTCGGAAGCTTCCTGCCGGTGTAATCCGCTTGAGTCCCAGATGCGAGGCGCGCAAATTTTCCTCTGCGGCCTCGAGGAGGGCGGCCGCCCGATGGAGATGCCGACGTCCGTGACCGCGCCGGCGCAGCTCGAGACCCTGCAGGATTTTTCGCTGCAGCGCCGGGCCCAGGCCCTTGATGCCCTTGAGCCGATCCTCGGTTGCCGCCTTCTCCAGCTCTTCGATCGAGGCAATTCCGAGCTCCTTGTAGATCTTTGCGACCTTGTCCGGGCGCAGGCCGGGTATCGTGAGCATTTCGAGCACGCCTTCGGGAATCTCCTTTCGCATGGCGTCGAGCGTCGGGTGCGATCCGGTCGCGTGGAGCTTGCAGATGATGTCGGCAATGGCCGTGCCCACGCCCGGAATGTCGTGAAGGCGATCCTGAGCGATCATGTCGGAAAGTGGAGTCGTGAGTGCGAGCAAGTTTTCCGCCGCCCGGCGGTAGGCGCGAGCCCGGTAAGGGTTGCCGCCGCGCAGAGCGCTGCGCTGGCCAAATTCGCCAAGCAATTTGGCTACGGCCGAAGCGTCGAGATCGGGCATGGCGGTTCGCATGGCGGCGGGGGCTGACACGACAACTCCCAAAGACCGATCTGGTCGCAACGCAGCTTCCGAAATCTTCCCGGTCCACGGAACGTTGGTTCGTTTCCCAGGTTGGTATCGAAATGTCGGAGTTGGACGCCTCACCTTTTTCGAAGGGTGGAGCTGGAGGAAGACGTCATGAAAACCATCACATTTATGTTTGGAGCGAGCGCCCTGCTAATCTCGCTTGGAACGGCTGCGGCCGGGCCGTGTAGCACGGAGATTGAGAGTCTTACCAAGTTCATGGCCGCGCGCGACGCAGGCGCGGGACCGACTGCGGGGGCCACCAGCACCACCAGTGGAGAACATCCTCCGACTGCGGCCATGGGTGCCGCGGATCCGAGTACGGCGGCATCCTCAACCGCAGCGCAATCGGCCCGCCCGCAGCATCCGCCGACCGCGGCAATGAACGAGGCAACTCAGGGGGGCGGCGCGTCAGCGCAACCTGGCAATACCGCCCCTGCGCAGCATCCGCCGACCGCTGCCATGAGTCAGGCAACGCAGGGAGGGGCGGCTTCGCCCCAGGACGTGCAGAGCCAAACTCGGGGCGGGCCCACGGCAGTGCAGCAAGCGGAAGGTGCCCGCAGGCCCGCGTCCGACCAACTCGCCTCGGCTGAGGCCGCACTTGAGCAGGCGCGCAGCTATGATCGCGCTGGCCAAGAGGCTCAGTGCATGGACGCAATCGCGCGGGCGAAACAGCTCGCACGTTAGATCCATGCGTAAATCTGACCAGCGCCTGCAGACGTTCGCCGAGAATGCCGAACAAACCGCGCGCCGACAGCGGGACATCCAGAAGGAGGTCGATCGCGCCGATAAGGCCGCCACTGGCATAAAGGACAAGAAGTCCCGAGCGATGCAAGCGGGTGCCCGGGCCTATCCCAGCTCGTTTCCCACGCAGCATTTGCGCAAGCCGGGCCTTGAGGCGGAGCTCAAGCCGCAGCCAATGTCTGAAGCGCCCGACTACAGGGGGTCCGACAAGCTGCTCGACATGGTGGCGTTGATCACGGGGGGCGATTCGGGCATCGGCCGCGCGGTGGCGATCCTTTATGCCCGCGAAGGCGCCGACGTGGCGATTATCTATCTCGACGAGCACGTCGATGCCGAAGAAACCAAGCGCCTGGTGGAAAGAGAAGGACGGCGGTGCATTACGATCGCCGGCGACGTCACGGATTTTCGATTCTGCAAGGCGGCTGTAGAGCAAACCATCGCGGAGTTCGGCAAGCTCGACATCCTGGTCAACAACGCCGCGTTCCAGGAGCACGTCTCCCGCCTCGAGGATCTGACCGAAGAGCATTTCGACCGCACCATCAAGACCAACCTCTATGGCTACTTTCACATGGCCAAGGCGGCCGTGCCGCACATGAAGGCCGGCGCCGCGATCGTGATGACGGGCTCGGTCACGGGCATCGACGGAAGCAAGCATCTGCTCGATTATTCCATGACCAAGGGCGGCATTCATGCCTTTACCCGCTCGCTCGCGGCGCATCTTGTCGACAAGGGCATTCGCGTCAACGCGGTCGCCCCCGGCCCCGTTTGGACGCCGCTCAATCCCGCCGACAAGCAGGCCGAGCAGGTCGCCAAGTTCGGCAGCGGTACCGCCATGAAACGCGCCGCCCAGCCCGAGGAGATCGCCCCCGCTTTCGTGTTCATGGCGGCGCCGAGCTGCGCCAGCTACATCACCGGGGAAGTGCTGCCGATCGTCGGTGGATACAGCGGGTAAACCGTTGCAGCGATATGACCAATTACGCCAAACTGCCGACGTGGGCCGATGGTGACCATATCTATGCCGTGGTTGAAACACCGCGCGGCAGTCGCGCCAAGTTGGAGTTTGATCCCCAACTCGGTGCGTTCACGCTCGCGAAGCCGCTGCTCGCGGGGCTGACCTATCCCTACGATTGGGGCTTCATCCCGTCCACTAAAGCCCAAGACGGCGATCCGCTCGATGTCCTCATCATCCATGACGCCGCGACCTATCCCGGCCTCGTGCTGAAATGCAAACCGATCGGGGTACTCGAAGTCGTCCAATCATCGAAGGGCAAGAAGGAGCGCAACGATCGTGTGTTTGTCGTGCCCGGTCGTTCGCCCTTCGAAGGCGACCTGCAGGACATACGGCGGCTGCCGGCGAGAGCGATCGAGGAGCTGGAGAGATTCTTCGAGGCGACCAACGCGCTCGAATCGAAGAAATTGCAATTTCTGGGCTGGCGCGGACCGGCCAAGGCCATCAAAACGATAAAGAAAGTCGCTCTCTAGGGCGACCAACCATAGCAGCCCATGGGGCGTTTGCTTGATAGTCCAGGATCACGTTCGCCCTTCCTTTGCCGACGACCATGCAAGAGAACGAAGCCGACCGCGAAGCACGCTTACGAGAATTGGCATCAAAGTTATTTTTCACTCTCCAAAATCAGGGTTTTCGCTTTGCTCTTTACAGAGATGTAGACGTACCAGAGCCGGTACGGCATGACGGCCTTACCCTCGACGAAGTAGAAGACATACTCAATACATGGAAACTTCGTGGCCCGCACGGTGGCTGAGACCGGCGCTCGATAGCGCGTTGGAACCGGGTCGCACCAATACGGGGGTCGCCGTGGCCTGGGTCCCATCCTTCGTTAGAAGCACAGGGGCGCAGCAGCGCCTTCCGATTCAGAACAATTCAGGTCTGCCCCAAGGACCGGTCGATCAACCTGTGACAGGCTAAGCATTGGAACACGACCAGCCATCAGAGCCATTTGGGCTGGCGCTTGCACTGGTCAGCAAACGGGAGGCGACATTGCAAATCCAGCAGGTCCACTACTTCATGGCGCTGTGCGAAGAGCTCAATTTCACCTGCGCAGCCCGCCGCTGCGGCGTCTCGCAACCTTCGCTAAGCAACGCCATCAGCGCGCTGGAGCGGGAGCTGGGCGGAGCGCTGTTTCACCGAAAACCTTCAATCGCGTTGACAGGGCTCGGGCGCATGGTGCGGCCCTACCTGGACGAAATTGCGCGCAACGCGGATCACGCCCGCGAGGTTGCACGGACGTTGACCCCGCGTCCCTCCGTCCACCGATCAGCCCGTCATGCAGTGGAAAGTTCGGAGCAGCCATCGAATTGATGCCTAACGGTATATCCTCCTGCATCACTGGCCACAGCGAGGCAGAGCACCCTACGATTTGGCCGCACGTGAAGCCTTCGAAGAGGCCGGGGTGGTTGGAGCGGTCGGCAGGCGCTCCGTTGGATCATTTCCGTACCAGAAGCGCCTCAAGAGCGGCGGCGTTATGGTCTGTGAAGTGCACGTCTTCCCCCTGAAAGTGACGCGTCAAAGTAAGCAATGGCCAGAAAAAGAGGAACGTGACGTCAAGTGGCTCTCGATCAAACAAGCAGCCGAAACGGTGCAGGAGCCCCTGCTGAGCGAGATCATACGTCGACTAGGGCGTAAACCTGTCGACTGACGGGAGATTAAATGGGGCGTCGCTTCGTGGCGTCTTGCAACAAAAATGGCCCCGACTTCCGGGGCCATTTTGCGTTTGTTGTTTGTCGGAAGACGATCATCATGAAGAAAGCCTGGTAGTGTTTGGCGCCGGCACTGGCTCAGCAAAAGGCCACATAGCAAGCCTTCCCTGGGGCGTGCGATTCCTTGGCGCAGAAAAAAATCTTTTGGGGACCCGTGGGCGGCCCCTCTACACTTGCGCCAGGCCAGCCCCACCTTCTCGAAGGCAGTTTCCCGGCGCGGGCGCCTGCGCCCGCGTGGTTTTCGACCGGAAGCGACCGAAGGGACCTCCCGACCCGGCGCGCATGCCCGGTTTGTTTGGCCATGAGTTGCACTCTCCTCTTGGAGTTCGCGTTTTGTGGTCCGATCAAAACGGCACAGCATTCGGATGGCACAATTCAGCGCAGAGCCACCAGAATAACCCCCACTTGCCCTCGCGTGGCGTGATGTTGCGCAGCAACGCTTTGACCTCTTCGATCGTCGCAGCGTTGACAAACTCGTTCTGGCCGTTGATGCCTCCGCGCAACAACAAGACAAAAGCTTCCTTGAGCCGTCCCTCCGCTTTGGGCTTAGTGACATAGTCAAGACTGGCCTTGCCGAGTGCGAAGTCAGTCTCGGATTGAAACACGATCACTGCGCCGATCTTTGGGTCCTTCTTCCACCATCCGAGTCGGTTCGGATACACACCTTTGGCCTGCGCCTCTTGCGCCGAACAGATGATGAGCTCGTCGTTGTCGATGATGATTTTCCAATCCATGGTTCACCTCGTTGTGAGATGAACGATCCTCCTTCAGCAATGCGTTGAGTTCAAATTGCACAGCGCCATGAACCCGCGCAAACCTGCGCGCATTCACTCGCGTATCCGAATTTTTGGGCACTCCGAGAAGTGATGGAAACGACAAAGGAATTTTTGCGCGAAATTCGCCCCCTGCATTTTAGCCCGTACCCTCCGACAGCGAACGCATGTCCGCGCGGCCTGCGAGACGGTCATTATTTTCGATCGATTTTCGATCAGCCGCTGGGTCTCTTGACTAAACCATTGATTTTATGGCGCTCCCTAGGGGACTCGAACCCCTGTTTTCGCCGTGAGAGCGCGTAGCCCGGACATTCCATCGCAGCACGATCATCGAACCCGTAGTTGCGGAACGGAGGAGGATGGAGAATGGCGACCCGGCCCTGCGGATTCGACCTGCCAGACCATAACGGCAACCGCCCCGATTTCGCCCCGGAAACCCTGGAACAAAGCGTGTCAAAACGGGGCGAAAGCGACAAACGTGCTTTGTATTCACTGGGGTTTTTTGCAGAGCGTTCCCTTCACACGGGAGAGGTCGTAGGTTCAATCCCTACAGCGCCCACCAGCCTTCGCTGCTTCGCAGCTACGGCTGGCAAGCCAGCCTGTGCACCTTCGTGGCGAAGCAGCGAAGGCTGCCCGTCGAAGCCCGCAGGGCGAAGACGAGCTGAGAAACATGAAGTACAGCCTTCGCTGCTTCGCAGCTACGGCTGGCAAGCCAGCCTGTGCACCTTCGTGGCGAAGCAGCGAAGGCTGCCCGTCGAAGCCCGCAGGGCGAAGACGGGCTGAGAAACATGAAGTACGTCTATTTGCTGCAAAGCATCGATTTTCCGGACGAAACCTACATTGGACTGACCGACGATTTACGAGATCGTTTCAGTTCACACAACGCGGGACACTCACCCCATACAGCTAAGTATAAGCCGTGGCGCCTGGTTACGTACGTCGCATTCTCCGACGAGCGCAAGGCCGTCGAATTCGAACGCTATTTGAAGAGTGCCTCTGGCCGGGCGTTTGCCAATAAGCGCTTAAGATAACTATTGGGGCACCAAGGCCACTGCTGGCCCTTGTAAATTGATGATCGGCGGATGCGACGGAGGTCAGGCCAAGTCCACCGCGAAGCGTTTGAGATCGGCAAGCGAGCAGTAGCTCAAAGCGCCTTCGTGCGTAGCGCGCAAGACCACGCGGGGCGCTTGGCCCGCCTCGAGGGCTTCCTGCCATCTCGGTGCGCAAAGACACCAACGGTCGCCGGGCTTGAGGCCGGGAAAGCCGAATTCCGGCATCGGTGTCGAAAGATCGTTGCCGCGCGATTTCGAGAACGCGAGAAAAGTGGCGGTCATGACGGCGCACACCGTGTGGCTGCCGATGTCCTCCGGACCGGTATTGCAGCAGCCGTCTCGAAAAAACCCCGTCATGGGAGTTATGGAGCAGGCTTCGAGCCGCTCACCGAGCACGTTGCGCGGCGCGTCCGGCCGACCGCCTCCATTACCACTGTCGTCCCTCAGCATCTCGTCCCTGCATCCTGCATCGTCGACTTTCCGCCTTGCATCCCAATACTACCATCTTCGCAAGGGTGCGCGACGAGCGCGAGTTCGGCTCAATAGCCGGGAGCATCGCCGCTGAGACACCGCCGCGGCTTTTCGGCAACACTGCGCGGCAAATTTGCGCGCGGACGTACCGGACCGGTCGACAGTCGTCCCGCAGCTTGTAGACTCTCCAGCTCACGGGTTCGGGCTTCGACATTCTGCGCTCGATGATGCGGGGGGTCGTCATGTTTGCACGCTTCCTTGCCGGCGGCGCGTGCGCCGTTGGGTTGCTTGCGTCCGTCTGTGTCACGCCGGCCGCGGCCCATCCCTACGACCAGTACATTCGCGGCCGCTCGTTTTTCGGCGCTTTATTCGGGCCCTCGATCGCGCGCACGCTGGTCAGCTATCCTAGCAATTACAAGCCCGGCACCATCGTGGTCAGCACGGCGCAGCGGCGCCTCTATCTCGTGCTCGGCAACGGCCAGGCGTTGAGCTATGGCATCGGCGTCGGCCGCGCGGGCGCTGCCTGGAGCGGCATCACCCAGGTCACCGCCAAGCGTGAATGGCCGGACTGGACGCCGCCCGAGCAGATGCTGCACCGCAAGCCCGATCTGCCGCGTCATATGGCCGGCGGACCCGACAATCCGCTCGGCGCGCGCGCGATCTATCTCGGCGCGAGCCTTTACCGTATTCACGGGTCGAACGAGCCGGACACGATCGGGCAGGCGGTGTCGTCGGGCTGCATCCGCTTGACCAATGAGGACGTGATCGATCTCTACAACCGGGTCCCGATCGGCGCGACCGTGATCGTGCAGTAGCAGAGGGGCGACGAGGCGGGGGCGACGGAGATGGTTCGTCGTTGCTCGTCTGGCATCAGCGCGTGAGGCCCTTGCCGGCCAGATCATCCAGATAGTCCTGCCAGTAAGCGTCCCGGTTTCGACCAAGCGCGAGAAAGTAATCCCAGCTGTAGATGCCGGTAGAATGCATGTCGTCGAAGACGAGGCGCACCGCGTAATTGCCGATCGGATTGACTTCGAGAATGGCGACATCCTGCTTGCCTGCGACGGTCTTGCGCTGGTCCGGTGAATGGCCCTGCACCTCCGCGCTCGGACTCTTGACGCGCAGATATTCGGCGCTCAGGTCGAAGGTCTCGCCGCTATCGAAAGTGATGGTCAGCGTCTTGCGGTCCTTGTGCAAACGCAGTTCGGTCGGCCAAGGCTTCGACGCTGCTTCGCTCATGTCGACCTCCTGCTTCAGGAGACTGTTAGACGTGAAATTAGACCACGCCGGCCGCGCCCGATAGCCGTCGAAGCACAGCCACGGCGAACGCCCAGGCGGCGCAGCAGACGCCTTTCCCGTCATCTGATCTTCTGCTTACATGATGCCAAAATAACCGAACGGGGCGGCCATGGGACGCTGATTGGTCGCAAGCGAATTCGGCGAGGGGCGACAGTCAGACGCAAACGCGATCCGGCGGGATGCGCGGTTTCCTCGCGATGTGTTGATCTGACCTTGCAAGGCTCAATGCAGGGTCGAGCGCGCCTGCGCGAATTCCATTCGTCGCGGGGGCGCGCGCCAGGGAGGCTGAAATGGACATGATCGGGGGGGAACTCGGCTTCATGGCCGCCTCCGCGGGAAAAGCCTTCCTCCTGCTTATGGAGCCGCACCGCCTGATGTTCCTCGCGCTCGGCTGCCTCATGGGCCTCGTGCTGGGCATCATTCCCGGGATCGGCGGCCTCACCGGAACGGCGATGCTGTTGCCGTTCACCTTCAACATGGACCCGTATGCTGCCTTCGCGCTGCTGCTCGGTCTCGGCGCGACCACCGCAACCGGCGACCCCATTCCGGCGATCCTGTTCGGCGTGCCCGGAGGCGCCGCTTCGGCCGCCACGGTGCTCGACGGCTTCCCGATGGCGAAGAAGGGCGAGGCAGGACGCGCGCTCAGCGCAGCCTACATGTCTTCGCTCATGGGAGGCATCTTCGGCGCGCTGCTGATGGCCATCAGCATTCCGATCCTGCGCCCGGTGATGCTGTTCATCGGATCACCGGAGCTTCTGGCTTTTGCCGTGCTCGGCATCTCCATGGTCGCGGTATTGTCCGGCAATGCGCCGCTGCGCGGGATTACCGCCGGCTGCCTCGGCGTCATGATCGCGATGATCGGGACGGATCCGCAAACCGGCACGCTGCGCTGGACCTTCGACAGCCTTTATCTCTGGGACGGCTTGCCGCTTACGCCGCTGTTGCTCGGCGTCTTCGCGCTGCCTGAGCTGTGCGACCTGTTGATCGCCCGTGTCGCGATCGCGGCGAACACCGGCACGGCCAACATCTACAAAGGCCAGTGGCAAGGGGTGAAGGACTGCTTCACGCACTGGTGGCTGATCATGCGATGCTCGTGGATCGGGGGCGGCATCGGCTCCATTCCCGGCATCAGCGCCTCGGTCGTGGACTGGCTCGCTTACGGCCATGCGCTCAAGACCGAGAAGGGTGCGAGCGCGACCTTCGGCAAGGGCGACGTGCGGGGCGTGATTGCGTCCGAGAGCTCCAACAATGCCAAGGAGGGCGGCGCGCTCGTTCCGACCGTCGCCTTCGGCGTCCCCGGCAGCGCCACCATGGCGATCCTGCTCGGCGCGTTCCTGATCCATGGTCTGGTCCCCGGACCCGACATGCTAACCAAGAACCTCAGCATCACCTACTCGATGGTGTGGTCGGTGGCGCTGGCAAACGTGTTGGGCGCCGGCCTGTGCTACGCGTTCAGTCCGCAATTCGCCAAACTCGCGACGCTGCGCTACACGCTCATCCTGCCGGCCGTGCTCGGCATCATCTATATCGGCGCGTTCGAGGCCACCCGGCAATGGGGCGATCTTTTTACCTTGCTGTTTTTTGGTCTGGTCGGCTGGATCATGAAGCAGCTCAAATGGCCGCGCCCGCCGCTCATCCTCGGCGTCGTGCTGGGCGACATCATCGAGCGTTACCTGTTCATCTCGATCGAGCGCTACGGATTGAGCTGGATGCTTCGGCCGATTGTGGTGTTGCTGTTCGCGCTCGCCCTTCTCGGCCTGATCCGGCCGTTCCTGCAGGATATCCGCAGCCAAGGCGGCGTGATGAGGATGCTGACGAGCTTCCAGCGGCCGAGGTTCCATCCCTCGCAGCTGTTCACGATGTTCATGATCGCACTCATCGGCGGCGCGGTGATTGCAGCCCTGCGGTGGGATTTCAGTGCCAAGATCGTGCCGCTGGTCGTGGGTACCGTCGCCTTGTCTGCGGCGGCGCTCAGCCTATTCAACGAGATGTGCCGCAAACCGGCAGCGCCCGCGGCCGAAGGGTTGGCGCAACATGCCCAGCACGAGGTCACGGAAAAGATCCACATGGATTTGGTGTCCGACACCGGCCATCTGCCGGTGCGCGAAATCGCCGCACGCGCGGCATTGTTCTTCGGCTACCTCATCGGCTTCATGGCGGTGATGGCCGTCATTGGACTTATTCCGACGGCGGGACTGTTCGTCGTTTTCTTCATGCGATACGAGGCAAAGGAGCGCTGGACGCTCGTCCTCCCCTACGCCGCCGTGCTCGTGCTCTTCATCTTTCTTGCCTTCGATTATTTCATGGCCGTTCCCTGGCCGCCCACTCTGATCGGCCAGTGGTTCCCAGCGCTGAAGGCGATTCCTTCGGTGTAGCGACAGAACAAGGCGCGGTCTTTGACCCCATGGCAACGAGGTCCTAAGAAAAACGCATGCAGGCGCGGGAGCGGGATTTAGCGGGCGCGGAGGCAGCAAGTGCTGCGAAGAGCTTGTTCCGTTCGGCCGTCAGCACGCTTCAGGCCAAGTCGCTCGCCATCGTCGGCGCCTCCGAGCGCGCACGCTGGCCGAGCGAGATTTTCAGGAACCTGCGCCAGTTCGGCTATGGCGGCCGCGTCGCGCTCATCAATCCCCGGCAGAAGGAAGTCTATGGTGAACGCTGCTTTCCCTCGTTGCGCGATCTGCCCGAGCCGGTCGACCATGCGCTGGTGATCGTGCCGGCGCCCGCGGTCGCCGACGTGCTGGTCGCCGCGGAGGAAACCGGCGTCGCATCCGCCACCGTGTACGCCTCCATGCTGGGCGACGGCGATGACCCGGAATCGAAGGCGCGCGGCGCATGGCTCAAGGATTTCACCGCGAACAGCCGCCTGCGTGTGGCCGGGCCGAATTGCATGGGCGCTTATTCCTACCGCGAGCGCCTGTTCGGCTATCCGAACACTGATTTATGCCGGCTTGCGCCAGGGTCGGTCGCCTGCATCTTTCAATCCGGCGGACTGATCCAGTTCTGGATGAAGGCGGCAGCCGAGCGGGGGCTGCGCTATTCCTATTGTATCACCTCGGGCAACGAACCCGATCTCAGTCTTGCCGACTACCTCAATTTCGTCATCGACGATCCACACACGCGACAGGTCATCCTGTTCATCGAGGGCATCCGCCGGCCGCAGGCCTTCATGCATGCGGCGGGCCGCGCGCTTGCCATGGGCAAGCCGATCCTCGCCATCAAGACCGGCGCCACCGCGCCGTCGCGCGCCGCTTCGCAGTCCCACACCGGCGCCATTGCCGGCGACTACGCCGCCTATCTCGCCATGTGCGAGCGTTACGGCATCGTCAATTTCCGCTCGCTCGACGATCT
>WNFU01003069.1_pt1 | contig 22271 bp, 23 predicted proteins | sample 5400121 | NCBI WGS metagenome assembly WNFU01 (sample SAMN13153360, study PRJNA577476) | soil metagenome | isolation source: 100 cm soil or saprolite under grassland replicate 1 | place: USA:California | collected 2016-06-15
GGGAGCTGGTCCAAGGGCCGGCCGGTCACCATCGAGCTCTACCTCGACCACGGCGACCCGCTCGCCGACCAGGGGCCGCAGCTCCGCGTCGGGGTCAGCGTCGAGCGCGTCGACAGGGATCCGGGGATGCCCGCACGGTTCGAGAACCGCCGCGGCCTGGCCGAGGATCTGTGGCTGCAGGCCGCGTCCACCGCCGACGACGCCGAGCACTGGGACCGAATCGCCAGCGTCCGAAGCCGGCCCGACCCGGCCTGGTCGCAGGTCACGATCCCAGTGGACGGCCGGCCGGTCGCCTTCGCGTGGCTGGGCGAGGGCCGCCACTGGGTCGCCCGGGCCGAGCTGGATGACCGCACGCTGACCCTCCACGCCCGCGACCTGCCCGTCGGGTCGGTCGAGCTGGTCCGGGTCACCGACGTGGAGCCGTACATCGAGGGCATGCGCCGCCTGGAGGAGGAGGTCTTGGCGCGCCACCATGCCCAAGACTGCTAGCCGGGCACGTTATTGCGAATCTCAGGTCACGATCGCGTTGGGTGGCTGCCTTCCAGCTCCCCATTCGAGCGAAGCCGAGCCACTGCCTCCAGCGTGTCGGGTGATAGCGTGACCACGGCGCTGAAGCGTCCGGGCGGCACCAAGAACCTGCTGTTGCGGCTCGACCCTCGCCGGAATTGGAGGGCAGGATGTTCGAGCGGTTCACCGACCGGGCCCGGCGGGTCGTCGTGCTCGCCCAAGAGGAAGCCCGGCGCCTCAACCACAACTACATTGGCACCGAGCACATCCTGCTCGGCCTGCTCCGGGAGGGCGAAGGCGTGGCCGCCAAGGCGCTGGAGTCGCTCGGCATCTCGCTGGAGGCCGGCCGTGCTCAGATCGAGGAGAGCATCGGCCAGGGCCTGAGCGCCCCGACCGGGCACATCCCGTTCACGCCCAAGGCCAAGAAGGTGCTGGAGCTGTCGCTGGAGGAGGCGCTGCGGCTTGGTCACAACTACATGGGCACCGAGCACATCCTGCTGGGGGTCGTCCGCGAGGGCGAGGGCGTGGCCGCGCAGGTGCTGGCCGGGTTCGGTGCCGACTACGCCCGGGTCCGCGAGCAGGTGGTGCGGCTGTTGACCGGCGACAGCGAGCAGGCACGTCCGCGGGCGCGGCTGGTCCGCATGACCGTGCCCGCGGATCTTCTTGACTACGACGAGCAGATCGCCCAGGTGCGGCGGCAGAAGGAGGCCGCGGTCGAGGCGGGGGACGTCGACAGGGCTGCGGCGCTGCGCGACCGGGAAAAGCAGTTGCTTGCCGACAGGGCGCGGCGGGAGCGGGAGTGGATGGCCGACGTGGACGTTCAGGCGGTGATCGAGGAGAACCAGCGGCTGCACGGCGAGGTCGAGCGCCTGCGTGGTCTGCTTCGCCAGCGCGGCATCGAGCCAGACGACGGCGATTCCCAGACCGCATGAACCGAGCGCGAACCCTCGCGCACGAGGTCCGCCAAGAGCCGCCGCGTCATCGAACTCCGCCTCCTCCTTTTCTTGTGGTGAGCGGTCAAGCAACCGCCTTCACACTCCCAAGGATTGGCGCTGGGGAGCCTGGCGGCATCGCTGCCAGCACCCGTTGTCGCTCCCGGTCACCCGGAAGCCAAAGATGCATGCTGGCTGCAATGCTGATCGACCAGATCGGCTTGGACGTGGTGGATGCCCGCACCGTCGACACCGAGGGCGGACGCAGGCACCAACCGGGAGGCCCCGTGTGTACGGGGGATCGCCCAGCAGCGCCGACCCGGGACCCGGAGCCGAAGGGCTGGCCGCCGTCTCGATGCGCTCACCGGTTGACGATGGCGTATTCGAAGACGGGGCCTGCGTTCTGATCGATGGGCTGGCCGCTGACGACGACGGGCAGGCTGGCGAGCACTTGGCCCGCGAGCTTGAGCTCGAACATCACTCCCATCGCGGCGTCGAGGTGACCGGGCTCACCGTCGAAGACGCGCTGCAAGGCCATCAGCAGACGGGTGAAGGTCACGCGGAACTGATTGGCCCGCCGCCAGGCTTCGGTGTGCTCATCGAGGTCAGCGAGCCGTTGGTTGGGAGTCAGGGGCCACACGCCGGTGGCGTCGAACCGATACGGCGGCCCGGTGAACGAATAGCCCGCGGCGGTCGTCAAGTCGCGGACCAGTCGCTGACCGCGCACAATGGACTTGAACCGATAGTAATGGGCGATATCGCCGTCCGGATCAACGGGGGCGATCGACGTCCCTTCACCCTCCTCGATGATCAGTGTGAGCGCGCGGGCAGCCGTCGCCGCGTCCGTGATCGCGAAGAGCCGCTCGGCGGGAAACCATCTTGGCGCGACCACCTGACGAGCGGGATCACCGGAGAACGCGCCGTCTCCGAGCTCGAGGAGCTTGCCGGCCAACGTCCGATAGAACTCCCCGATCGTCGAGAAGCTCGGTGGCTCCTCGTCCACCATCCGCCTGCCCCGGAAGACCAGCGGATTCTCGGGCTCCTCGATCTCCATGAACACGTGCTCGACGACATCGAGAGAGAACCGTCTCAGCCCGACCTCGAGCCGGCCACCGATGCCAAGCGGGAGCGAGGACGGATAGGTCAGGACGAAGCCCGGGTAGGCGATCGTCGGACGCTGTCCCAGCGCGTTGAGCAGGTTGCAGACGATCGCCATGTGCAGCATCTCGTCGACCACGATGTCGTGGATCGTTCCCCAGATCTCTCTGTTCTGGCCGGGCTTCAGCGACAGCATCGCGGTCAGGTACGGCGGGATCGTTGAGAATTCCAGGCGGACCGCCTCCTGGATCAACGCGGTGAGGTCGTCAGCCGAGCTCGCGCCGTCCACGGTGTCGACGGTCGAGCGGTCGATCTGCAGCATCCGTGACCTCAGCTTTCGTCGTCGTCGTCGTCGGTGCGAGCGGCATGCCGCTCCAGGACCCGCCGACCGATCTCCGCCGCCGCCGCGCTCTTGGCGTCGAAGCGCAGCGGGTCGTCGTCTGTCGTGGCGGCGACGTCCGCGACCTCGGTCGGCGCGGCGACCCCGGGCGCCTCGCCGACCCCGGCGTCGGCGCTGGCGGGCGCGGGCGGAGGCCCGCCGTCCATCGCCGGGAGATGCTCCAACCACCGGACGATCGCCGCTCGTTTCGCCGCTGAGAGATCCCGTGTGACCGGCATGTAATTCGGGTCGGCGATGTCGCGGGTCATCGCGAACAGCAGCGGTGTCCGCAAGCGCCGGACGGCGTCGAGATCGGCGAGGTCGACGAGATGCTCACGCATGATCGGGTACAGGCGCGCGTATTGGGCCAGGATGGGCTGGATGTCCCGCCTCCAGTCAGGTACCGCTGGCGCGTTGTAGACGTCACGGACGTGGGCGACAATAACGTCATTGCGTCGATCCAACCCCGTTCCGGCGTAGTCCGGCGAGCCACCGGGCCCCCGCCGTGGCGCATAGCCGATCCTCTCCACGACGCCGTCGATCGCCCCCCGAGGATTGCCGGGAGCGCCGGCGGTCAAGGTGATCTCGGCGGTTCCGTCCGCGCCTGTCACCACCTGCTCGGGCCGCGCCAGCGCGGACCCCGCGGCGCCGGGGCGCGTGAGATGGATCGTCACACCCGGCGCGGGTGCGCCTCGCCGCACGGCGTACAACCTGAGTGCCGCGGAGGTCCTGGCGTCGATCCGTTGGACGAACTCGTCGGCCCGCACGTAGAGCCCGTCGGTCGTCTCCCGGCAGATCACGCGGTGCGTCTGGTCCGGCCGGCGTGCCAGCAGCGCAAGCGGGGCCTGGGAAGCGGCTGCGGCGGCGGCTGGATCGAGCGCGAAGGAATACACCCCCGCCGTGCTCGGCGCCCGCGAAAGATCGACCGTTCCCAGGACCGTGGCGACACCGGCCTCGAGGATGTCGTCGGCGGAGACCGCCTCGGACGCCAGCACGCCGACGTCCAGCGCGCTCACGGTCTCTGCGGGCGAGGACAGCTCCGCGACGGAGGCGGGGGTGCCGTCGTGGTCGACGATCGGATAGGCGTTGCCCAGGTCGATGACGAGCCCGGATGCCGCCCGATCGAGTGACGCGACCGAGCGGCCGAGAATGACGGGGGTAGTCGGGGAAGGTACATGGACAACCCCCATGTCGATGCGACGACCCGCCGCGAAGGTTTCGGGCTCACCCGGCCGCCAAGGCCCGATACAGCCGGTCAACGAGCCCGTGGCGTGGCGGTCCTCGAAGTGGGTGTAGAAGTATCCGAAGAGGTTCAGAACGATCGACAACCGGGAGGTCGGGGCAGCTTGGCGGAGCGCGGACAGCGTGGGTGAGGCCGCGACGCCCGGACCGTAGACGACATCGTCGAGCACCGAGGTGAACGACCCGCCCGAGGTTTGTGCGTTCACCCCCGTCTCCGCGACCTGCCGAAGCCAGAGATCACGGAAGGCGGAGACCCGGAAGGAGCCCGAGAGCAGCTCCTCGCCACTTGCCGGATCGATCAGCCGCACCACGAGGCCCCAGATCTGCGAGGAAACCTGCCAGTTCGGGTCGAGGTCAACCAGCTTCGCACTGCTGCGGTCGGCCGCACCCACGACCGCCAGGTGGTGCGCGGGATCGTCCGCCGGCATGGACGAGCCCGGACCAACCTCGCCGCCAACGACGTTGCAGTCCAGAAAGTCGAAGGTCGCGCCGCCGCCAGGATTCCACGCCCGCTCGGGCTGCTGCGGCGAGGGCTGGTACGCCTGCGGCTGGTTGTTGATCGTCGACACGTCACCGAGAAAGCGACCCGCAAACGAGATCCGCGGTCCGTCCAGATAGCTCATCGGAGCCCCCCCAGCTCGGCCGACACCAGCACCTTAGTTCATGGGAGGCTGTCGTACGAGACCTCGGCGGTCTGATCCACGTCATGAGAGATGACGGATAGCCCTACCACCGCCACCAGACCAAGTGCAACGATCGTTCGTATGAGAACCGGCGCCCACAAACAGGGTGGCGAACGCGGAGCAGCCCAGCCAGGCAGGTTGCTTGCCCTGACGGGAATCTGCTGGTGGCAGGGATCGCCGTGGTGGAGTTGTGGGCTACGCCCCCGGGGTGGCTGCTGCCCGTCCGACAGGGCACCATCGCTACGTTGCACTGGGTTGCGACGCACTGGCTGAACGCGGCAGCGATCGGCACAGTGGCGCGGTTGTCGGCGCCGTGACGCCGTACCTCCTCCGCTGGCTGCATCGTCGCCGCTCGTAGCAACCTCCCAGCTGACGTTGCAGGCTCGGCAACGGCGGGTGATGCTGCGACGGGTCCGCCACAAGCGGATCACTGGCGTCCTGGAACCGTCGCTGGCGAATCCCGCGCGGCTGGCGCTCGGGCTGGAGTACCGCCCGGATACCCCCAACCTGGGCACCCGCGTCCGCCGCGGACCGGGGGGGAGGGCACCCGGCGGTCGGGGCGACACGCGCTGACTGTCGGCTCGCCGTCGGGCTCGCCGTTGGGCTGCTCGTGGGGCTGCTGGGCGGGCTGACCGCCGCAGCAGGCACCGGTCCAAGCTTGGGTCTGGGTTTCGGGCTACGCATCCACATCGGCTGGGGGCTGCTCGGCCTGCTGTTCGCCGGGTTGTTCGCCGCGCTGACCTTTGGTGGGGCCGCGTATCTCGTGCACTACGCTGTGCGGGCCCAGCTGGCCCGAGCCCGGATCGCTCCCTGGCGCTACGGCTTGTTCCTCGAGGCGATGACCGAACGGTTGCTCCTGCGCCGCAGTGGCAGCGCGTACCTGTTCGTCCACCGACTCCTGCGCGACCACCTCGCCGACCGTGAGGAAGGGCCTCCGAAAGAGGTCGGACAGCTGGCAGCGGAGGTGCCCACCGTGCTGGAGGAGCGGGCCGCACCAGCGCGTGCCGTGCTCTCCGAGTGGTATCAGGCCCTCGCGCCGGACGCGGCGCGGATGTTCCGCCTGGCCTGCCTGCAGCTGCGGCGGTTGGATGAAGCGGTCAACCGTCTGACATGGGCCCGGACCATCCTGCACGAGATGGGTGACCAGCACCACGAAGCCGCCGCCCTGAACGGTCTCGGCCTGGCCAATTCAAGCTGCGGCGCTTGGCCTTGGCGGCCGGGTGCCACCATCGAGCCCAGGCTCTCTATCGGGAGGCCGGCGACCAGTGGGGCAGGGCCATCGCCCTGCGCAACCTCGGCACGGTCCAGCAGGAAATGCGCCGGTTCGACGAGGCGGCGGCCTCCCACCAGCAGGCGCACGACCTCTTCCGAGAGGTCGGCGATCAGTGGGGCCAAGCCGCCACGTTGACCAACCTTGGCGTGGTCGCCGTGGAGTTGGGGGGCACGACCTGGCACGGTGGTTCTGGCGGCAGGCGGAAGCGATGTTCGCCGAGCTCGGGGATGAAAGCTCCGCGGACCAGGTCCAGAGCCTCTTGGACGAGCTGGCGGGCGGGTGACAGGCGAGAGGTTGAGCCAGTGACCGCGACGCGCGTGTCGAGCAGCTCACTCAGCCGCCTCGCGCGGGGCGGGAGCGGCCTTGCGCTCGGCCCCGCCGTTGCCGACGCCACTGAGCAGGTTGCGAGCGAGCTGCAAGCCGGCCACGCCCTGGCTGAGCGCCTGCGCCAGCACCTCCGACAGCCCCTGGGCACCGTTCAGCACGATCATCTGGTCGACCGCGCCGAACGGCTTGGCGGCCGCCTCCACGATCGCCGGCCAGTTCTCCGCGAGCTGCTGGCCGATGACCGCGTCCTGGTTCTGGGCCAGCGCGTCGGCCCGTGCCTTGATGGCGTCGGCCTCGGCCAGACCGCGCGCGCGAGCCGCCTCCGCCTGGGCGCGTCCGTTGGCGGAGGTCGCCGCGGCCTCGCCCTCGCCGATCTGCTCGGCGGCCGCGGCGCGGGCGCCGGCCTCTAGCCGCACCCGCTCGGACTCGGCCTGTGCCTCCAGCTTGACCCGCTGGGCATGGGCGGCAGCGTGCAGCTCGACCTCTTGGCGCTCGGCCTCGGCGCCGGAGATGCGGGCGTCGCGCTGGGCCCTGGCCAGGGTGGTCTGCTCGTAGGCCCTGGCGTCGGCGGGCTTGCGCACGGAGGCCTGGAGGCGCTGCTCCTCGCGCTGCCCCTCCAGCTCGGCCACCTTTGTCTCCTGGACGACGACCTCCTGGCGGGCGCTGGCCTCGGCGAGCGGGCCCGCCTGGTGGGCCTGGGCGGCGGCACGGTCGATCTCCGCCTGGTAGCCGGCCTGCTTGATCTCGCTGTCGCGGCGGGCGGCCGCCTTGAGCGCGTCCGCCTGCTGCTCCGCCTGGGTGGCCTCACGGTCGGCGTGCGCCTGCGCGATGCGCGCCTCGCGCGACACCGCGGCGGCGTGCGGCAGGGCCAGGTTGCGGATGTAGCCGGTGGGGTCCTGGATCTCCTGGATCTGGAGCGAGTCGACGATCAGCCCCAGCTTTTCCATCTCGGTGCCGGAGGACTCGCGCGTCAGCGAGGTCAGCTTCTCGCGGTCGCGGATCATCTCCTCGACCGTCATGTTGCCCACGATCGCCCGCAGGTGCCCTGCGAACACGTTGTGGACCCGGGCGTCCATCTGGTCCTGCTGGTCGAGGAAGCGGCGCGCGGCGTTGGCGATGGAGACGTAGTCGTCGCCCACCTTGAAGATGACCACGCCCTGGACGCCGACGGGGATGCCCTGGTGGGTGACGCAGTCGATGGTGAGCTCGGCCTCTCGCAGGTCGAGCGAGAGCCGCCGCACCGTCTGGATGCCCGGCAGCACCAGCGTGCCCTTGCCGGTGACGATCTTGAAGCCGAGGCTCTCGCCCACGCCCTCGACCTCGGCGTGTTCCCGCAGCCCGGAGATCACCAGCGCCTCGTTGGGCTCGGCCACCCGCCACATGAGCTTGAACAGGACGAAGATCGCGATGAGCAGGGCAACCACACTGGCGGCGACGTAGGTGGGTTCCATGAGGATCGAGCCTCCAGGTCAGCCCTAGACCGGGCTGACGACGACGGTCCTGGGAGGGAAGTACTCGATGACGACCACTCGAGTGCCCGGCGAAATCGTGTCCTGGCTGTCGGTGGCATAGGCGTTGAAGGCCTCGCTGCCGCCGCGGATGGCGATCATCACCTCCCCGATCCGGCCCGGCCCGATCGTCCCCGTCACGCGCCCGACCTTTCCGATCATCCGTTGGTCGGCCAACCAGACCTCGTTTCGCCGGCACTCGTGCTGTGGGTCGTCCGTATCTTGGACCATAGGTAGCCCCGGGGCGAGGGGGGCGGCTGAACTGTGGATGACCGGATCACGGTCGGCTGCGCGACACCAGGGCTCCGGACACCAGGGCTCCGGACACCAGGCCCGCCGGGCGCTACCGCCTGCCCACTCACCGTCCGATTTTCGATTCTGCCCTCGTCAGTCGTCGAGAACTGCCAGGTCGAGTCGGCGCAGGCGCTCGGGGTCGGCGAGGATGTCGATGGCGACGACCTTCCCGTGGGCGATGGTGAGGCCCATGACCGCCATCGGCTGTCCATCCGGCGCTGTGACGACTCCTACGGCTCCGTTCACGAGCGCGAGCTGGGCGTAGCGGGCGAACCGCTGGAAGGTGAGGGCCTGCCCGGCCACCGCCGCCGCGCCGCGGATCACCTTGGACACGCCCGCGATCACAGTGCCGGTGTCGGCGCGGAGGATGACGTCCGGGTCGAGGAGGGCGACGAGTGCGTCGAAGTCGCCGTCGCGGGCGGCGGCGAGGAAGGCCTCGACGACCTGGCGCTGGCAGGCGAGATCGGGGTCGGGAACCGGGGCGGCTCCCTGTACCCGGCGGCGGGCGCGGCTGGCGAGCTGCCGTGCCGCGCTTGGGGAGCGGTCCACGATCGGAGCGATCTGGTCGAAGGGCACGGCGAACATGTCATGCAGCACGAACGCCAGCCGCTCGGCGGGCGCCAGCGTGTCCAGGACAACGAGCAGCGCGAGACCGACCGAGTCAGCCAGCAGCGCCTGGTGCTCGGGGTCGAGCCCGTCCTGGCGACTCACGATCGGGTCGGGCACGTGCACCTCCATGGGGTCCTCGCGTCGCGAGGTGCGCGAGCGCAGCATGTCCAGGCACACCCGGCCGACGACCGTGGTCAGCCATCCGCCGAGGTTTTCTACCCCGCTGGTGTCGGAGCGGCTGAGCCGCAGCCAGGCTTCCTGGACGGCGTCGTCGGCGTCACTGAGTGAGCCGAGCATCCGGTAGGCGACCGCCTTCAGGTGGGTGCGGTGTGCCTCGAAGCCATCCGCCAGAAATTCGTGTTCGTTCATCGGTCACATGCCTTTGTCGCGTTCCGTCATAGCAGTGACGAACCAAACCTGGCCGGTGTGACGAGTACCGCGTCGAGGGCCCGATTGTGTCCGGCAGCACTCGATTCTCACCGCTGGGACGTGCGTCGTGGCTTTCCCCGACTCAACCGGGAACCGGTCAGGTCCCGGGGCGAGCTTCAGCCTTGGCGCGATCCTGATCACCGCCCGTTGTTTCCAAGGCCTCGGCTCGGCGCTCATCACCCCGGCCGCCCTGTCGATCTTGACCCGCGCACCCGACCCGGGCGACCGCCGCAAGGTGATCATCCGGGCCACCCGCCAGGCCATCCAGAAGGTCTGGGTGGAAATCTACCAGCCGCTGGTCACCGAAGGCTTCGACGACATCGCCCACTACACCGCACGGCCAAGCGGCCCGGTGCCCCATGACGTGGGCCGGTCAGGTTCTACCCCATAGCCTTGCTGATCGCTCAGGGCTGATCGCCCAGGTAGGTCCACGTCGATGCCAGGTCGCCCCTGAGCGAGACCGCCGACAGGCTGCGGCCCACGGGCCAGCAGGATTTCCGCTGGTCAATGGCCCTGTGATCCATCTGCCAGGCCGTCACGGAAAGGCCCGCCGCGGCGGCTACCGTGTCTTGCGTCAAGAAGATGGCACAGTACTGGTGGTTCAGCCCGGTGAGGAGGAGGAGCCGTGCGATACATGCTGCTGATCTGCGGTGATGAGTCCTCCGCGGATGATTCGGTGATGGCTGGGTGCGGCGGCTGGGCCGAGGAGATGGAACGCCGCGGGGTGCTGCGGGGCGCGACGGGCTTGCGGCCGCCCAGTGATGCCACGACGGTGCGGGTGCGTGGTGATCAGGTGCTGCTGTCCGATGGGCCGTTCGCCGAGACGAAGGATCAGATCGGCGGGCTCTGCCTGATCGAGTGTGCCCATCTTGACGAGGCCATCGAGGTCGCCTCGAAGCATCCTTGGGCCAAGGTCGGGACGATCGAGGTACGGCCGGTCTGGGGGCCATGACGTCCGAGATCCAGGCGGCCCTCGCCGATGCGTTCCGCGAGGAATGGGGGCAGATCGTAGCGACCCTGATCCGGGTGACCGGCGACTGGGATCTGGCCGAGGAGTGCGCCCAGGATGCCTTTGCGCTGGCGCTGGAGCGCTCGCCGCGCGACGGCATCCCCCGCCGGGCTGGGGCCTGGCTCACCACGGTTGCGCGCAATCGCGCAACCGACCGGCTGCGCCGCGATGCGGTCGGCGCCGCCAAGCTACGGGAGGCAGCGGTGCTGTCTCCTTCAGATGAGCCTGGTGACGACGACGCCGGCAACGGTGTTCGCGACGACCGGCTGCGGTTGATGTTTACCTGCTGCCACCCGGCGCTGGCGTTCGAGGCCCAGGTGGCACTCACGCTGCGGACCCTGGCGGGCCTTTCCACCTCCGAGATCGCCCGGGCGTTCCTGGTTCCGGAGGCGACGATGTCCAAGCGTCTGGTGCGCACCAAGCAGAAGATTCGCAATGCTGGCATACCGTACCGAGTGCCGCCGGCCCACCTCTTGCCGGAACGCACCACAGCCGTGCTGGGTGTGGTGTACCTGCTGTTCAACGAGGGCTACACCGCCACCGCGGGCGCCGACCTGATCCGGCAGGGCCTGTGCGCCGGGGCGATCCGCCTTGCCCGCGTCCTTGTCCGGCTGCTGCCCGACGAGCCCGAGGCGGTCGGGCTGCTCGCGCTGATGCTGCTGCATGACGCCCGGCGCGCCACTCGGGTCGACGACGCGGGCGTCCTCGTGCCGTTGGAGTCCCAGGACCGCACCCGCTGGGACTCGGGCGAGATCGCCGAGGGGGTCGACCTGCTCGACCGGGCCCTGCGGCGCGGGCGTCCCGGCCCCTACCAGGTGCAGGCGGCCATCGCCGCCTGTCACGCCACCGCCTCGGATGCGGCCGCTACCGACTGGGCCGAGATCGCCGCGCTCTACGGGCGGCTCGTGCGGCTGGTGCCCTCCCCGGTGGTGGAGCTGAACCGGGCGGTGGCGGTGGCCATGGCCGACGGGCCGTCCGCGGGCCTGGCGCTGGTGGAGGCGCTGGAAGCGTCCGGGACGCTGGCCGGCTACCACCTGCTGCCCGCCACGCGCGCCGATCTGCTCCGCCGCCTGGGCCGCACCGGCGAGGCGGCTGGCGCCTACCGCGAGGCGCTGGGGCTGGCGGCCACCGACGCCGAGCGCCGCTACCTCACCCGACGGCTGGCCGAGACCACCGCCCGGCCGTGACCTGGCAGCCCGCCGGGATCCACGAGCTCAGAAGACCAACACGATTTCCGCGGCGAGCATGTCCGTCCGCGGCCGGCTCATTCGTCGGTAGGGCGGACAGGCACATCCGTTCTCGGTTGGAGGAGAACCATGAACACCGTACGTTCGCGCGACGGCACCACCATCGCGTTCGATCAGTGGGGTGAGGGACCGCCGCTGATCTCTGTGGGCGGCGGGCTCAACGACCGGTCGTCGGGCGCGCCGCTGGCTGCGCTCCTGGCGCCGCGCTTCACGGTGCTCTCCTACGACCGTCGGGGTCGCGGCGCCAGCGGGGACACCACGCCGTATGCGGTCGAGCGGGAGGTGGAAGATCTCGAGGCGCTCATCGTCGCAGCTGGTGGGCCGGCGTTCGTGTTCGGCATGTCGTCCGGTGGCGCCCTCGCCCTCGAGGCGGCGGCTCATGGGCTGGCCATCACCAAGCTGGCGGTCTACGAGGTGCCGTTCTTCGCCGACGACAGCCAGCAACGAAGGGCGCGGGAGTACGCGACGAAGCTTACCGAGCTGCTGTCGGCGGGTCGCCGCGGCGACGCGGTCGAGCTGTTCATGACGATGGTGGGGATGCCGGCGGAGATGATCGGCCAGATGCGAGGCGCGCCGAGGTGGCCGGCGCTGGAGGCGCTGGCGCCCTCGCTGGCCTACGACTCCGCCGTCATGGGATACAGCAGCCGGGGCGGCTCGTTGCCGACTGAGCGGCTGGCGACGGTGGAAACGCCCGCGCTCGTCTTGGGCGGCGGGGCGAGCCCGGCGTGGATGCGTGAGGTGGCGCAGCGGGTCGCGGGCACGCTCCCTGGCGGGCAGCACCGCCGCCTGGAAGGTCAGACGCACGACGTGGCTCCGGAGGCGCTCGCTCCCGTGTTGGAGGAATTCTTCACCGGCTGAAACGGCATCTGCGGAGAATGTCGCCGCGACAACAGGCCGTCTTCATGGCCACGCACGCTTGTGCGTGGGGACGATCCACGGGAAGAACCATAGTGGGACGAGAGTGCGACGAGAGGAATGAGGCGACTGATGTCCACGAAGATCTGTGTCAACATTCCCGTGAAGGATCTCGGCAGGTCGACCGACTTTTTCATCAAGCTCGGCTTCTCGCTCAATCCACAGCTCTCGGGCGAGAACAGAGAATGCCTGGTCATCAGTGACGACATCTATGTCATGCTGCTCGTGGAGTCGTACTTCAAGACGCTCACCAACAAGGACATCGTCAACGCCACGAAAAGCGCGGAGGCAATCCTGCAACTGCGAGTCGAGAGCAGGCAGCGGGTTGACGAGCTGGTCGACAAGGCCCTCGCTGCGGGCGGGCTGTGCTGGAACGACACCAACGACCAGGGCTTCTTGTACGGACGGAGCTTCCGGGATCTCGACGGACACCACTGGGACGTATTCTTCATCGACCCAGCTGCGGTGCAGGAGCAGGCGTGATTCGTCGCTGTAGATAGCGTATGTATGGCGGCCGTGCACCGGGGATTGCCCCGCCGGCTCTCGTCAAGACCATCGCACCGTCGAGATCACCGTAATGCGCGAGCGCCTGGCCAGGGCTGCGGGCCGACGCTCCGGCCTGGCGTCTCGTACCCGTTGGATCCAGCGTCTGAGGCTCCAGCTTCGGGATGGCGTGCAGGGTCTGGCTGTCTGGAGGGCGCGTGCGCGGAGGTGGGGCGCGCGTTGTCGCCAGGATGCGGTGGCCGGCCGGCGGTGATCATGATGGTGGCGAGCAGCGCGGCCGCCGCGAGGATGCCAGCGCCCCACGCGATGGCCACGGTGTAGCCGTGGACGAGACCCTGGGCCGCGGCGGCGGTGGCGGAACCTCGCGCGTGTGCGGCCAGGTAGCCGGCGGTGGCGCTGGCGGCGATGGTGTTGAGCAGCGCGGTGCCGATCGACCCGCCGACCTGGTTTGCGGTGTTGACCATCGCCGAGGCGATCCCGGTCTCGTGTGGGGCGACTGCTTGGGTGGCGAGGCTGAAGACCGGCACGAACACGCAGCCGATGCCCAGGCCGGTCAGGAGCTCGGCGGGCAGGGCGTGGGTGGCGTAGGCGCTGTCCGGGTGGAGCTGGGTGAGCCACACCAGCCCGGCGGCGGCCACCAGCAGGCCGGGAGCGATCAGGGCCCGTGGCGGGACGCGGGGCAGCAGGGGGCTGACGATGCCTGCGGAGCTGGCCAGCACCGCCGCGGTCATCGGTAGGAACGCCAGCCCCGCCCGTACGGGCGAGAACCGCAGAACGACCTGGAAGTAGTAGGTGAGCAGCAGGAACATGCCGTACATGCCGACGACCGCAAGGGCCGCCGCCAGGTAGGCGCCACCGCGGTTGCGGTCGGCCACGATGCGCAGCGGCAGCAGCGGGCTGGCCGAGCGGGACTCCTGCGCCACAAACAGCGCCAGCCCGACCGCGCCCGCGACCAGCAGGCCGACCACGGTGTGCGCCCCCCAGCCGCGGGACACCGCCTGGGTGCAGGCGGAGACCACGGCGGTCAGGGAGCCGGTCGCCAGCAGCACGCCGGGAATGTCGAGGCGCGGCCTGGCTGCCGGGCGCAGGTCGGGGAGCGCGGCCCAGCCGCTGGCCATGGCGATGACCGCGATCGGCACGTTCACATACAGGCACCACCGCCAGGCGAGGTACTGGGTCAGCACGCCGCCGAGGAGCAGGCCGGCGGCGCCGCCGCTGCCGGCGATCCCGCCGTAGACCGCGAATGCCTTGGCCCGTTCGGCGGGTTGGGTGAAGGTCACGGCGAGCAGCGACAGGGCCGTGGGCGCCAGGATCGCGGCGAAGGCCCCTTGGAGGGCCCGGCCGGCCAGCAGCATGCCGAGGTTGGTGGCGGCGCCGCCGAGCGCCGATGCGGCGGCGAACCCGGCCAGCCCGATCAGGAACGCCTGCTTGCGCCCCAGGTAGTCGGCGATCCGGCCGCCGAGCAGCAGTAGGCCGCCGAAGGCGAGGGTGTAGGCGGTGATGACCAGCTGCCGGTTGGCATCCGAGACGTGCATCGCCCGCTGCGCCGACGGCAGGGCGATGCTCACGATGGTCGCGTCGAGGGCGATCATCAGCTGCGCGAGCGAGACGACCACCAGGGGCGCCAAGCGCCACGCGACGGTCGGTCGCAGCTCGAGTCGACGACCCGGACCAGGCGATGATCGGGGGGCGTCAGGCATCTCCGGTCATCTCCTTTGCAGCACCAGCCCGCGGTCGTTTCCCGCTGCTCATCGTCTCCGCGCTGGTCCGTTGCCCAGACCGTGGATCCGCGCCGTACATCCGTCAGGTGCGCCCTCGGCGGAGCGCGAGGTCTGCGGCCCGCTGGAGCGGCGGGCGCCGCGGGCGAGCCGGACCCCGGCGACGCCGCTGACCAGCAGCCCGGGGAACCGCCCGGCCGGGATGAGCCACCCCGCGGGCTCCCAGACGAAGTAGAGCGGCGAGAGCAGGCTCGAGGCCGCCGAGACCAGCCCAGTGATCGCCACCGGCCGGGGCAGTTCGCCGGTGCGCAGCCCCGCCAGCGCGAGCGCGCCGGTCAGCACGCCGAACCCGACGCCGTGCACGGGGCCGCCGGCCATGAACTCCCGCCGGGCCAGCTTGGCCGCGTCGTCGTCATCATTCTCGCCGGTGAGCATTGCGTGGGTCACCGCGGAGGTCGCCAGCGACGTGGCGGCGAGCCCGCCGCCGCCTGGAGCGCCCGCGACCCTCGGCCTGTGCGCCCGGCCAGCTTGGCCACTGACGTGGTGAACCGCACCAGTGCGGCTGCCGAGATCGCCTGGCCGGCCGCGCTCAGCCGGGCCGGGCCGGCGTTCTGCGTGAAGTACTTGCGGATCTGGGCGGGGTCCGCGCCGGGGCGCGGGAAGGGACCATCGGCGAGGGCTATCGCTCCGGCCACGCCGGCGATGAAGCTGACGCCGGTCAGGAGGCCGCTCAGCGCCCCACGATCGGGAGGCGGCGTGGCTGTGACAGACATGCGCGATCCTTTCTCTGGTAGTGGTGGGTGGCGTTCGTCGTGGAGCCCCCACCAACACGGTGGCAGGCCGGACCTGACCTGCCACCGTGTTGACGTGTGCTCAGCGGGCGAATGGGGGCATCGTGCCCGAAGGAATGAGCGGCCCGCTCAGCTGGATGTTGGCGAGCACCCACCGGCCTTCCTCCTTCGCGGTGAGCACGAAACCGACCGGTCCCACCCCGACGAAATCTGGGGCGAGCAGGTCGCCATGGCCATCGGCGTCACCCCTGAGCTCGACTGCAGCCCAGCGCTGGACAAGATCGAGGACTTCTTGCTCACTCACTGTTGGTGCTCCCTTCGACTCGGTGCGGATCGCCTCTTCCACGGCATCCCCTGTCGTCAGGGTGGACGGACGTCGCCGAGCCTGGGGATGGCCACAGCCAGTGTGGCCAGCGCCTCCGCCGTCCACGGACCGGCCTTGCCGACCATCATGTGCTCGATCCCGAGCGCCGCGGCGCCCACGCACCGGCGGGCAAACTCGTCGCTGGACTCACCGGCCTCCAGCCGGGTGCCCAGCGTCTTCTCGATCGCCTCATATGGTCGGCCCACGTCCTCGCAGTGTCGGGCCAGGACCGTCAGCTTGTGCTTGACGGTCTGGCCGCCGTCGGGGATGTCGAACAGGTTGCACGCGTCGGCGTACTGTGCGACCAGCCGCAGGGTCCTGCGTTCGCCGGCGCCGCCGATCAGGATCGGCGGATGGGGGCGCTGTGCCGGACCGGGGATGTCGAGCGGGTGCCGCAGCTGGTAGTGCCTCCCCTCGAACGGGGCCTGGTCGCCGGCCCACATCCGGGTCGCGATCTGCAGCGTCTCCTCCAGCCGTTCGAATCGTTCGGCCACCGCGGGCAGCGGCAGGCCCATGGCCTGCGCCTCGTCGCCGTGGTAGCCGGCGCCGATCCCCAGCCAGGCCCGGCCACCGGTGAGCACGTCGAGGGTGGTGACGGCCTTGACCAGCAGCGCCGGCGGCCGGAAGGTCACACCGCTGACCATGGTGCCGAGCCGGACCCGGTCGGTGTGGGCGGCGATATAGCCGAGGGTGGTATAGGCCTCGAGCATGTCGCGTTGGTCAGGTGCTGCGTTCGGGTCGACCTGGATCAGGTGGTCGACGACCCACACGGTGTCGACGCCGGCCTGGTCGGCGGCGCGGACGAGCCCCGCGAGCTCGGAGCCGAGCCCTTGCGGGCCGTTCGGCCATGAGTAATTCGTCACGCCGATGCTGACGCGCATCTCGCAAACCTCCGTCTCTTCCCGGCTGCCTCTCCCGTTACCCGGTGCTTCTCGGCACACGGTGGTCATGCGGGGGGCCCGACCGTGGGATCCTGAAGTGGTTCCGATGGGAACCGCTCGGTCGCCCGGCCCGTCGGTGGGATCACATCTCCTTGCTCGCGCTATGCCTACCCATCTTCGTGTCGCACTAACTCTCGATCCTGCTCTATACTTCGTGTCACTCTATGAATCCTGTTGCCGAAGAGTCGGGACTCCGCGAGCGCAAGAAGCAGCGCACGCGTCAGTTGATCGCGGATACCGCGATGCGTCTGTTCCGCGAGCGCGGGTTCCACGGCGTGACGGTGGCAGAGATCGCTCGAGCGGCGGAGGTGGCGGAGCAGACCGTCTTCAACTACTTCCCCACCAAGGAAGACCTCGTCTACGGCCGCATGGAATCGTTCGAGGAGGCGTTGATCCAGGCGGTTCGAGAACGCCCTGCCGACGAATCGATCCTGGCGGCCTTCGGGCGGTTCATCCTCGAGGCGAAGGGGCTGCTCGCGGACAAGGAGGCAAGCCAGGAAGTGAAGTCGATGGCCCGCATGATCGCCGAAAGCCCCGCCCTCCTGGCTCGGGAGCATCAGGTTCTCGAGCGCTACGCGGATTCGCTGGCAGGGCTGATCCGCGAGGAAACGGGGGTCAGCGCCGATGACATCCGCCCCTGGGTTACCGCCAACGCGATGATTGGCATGCACCGCGCCCTTATCGATTACGCCCGACGCCGATCGCTTGCCGGCGTACCCAACAGGCGGCTTGCCCGTGAGGTCCGTCTGCGTGGAGAGCAAGCTCTTGCTGCACTTGCACGCGGGCTTGGCGAGCTTTCGGACTGGGCAAGTCACGGTCGGCGTGGAGAGGAGCTGGCCGGAGAGGGGAGCTCGGCGTCAGGATGAACAGTCGTGCCATCGACCACCCGTTGACCGTGAAAGGAGCCTGAGATGGGAAGGATCGTCGCGGCGGAATATCTGTCCCTGGACGGTGTGGCGGAAGACCCTGGCCCCGCTGGAAAGTTCAAGTACCGCAGCTGGACGAGTCCTTACTGGAACGATGAACTCGCGGAGTACCAGTCCGAGCTGCTCTTCGCGAGCGACGCGCTTCTGCTCGGCCGGGTGACCTACGAGGAGTTCGTCGCCTCGTGGCCATTGAGGTCCGGCGATTCGTTCACCGACCGGATGAACAGCATGCCCAAGTTCGTCGCCTCGACCACCTTGGAAGAACCACTCGAGTGGAACTCGACGCTGCTCAGGGGAGATGTCGCGGAGGAAGTGCAGAAGCTGAAGCAGCAGCCGGGTCAAGACCTGCTCATCTACGGCAGCGGCGCCCTCGTTGACACGCTGATGCAGCACAACCTGATCGACGTCTATCGCTTGATGCTCTATCCGCTCGCTCTGGCAAGCGGAAACCGCCTCTTCAGAGAGGGGGACGACAAGACCACGCTGACGCTGACCGACGCCAAGACGACCAGCACTGGCGTCGTCGTGCTCACCTACCAGCCAGCAGGAGAGGGCGCAGAGGGATCGGCGCCAAACGAGCAAGAGTGACCGCGAGCGAACGCTGTATCCACAGAACACCAGGGGAGCGCGATCACCGCGGTGTTCGGCCCGTCGCCGTCCAGCGCTCCCGCCGCACCGTGAGCTAAGCTGACCGCGCCGTAGGATGACTGCTGCCGGTTCTGGGCGAATGCGACGTGACGTGGACGAGTTTGCGGGAGCACGGGAGGAGCGGTGGTGGCGGGCAGGGCGGATTTCACGGCCGAGGAGTGGGCGGACCTTCGTAACGCTTTGATCTCCGCCGCGGAGCTGGTGAGTTTCTCCGACGGCGGCAGGTCCGGCATGGTCAGGGAGATGCCGAAAGTCCGCAGGACTCTAGAACATGCGAGAGACCGGCATTCCAGCCTGCTCGTGCGCGAGCTTGCCGGCGAGCCCGGCCGCAGCGTCATCGATCCTCACATGTCGCCAGGTGAGGCGGAAGAGCCAGTCTTGCAGGTGCTGCGGGCTGCCGTCGCCGCGCTGTCGGCCAGGGCTCCGGAGGAGCTGGAGGCGTACCGACGCTTCGTAGTCCACCTCGGCGAGGTGGCCGCCGAAGCCACCAGATCGGGCGGCGTGTTCGGTGTGGGAGGGCAACGGGTCAGCTATGCGGAGGCGTCGACGCTTGCCAAGATCCGCCAGGCCGTCGGCGCGTCGTAGCCCTTGATCACCCGCGAGACCCAGCCGTAGGGGGCGCACCTAATCCTTCTCCCATTCCGCTGACGAATGCGCGGAGGTAGGCTATGCGGCTTTACGACCTGCTCGATGCTGGTGCCAGCGAGCACCCGGATCGCGAGTTCGCGGTGCAGCGTGGGCGCCGGTTGACCTACGGCGACGCCGCCTCGGCAAGCAGGCGGTTGGCGCAGGGGCTCATCGAGCGGGGCCTTGCCGCCGGCGACCGGGTCGCCGTTGTCTCCAGGAACTCCATCGAAATGGTGCTGCTGTACTTCGCCGCCGCCCGCGCGGGTGTGGTGCCTGTGCCGCTCAATCACCGGCTGGCTCCGCCGGAGTGGCGCTATATCATCGACGACGCCTGTGCCAGGGTGCTGTTCGCCGCCGGCGACTACGTCGATGCCATCGACGGTCTCCGCGCTGGCCTGTCCTCCATTGAGCGCCTGGTCGCCCTCGATGGGGCGGGACGCGCGGGCTGGGAGGACTACCGGGAATGGATGACTGCCGCCCCGGGCGATGTCTCGGGACGTGATGTACGGCCCGAGGACGATGTCTACCAGATGTACACCAGCGGCACGACAGGCCACCCGAAGGGCGCGGTGCTCACCCATCGGGCGGTCATCGCCAATGCCGCCCAGATCGCCAGTGTCTGCGACGGCCGGCCGGGGGAGCGCAGCCTGGTGGTGGCGCCGCTCTTCCACGCCGCCGCCGTGCCGTCCACCTTCGCCCCTATCTTCTGGGGCGGCTCCCTGGTCATCCTCAACCAGTTCGATCCCGCTGAGGTGGTGCGACTCCTCGATGAGGAGCGAATTGGCTTCGCGGTGCTCGTCCCGGCGGTGCTGCGGGCCTGCCTCGCCGTGCCCGGCGCGATGGAACGGCGGTACCCGCAGCTGCGGCCCGTCTACTACGGATCCTCGCCCATCGCCGAGGTGACGCTGCGGCGGGCGATCGCGGCCTTCCGGTGTGGCTTCGTGCAGTCCTACGGTATGACCGAGGCGGCGCAATCGCTCACCTTCCTGACACCCGCCGATCATGATCGGGCACTGGCGGGCACCCCCGATCTCCTGCTTGCCGCCGGTCGGCCAGCCGCCGAGACGGAGGTCCGGATCGTCGATGCGGTCGATGCTCCGGTGCCCGACGGAACCGTCGGCGAGGTGATGGCGCGAGGACCGCAGCTCATGCGCGGCTATTGGAACCTGCCCGAGGCCACGGCCGAGACGCTCCGGGGTGGCTGGCTGCATACCGGCGACGCCGGCGTGATGGACAGCGAGGGCTATCTCTACATCCGGGATCGCGTGAAGGACATGATCGTCTCCGGAGGGGAGAACATCTACCCGCGCGAGGTCGAGGAGGTCCTGTCCAGACATCCCGCGGTCCTGGAGGTCGCCGTGATCGGCATCCCGGACGAGCGCTGGGGGGAGACGGTGAAGGCGGTCGTCGCCCTGCGCGAAGGGATGGACGCCACCGCGGAGCAGCTCATCGCCTTCTGCCGCTCCCGCCTTGGCGGCTTCAAGCTGCCGCGCTCGGTGGACCTGGTCCAGGCGCTGCCCCGCAACGCCGCCGGCAAGGTGCTCAAACGCGAGCTGCGCGAGCGCTATTGGGCCGGCTACGCGCGGAACGTGGCCGGAGCATAGCGACGAGCGCGGGTATGCGGCTTAGAGTCCCGCCGTGCAGACAGCGGGGCTGCTCGGCGGCTACTACCTGGTCAATGCGGCGACTTGGCCGAGGCGCTTGAGCTGGCCCGCAGGATCCCGGGCGCCAGCGACGGGACCATCGAGGTCCCTAGGTATCTCGGAGCGGATGGTGGGAGGGTGCCGGGACGGGGCGAGGGAGGTCGAGTGGTGGCTGATCCGGTGGTTGTCGTGCGGCGCGGCGGTGAGGGGGCTGAGATCGTGCTCACCCGGCCTGACAAGCTCAATGCGATGAACATGGCCTGGGTCCAGGACAGGGACCAGGCGGTGGCGGCGGTGGTCGACGACCCGCCGGAGATCGTGGTGGTGCGGGGTGAGGGTCGGGCGTTCTGCGCGGGTCTGGACCTTGACATGCTCGACGCCGAGGGCATGCCGCCACGCTTCTACCCGTTGCAGGAGCGGGCCTTCCGAGCGCTGGAAGCGCTTGACCGCATCGTCATCGCCCAGATCCACGGCTACTGCCTGGGTGGTGGGCTGCAGTTGGCGCTGGCATGCGACATCCGCATCCTCAGCGAGGACGCGGTGCTCGGGCTGCCCGCCGCGCTGGAGGGCCTGCCGCCGGGGATGGCGCCGTGGCGGCTGCCCCGATTCATCGGGCTGGGCCGGGCGATGCGGCTGGCCATCGGTGGGGACCGCATCGACGCGGGCGAGGCGCTCGCACTGGGTCTGGCAGACCACGTGGTGCCGAGCGACCGGTTCGCCGAGCGAGCCGCCGCCGTGGTGGAGCGGTACCGCGCCGTCCCGCAGGCGGCCGCCAGGGCGACCAAGGAGCTGGCCCGGAGCGCCTTCGACGTGGGCTTCGACGCCACCTATGCCCGCTCCCGTGAGCTGGTCGAGCGATGCCTGGCCGATCCCGATGCCGCCGGCACCCGCGCGGCCTGGGCGCGCAGGCGCGGCTGAGATCATCGCCGGACGTCGGTGAGCTTGCTGTCGCGGTCACCAAGGAGAACCCAGGCGTGGCGGTGTCCCTTGTCGGTTCCATCTCCACGGACGGCTCCCGCGCCCGCTGGGCCACCCACGGCCCACGGAGGGTCTTGGGGTTCTCAATTACCGCCCTCGGGGTCAAGCTGGAGCCTGCCGCCGGAGCGGCGCCGGAGGGCCTCGCGCAGGTCACCACGGGTCCGGTAGGTCACAGCACCCTGGGCCTGATCCAGCAGCGGGGCCGAGGGGCCAATGTCGGGCTCCGGCTGGTAGGTGACACAGCCGCCGGGGAACACGTCGACCACTTCGGGTGTGCTGGCGGGTCCTTCGATCTGGAAGCGTCTGACACCCGGCGCGACGCTCTGCCCCTCCCCCGCCGTCTGGGCGGCGCACGTTGCCGTGAGCCGAATCGTCACGCTGCCTGCGGCGGCATGCGCCCGAGGCCACTCGCCGGCGATGAGGGAGATGTCGAGGCTGGCGTGGCTGAGTTTGAGCACCGACTCGCCGTCGCCCACGCGCAGCGCGCCATAGATGCCTGCGGGAAGGGCCTGGACGCAGGGGATGCGGGAGGCCGACGGTACCGACTGCGCCAGGAGCCACAGCTCCTCGAGGTGGGTGCAAGAACCGTTCCGGCTCCAGCCGCCGATGGCCGCCGCGCCACCCGGGTTCGCGCTGGAGCGGGCGAACACCCAGGCCATCGGGACGGCGGCGGGGATCA
>WNFU01004403.1_pt1 | contig 22260 bp, 24 predicted proteins | sample 5400121 | NCBI WGS metagenome assembly WNFU01 (sample SAMN13153360, study PRJNA577476) | soil metagenome | isolation source: 100 cm soil or saprolite under grassland replicate 1 | place: USA:California | collected 2016-06-15
GGTCAAGGAGCGCTGCATCGGCGCCGGGGTCCTGGAGAGCCTCGATCCCGGCCAGCAGGTCGTGAAGATCGTCAACGAGGAGCTGGCGAGCCTGATGGGCGGCGCGTCGCGCGACCTCGCCCTCGCATCCTCGGGTCCGACGGTGATCCTGATGGCGGGGCTCCAGGGCTCGGGCAAGACGACCGCGTGCGCGAAGCTCGCCAAGCACCTCGCGAAGGACGGCAAGGACGTCGCGCTCGCCGCCTGCGACCTGCAGCGCCCCGCCGCGGTAGATCAGCTCGTCACGGTCGGCAAGGACGCCGGGGCGACCGTGTACAGCCAGGGGACCGACCGCGACCCCGTGGATGTCGCGGAGTGGGCGCTCGGCCAGGCGAAGGCCGATGGACGCGATGCGCTGATCGTCGACACCGCGGGCCGCCTGCACATCGACGAGGAGCTGATGGACCAGCTCGTCGCGATCCGCAAGCGCACCAAGCCCCACGACGTCCTGCTGGTGCTCGACGCGATGACCGGCCAGGACGCCGTCAACGTCGCCGAGCAGTTCGCGGATCGCGCCGAGTTCGACGGGGTGGTCCTGACGAAGCTCGACGGGGACGCGCGCGGCGGCGCTGCGCTGTCGGTCAAGGCCGTGACCGGCAAGCCGATCCTCTACGCCTCGACCGGCGAGAAGCTCGACCAGCTCGAGCGCTTCCACCCGGAGCGGATGGCGAGCCGGATCCTCGGGATGGGCGACGTCCTGTCGCTGATCGAGAAGGCCGAGCAGAGCGTCGACCAGCAGCAGGCGGCAGACCTCGAGCGCAAGATCCGCAAGCAGCAGTTCACGCTCGAGGACTTCCTCCAGCAGATGCGTCAGGTTCGGCGGATGGGCCCGCTCACGAACCTGCTCGGGATGATGCCCGGGATGGGAGGGGCGCTCAAGGAGCTTCGCAACGTCAACCTCGACGAGCGCGAGCTCGACCGCGTCGAGGCCATCATCCTCTCGATGACGCCCGCCGAACGGGCCCGGCCGGACATCATCAACGGCTCACGTCGCAAGCGCATCGCTCAGGGCTCTGGCACCACCGTGCAGGCGGTCAACCAGCTGACCAAGCAGTTCGGTCAGATGCGCAAGATGATGAAGCAGCTCGCCGAGGGCAAGATGCCCAGCCCGGAGCAGCTGATGGGCGGTCGGTAACCTCTCGGCCCGCATGGCAGTTCGAATCCGTCTCAGAAGGGTCGGGTCGCGCAAGAATCCGATCTGGCGCGTGGTCGTCGCCGACCGCGGCTCGCCCCGCGACGGGCGGGCGATCGAGACGATCGGCCAGTACAACCCGCAGCCCGATCCCTCGGTGATCACGATCGACGAGGAGAGGGCGCGCTACTGGCTCGACCATGGGGCGAAGCCCTCGAAGACGGTCGCCGTATTGCTGCGCACCAAGGGCATCGAGGCGACGGGCTCCGACTAGTGGGCCCCCCCGGCGGCGATGCGTGAGCTGATCGAGTTCCTGGCCCGGTCGCTCGTCGAGGACCCCGATGCGGTCAGCGTCGAGGAGACCGAGGAGAACGGCGACATAGTGCTCGAGATCACGGTGGCCGATGACGACCTCGGTCGAGTGATCGGGCGGGGGGGCCGGATCGCCAACGCGCTTCGCACCATCGCCAAGGCCTCCGCGACCCGCGCCGAGCGGCGCGTCGTCGTGGAAATCCTCGAGTAACCCGCCACGTGCGGCTCGACATTTTCACCCTCTTTCCGGAGGCGTTCGAGTGGTTCTCCGCCCAGCGCCACGTCCAGAACGCGCTGCGGCACGGCAGCGAGCTGCGGCTGCTCAACTACCGCGACACGACTCCACTGGGCGCCGGGCAGGTCGACGACACTCCGTACGGGGGCGGCGCGGGGATGGTTCTGCGCGTCGACGTCGTCGACGCCGCGCTGCGCGCCACCTACGGAGAGGACCTCGCCGGTCGCCGCATCGTGCTGCTCGCCCCGGCGGGCCGGGTCCTCGACGAGGAGCTGGCCGCGGAGCTCGCCACCGAGCCCGATCTGACCCTGTTGTGCGGGCGCTATGAGGGTGTCGACGAGCGGGTCGGCGAGCATCTCGCGACCGACACGGTTTCGATCGGGCGCTACGTCCTGTCGGGCGGCGAGCTGGCGGCGATGGTCGTCGCCGATGCCGTGCTGCGCAAGCTGCCCGGGTCCCTCGGTGCCGCGGAGAGCATCGTCGAGGAGTCGTTCAGCCCGGCGCTCGGCGGGAACCCCGAGTACCCGCACTACACGCGCCCGCCCTCCTATCGCGGCTGGGACGTGCCGGAGGTCCTGCTTTCGGGAGACCACGAGCGCGTCCGCAGCTGGCGGCTGGAGCGCAGCCGCGAGCGGGCCGCGGACTGAGCGAGGCCACCGAGGACTGTTCGGTACCATTCGCGCCCCGCTCGGGCCACCTGACCCCCTCCTCGGGGGTCAGCGCATGTTCCGGCCGCAATCATGCCGCGAGTTCAGCGGCCAGACGCATCGGATCACACCATGAGCAGCATCATCGAGAGCATCGAGCGGCGCCAGCTCAACCGGGTGCCCAACTTCGCGCCAGGCGATCGCGTCAAGGTGCATTTCCAGGTGATAGAGGGCACCAGAAGTCGCACCCAGGTCTTCGAGGGGGTCGTCATCAAGCGCCAGGGGAAGGGCGCCCGCGAGACCTTCACGGTCCGCAAGCAGTCGTTCGGGGTCGGGGTGGAGCGGACGTTTCCCGTGCATTCCCCGAAGGTCGAGCGCCTCGAGGTCGTCGCGCGAGGCGACGTGCGGCGGGCGAAGCTCTACTACCTGAGGTACCGGGTCGGCAAGCGCGCCCGGGTCGCCGAGCGGCGCTGGGGGATCGAGGACGAGCTCGTGATTCCCGAAGAGGAGGAACCCGTACCCGTCGACTCCGAGGGTGAGACGGTGGCCGAGGCCGAGACCGTCGAGCCGGAGGAGCTCGAGGAGGCCGAGGGCGAGGAGGAGGCCGAGGGGTCGGAGGAGACCGAGGCCGAGGGCGGGGAGGAGGCCGAGGGGTCGGAGACACCCCGCAGCGGCGAGCAACCCGAGGGAGACGAGTCCGGGGCGGGGGCCTGATCCCGAAGCCGACAACGGGGCGCGGGGCGCTCGTCGAGCTCGTCGTGATCGTCGCGCTGGCGATCGGGCTCGCGCTCGTGATCCAGGCCTACCTCGTCAAGCCGTTCCAGATCCCGTCCGGGTCGATGGAGCCGACGCTCACCTTCCACCCTCCCCAGCGCGTGCTGGTCAGCCGCTTTCTGTACCACTTCGAGGACCCTGAGATCGGGGACATCGTTGTGTTCCACCCCCCGGCCGGGAGCGAGCTGGGGTCAAGTCAGGAGTGCGGCGTCGAGCACAGCCCCGAGCAGCCGTGTGCGGAGCCAACCCCGGAGATGTCGGACCAGAACTTCATCAAGCGGATCGTCGCGGGACCTGGGGATCGGCTTCGGGTGGAGGACGGTGTCCCGATCGTCAACGGGCAGCCGATCGAACAGGACTACGAGACGAAGCCCTGTCCGTCGAGTGAGTCCGAGTGCAATCTCCCGGATGAGATCACCATTCCGGCGGACCATTACTTCATGATGGGCGACAACCGTGGGATGTCGGACGACAGCCGATTCTGGGGACCCGTCCCGCGCGACTGGATCATCGGGCAGGCGTTTGCGACCTACTGGCCCCCCGACCGCATCGGAATCTTCTAGCCTCCGCAGGCCGCGCAAGGCGCGTCGCCGCCGCGCGAGCCGGTTGTTCCGCTTCGACCGCTCGCTCGGCACGCGCTTCGTCGCCGGCGCCGACGAGGCGGGCCGCGGATCGCTCGCCGGCCCCCTGGTCGCCGCCGCCGTCCTGATCGACCACGCGACGCTTCCGCGCCGCGACCGCATCGCGCTGGGGCTGCTCAACGACTCCAAGCAGATGAGCGTCGAGGAGCGCGAGGAGCTGTACCCCGTCGTGCTGCGCGCGGCGCAGCGCGTCGCGGTGCAGTCGTTCTGCGTCAGCGGCATCGACTCGCGCGGCCTGCACGTCTCGAACCTCGCAGCACTGGGCATCTGCCTCGAGCGCGTCGCGGTGGACGGCGCGGCCTGTCTGGTCGATGGGTTCCGCGTCCCCGGCTGCGGGGTCGAGCACCGCGCGGTGGTGGACGGGGACGCGCGCAGCGCTGCGATCGCCGCTGCCTCGGTGGTCGCCAAGGTGACCAGGGACCGCTACATGCGCCGCGCCGACGGCGCCTACCCGGGCTGGGACTTCGCCGGCAACGTCGGCTACTCCACCCCCGAGCACCGCGCCGCGATCGCGGAGCTCGGGATCTCGGCCCTGCATCGGCGCTCGTTCAACTCGATCGCCTACAGCCAGCTCGAGCTCGCGGGGGACGACGCCGCGGAGCTGATCGAAGCCGCCGAGCTAGAAGGCGTCCCTGATGTGGTCGTAGGCGACGACTCGCCCGTCGCGGTCGAACACCACCCCGATCACGTCGAAGCGGAACGCGCGGACGCCGCCTAGGCCGCCGCGGCCGGCAAGCCACTCGCGCGCCAGCCGGCGCAGCTTCGCCTGCTTGGCCGGCCCGACCGCGAGCGCTGGACGCTCGGGCCCGGTGCGCGACCCAGCCGTCTGCGCCTTGACCTCGACGAAGGCGAGCACGTCACCGTCAAGCGCGACGAGGTCGAGCTCGCCGAGCCGGGTGCGCGCGTTTCGCTCCACGACGCGGCACCCGTCCCCGCAAAGCCGCTGGGCCGCGAGATCCTCGGCGGCGCGACCGAGCCGCTGGCGGGTTGCGGACACGCCGCGGACCGTAGGCGGAGCGGGCGCGCGGATCGTGCGCCGCGCGTGACTATTTCGCCACGCCTGGCGCCCCACGGATGCGCGTCGCCAGCCTACGGTCGCACGCGTGCTCGCCACGGCCCGAACCTTCACGCTGCTCGGCGTCAGCGCGCACGAGGTGATCGTCGAGGTCGACGTCCATCGCGGGCTGCCCGTGTTCTCGCTCGTCGGCCTTCCCGACGCAGCGGTCAGGGAGTCGCGTGAGCGCGTTCGCGCCGCGCTCACGAACTCGAACTTCGAGTTCCCGCTCCAGCGGATAACCGCGAATCTCGCGCCGGCGGACCTGCCCAAGGCCGGCCCGGGGCTCGACCTGGCGATCGCCGCCGCTCTGATCGCGGCCGCGGGCCAGCTGCCGCCCGAGGGCCTGGAGCGCTGGTGCCTGGCCGGTGAGCTGGCGCTCGACGGCGCGATCAGGCCGGTGCCTGGCGTCCTGGCGATGGCCGAGGAGGCGCGCCGTCGAGGCGCGGCCGGGCTGGCCGTGGCGGCCGACAACGCGGCCGAGGCGGCGCTGATCGAAGGGCTGCCCGTGGCTCCCTTGAACCGTCTCGACGAGCTTCCCCCGCTGGCCCGCGGCGAGCTGGAGGAGTTCGAGCCGAGCCAGGTCGTGTCGCGAAACGGCGCCGCCCCCGAAACCGTCCCCGATCTGTCCGACCTGCGGGGGCAGCCCGCGCTGCGACGGCTGCTCGAGGTCGCCGCTGCGGGGGGTCACAGCATCCTGATCACGGGCCCACCGGGCGCGGGCAAGTCGCTCGCCGCGCGGCGGCTGCCGTCGCTGCTCCCGCCGCTCGACCCGGCGGAGGCGATCGAGGTGACCCGGATCGCGAGCGTGTGCGGCAAGCCGCCGCCGCCGGGCCGCCTCGCGGCGCGGCCGTTTCGCGCCCCGCATCACACGATCTCAGCCGCCGGGCTCGTTGGCGGGGGCAACCCGCCGCGACCGGGCGAGGTGACGCTCGCCCACGGGGGCGTCCTCTTTCTCGACGAGCTCGGCGAGTTCTCGCGCTCGGCGCTCGAGGCCCTGCGCCAGCCGCTCGAGGAGGGCCGGGTCTGGGTGGCGCGAGTCAACCATTCGGTCGAGCTGCCGTGCCGGTTCATGCTCGTCGCGGCGGCGAACCCGTGCCCCTGCGGGCGCGGCGAGGACTCGCCACGCTGCAGCTGCACGCCGCCCGTGGTGCGCGGCTACCGGGCCAAGCTCAGCGGGGCGCTCGCCGATCGGATCGACGTCACCGCCCGGGTCGACCAGCCGAGCTCGGAGGCGATGGACGGGCCGGCGGGGGAGAGCTCGGAAGCGGTGCGCGAGCGGGTTCTCAGGGCGCGTGAGCTTCAGGCACTGCGGCTCGGGCCCGGGCGGGTCAACGCCTCGATGACCCCCGTGGAGACGCGCCGCTGCTGCCGCATCGGCCGCGAGGCCCGGGACATGCTCGCCGATGGCCACGCCAGGTTGGGGCTCAGCGGAAGGGGCCACGAGCGGGTGCTCAGGGTGGCGCGGACGATCGCCGACCTCGTCGGCGCGGAGCGAATCGACTCCGAGATGATCGGCGAGGCGCTGTCGATGCGCCGCCGCAACAGCGAGCCGTGACGGCCTGCGACGCCTGCCTGCGCCGTGCGCTGCTGCTCGAGCGGCTCGCCCCGTACATCGAGCGCGTCGCCACTGGGGCGCCCGGCTCCCGCGCGCCCGAGCTGCTGGCGCTCCGCGACGAGGCGTTGACGCGGGCCGTCGGCGGGCGCGATGCGGCGCGCCTGCTCGCCGAGTCCGAGGCGAACGACCCCGAGCGCCTGCGCCGAACGCTGGACGCCGCCGCGTGCTGGGCCACCTGCCGGCATCAACCCGAGTACCCCTCGACGCTGCACGATCTCGGCGACGAGGCCCCGGCCGCGCTCATCGGGCGCGGCGATGCGGTCGTCCTGCGACAGCTCGAGGACACGCCCGGCGTAACGGTGGTCGGCTCGCGCCGCGCCGGCGCCTACGGCAAGTCGGTGGCGCGCGACCTGGCGCGAATGCTCGCGGCTTCGGGGCTCCCGGTGATCAGCGGCCTCGCACTCGGGATCGACGCCGCAGCCCATCGCGGCGCGCTCGACGCGGGCGGCCCAACGGTGGCCGTCCTGGGCAGCGGCCCCGACCGCGCGTATCCGCCGAGCAACGGGCGTCTTTACGCCGAGATCCTCGAAGCGGGCGGCGCCGCGGTCTCCGAGCTCCCCCCGGGAGCCGCCGCCTTCCGCTGGACGTTCCCCGCCCGCAACCGGATCATGGCGGCGCTCGCGGCTATGACGGTCGTCGTCGAAGCGGCCGAGCGGTCCGGCTCGCTGATCACGGCGGGCTTCGCACAGGATCTCCAGCGGCCGGTCGGAGCCGTGCCCGGACCCGTCAACTCCTGGCTGTCGGCGGGGACGAATGCGCTGATCTTCGATGGCGCGCAGGTCGTCCGAAATGCCCAGGACGTGCTCGACCTCTTGCTCGGCGCGGGGGCGGGCGCGCCGCGCGGAGCTGGGCCCGCCCTCGACTCCGAGCTCGCGGTGGTCCTGGCTGCCGTGGAGGGCGGCCGGCGCACCGCCGACGACATCGCGCTCTCCAGCGGCGTCGACGCCCGCCGCGTGGCGTCCGCGCTGGCGCGGCTGGAGATGCTCGGCTACGTGGAGAGCGACGTCACAGGCGCCTACTCGCGCAGCCAGCTCGCGGTCCCTTCATAAGCTGTCCGTGTGGTGGACACGAAGCGCATCCCGGTGGCGATCACCATCGCCGGCTCGGACTCGGGCGGCGGCGCCGGCATCCAGGCGGACCTCAAGGCCTTCGCCCGCTGCGGCGTCCACGGGACGTCGGCGATCACGGCGATCACGGCCCAGAGCACGGTCGGCGTCGACGCCGTGCACAGCGTCCCGCCCGAGATCATCGTCGCCCAGGTACGGGCCGTGGCGAAGGACATCGGCATCGACGCCGTCAAGATCGGGATGCTGGGGACGGTGGAGACGATCGATGCAGTCGTCGAGGCGCTGGCGCTCGTCGGCGACGCGCCGGTGGTCCTCGACCCGGTCATGGTCGCCGAGAGCGGCGCGGTGCTGCTCGATCCCGAAGCCAACCGGGCGCTGGTCGAACGGCTGCTGCCGCGCGCGACGGTGGTGACGCCGAACGTACTCGAGGCGCGCGAGCTGACCGGGTCTGACGGCAGCGTCTCGCAGGAGGATCTGGCGCGCGCCGTGCGTGAGCTCGGTCCCCGGGTCGCCGTCGTCACGGGCGGCCACACCGAGGACGGCGCCGACGTCCTCTACGACGGAGAGGGCGAGCCGCTTCGCATCGAGGGCTCCGTGCACCCCGCCGGCGCCTCGCACGGGTCCGGCTGCACGCACTCCTCCGTGCTCGCAGCGCAGCTTGCCCGGGGAGCGGATGCCCGCGAGGCCGCGCGCGAGGCGAAGCGGATCACCTCGGAGGCCGTGGAGCGTGGCTTGCGGGAGATCGGCGCGGGAGTCGGGCCTGTGGACGTGCTCGGAATCACCGACCCGCTGGCATAATCGAAGCGGTGAAGCTGCTGCGCATGAAGCCCGGGCACGGCGACGTGCTGCTCGCCGAGGGCGATCCCGGTGTGTCGGAGGACGAGGAGCGGCTGATCGAGGAATTCCGCCGCCAGCTCGACGCGGGCATGTGGGCCGCGGTGCCGACGGCGGCGCCCGGCGGGCGCCGCGAGGCGGTCATGGTGCGGGACTTCGCCGAGGTCCCGCGCGACGCAGAGCAGGTGATCTTCTTTCCGCCCGCGGCCGGCGGTTAGCTGGTGCCTGCCGCCGGAGCGCGACGGCAATGAGCGCCCTCGCCGCCAGCTCGATGTTCATCGTCCTCGCCGGGCTCGCCGCGGTCGCGTTCGGTCCGTCGGTGGCCCGCGGCCTGCTCGAGCGCCTGCCGCGCCGCCGCCGCGCCGAAGTCATCCCCGCCTACGACCCCGGGCGCGAGCGCCGCGCCGAGCGCCGCGCGCGCGAGCTGATGCGCTCCGTGGTCGGCCCCGAGGATTGCCGGATGTACGAGGATCTCGGATTCCTCAGGGTGCTGGGCCCGACGGCGGCCGTCGAGCAGGGCGGCTACGGCTACCTCATCTACCCGCACCGGCCGATCGTCGCCTTCGATGCCGAGAGCGGCGAGCTGTTGAGCGAGTACTGCGTCGCCTTCCCCGACGGCCGCCAGCCTCGCGGCGGCGAGCGCCTGCCCGATGCCGACGACGTGCTCGCCAAGTGGATGGCGTTGCACGGCGACGAGCACGGCCTGATCGCCGACGCGAACATGCACCTGGTCGGCCGCCAGGTGGATCCACAGCACGTTCGCCGCGACCTTCGGCGGCTCGCCGAGTGGGAGGCGCAGCGGATGCGTCCGCAGCGATGAGCGCCCCGCGCCCCCGCTCGAGCGCGGTCTTCGACGGCCCCGAGCGCGCGCCGGCGCGCGCCTACATGAAGGGGATCGGGTTCGATGACGACGCGCTGCGCCGACCCACGGTCGGCATCGCCAACACGTGGATCGAGGCGATGCCCTGCAACTTCCACCTGCGCGAGCTCGCCGAGCACGTCAAGCAGGGCGTGCGTGCGGCCGGCGGAACGCCGCTGGAGTTCAACTCGATCGCGATCTCCGACGGGATCACGATGGGAACCGAGGGCATGAAGACCTCGCTGATCAGCCGCGAGGTGATCGCCGACTCGATCGAGCTCACGGCACGCGGCTACCAGTTCGACGCTCTCGTCGCGATGTCAGGGTGCGACAAGACGATTCCCGGCTGCGTGATGGCGATGGCGCGGCTCGACATCCCGTCGGTGATGCTCTACGGAGGCTCGATCGCGCCCGGCCACTGGCGCGGCAAGGACGTCACGATCCAGGACGTCTTCGAGGCCGTGGGGGCCCACGCAGCGGGCGACATGTCCGACGCCGATCTGCTCGAGCTCGAGGACTGCGCGAGCCCCGGAGCGGGGGCGTGCGGCGGGCAATTCACCGCGAACACCATGGCGTGCGCATTCGAGGCGATGGGCGTCTCGCCGATGGGCAGCGCGATGGTCCCGGCGATGAACGGCGAGAAGGGCAGCGTCGCCGAGGACACCGGCAAGCTCGTCATGCGAATGCTCGAGGACGACCTGCGCCCCAGCCGGATCATCACCAAGGAGTCGATCGAGAACGCGATCGCGGCGATCTGCCTCTCCGGCGGCTCGACCAACGGCGTGCTGCACCTGCTCGCCGTGGCGCGCGAGGCGGGGGTGGGGCTGTCGATCGACGACTTCGATCGGATCTCCGGACGGACGCCCCTGCTCGCCGACCTCAAGCCAAGCGGACGCTTCGTCGCCACCGATCTCTACCGAGCGGGCGGGGTGCCGCTGCTGGTCAAGCGGCTCGGCGAGGCGGGGGTGCTCAACTCCGAGGCGATCACCGTCAACGGTCGCCCGATCGGGGACGAGGCCACGCAGGCCGAGGAGGCCGAAGGCCAGGAGGTGGTCAGGCCCGTCGACGACCCGCTCAAGCCGACCGGCGGCCTGGCGATCCTGCGAGGCAACCTCGCACCCGAGGGCTGCGTGGTCAAGGTCGCCGGGACCGAGCGCCTCCAGCACACCGGTCCGGCGCGGGTCTTCGAGTCGGAGGAGGAGGCCTTCGCGGCCGTCGACAAGCAGGCGATCAAGCCCGGCGACGTCGTGGTGATCCGCAACGAGGGCCCCGCCGGCGGTCCCGGGATGCGCGAGATGCTCCAGGTCACCGCGGCGCTGGTCGGCGAGGGGCTTGGCGAGCAGGTCGCGCTGCTCACCGACGGGCGCTTTTCCGGCGCCACCCACGGCCTGATGGCCGGCCACGTCGCTCCCGAAGCCCCACGCGGCGGCCCGATCGCCGCGGTGCGCGACGGGGACCGGGTGAGCTTCGACGTCGATGCGCGCCGCCTCGACGTCGAGCTCTCCGACGACGAGATCGCGTCGCGCGTCGCCGCCTACGAGCCCCCGCCGCCCGCCTATACGTCGGGCGTGATGGCCAAGTACGCCCGCTCGGTCTCCTCGGCCTCCGAGGGCGCGGTCACCGCTTAGCCCGGCCGCCGGACACCTCTTAACCCGCCACCGGTCGCCTTTCTGGCCGCGCACGATCATGGGGTGGCGCCTTCTTAGCGATATGCGCGAATAAGGCGCCACCGTCGTCGGCAGAGCACGCTGCGGCGCGGTGCACTGGTGACGCGCCCTACTCGACCGTGTCCGCCTCCGGGGCGCGCTCGGTGGTCGCAGGAGCGGCGGCGTGGGCGAGCTCGCCGCCCTCGCCCTCGAGCCCCTCGGCGAGGAACTGCTCCAGCAGGCGGTTGAAGCGCAGCGGGCGCTCGAGCTGGGGGCAGTGCCCGCAGCGGTCGAAGATCACGACGCGCGAGTTGCGCAGATGCCTCGCGTATCCCTGCGCGTCGGCCGGCGTGACGATGCGGTCGTTTCGCCCCCAGACGATCAGGGTCGGGTCCTCGACGCGCTCGAGCCGATCGGTGAAGTCGTAGCCGATGAGCGCCTGGACCGCCGGCAGGAAGGCGGGCGCGCCCATCGCGGCGCGGTACTGCTCCCACAGCAGCTCCGGCCGCATGCGGTGGGGGGCGTGGAAGATGCCGCGGAACGCTGCCCAGCGCATCCGAGGGCGAAGCAGCGAGGTTTCCTGAAAGCGCAGCGCGAGCGGCGCCGCCGCGGCCGCCATCCGCGCCGCCATCTCGGCCGGCTCCTTGCGCATCCGCGCGTGGGTGATTCCCGCCGCCGACACCAGAACGAGCTTGTCGACCCAATCCGGCTCCGCGATCGAGACCTCCGCGGAGATGAAGCCGCCCATCGAGTTGCCGACCAGCGCCGCGGAGTGAACGTTGAGCTCGCGGCAGAAGTCGTCGACGACCCGGCCGTAGTTTGGGATGTTGGTCTCCCACTCCGGCATCGGGCTGCCACCGAAACCGGGCAGGTCGAGCGCCAGCACGCGATGGCTGCGCGCGAAATGGGGGATCTGCCCCAGCCAGTTCTGCCAGCACCCCGAGAGACCGTGGACCAAGACAAGTGTGGGGCCTTCGCCCATCTCGACGTAGTTGACCCGCGCGCCGTCGAGCTCGACGCTTCGCAGGTGCTCGCGCCAGTCGACCTCCAGCCATTCGGGATCGGGGTCCCCGTAGGGATCGGGGCCGTCCGAGGGCGTCGGCTTGGGCCGCCGCCCCACGCCCGTGTAGAACCAGTCCTTGCGGCGCTTGGGCCTGCGATCGCCGGCCCGCGCAGGCCCGGCGCGGCGAAGCCTAGGCATACCCCATCCGCTCCAGCACCGGGATCTCCCTGATCTGCGGCGGCTGGAGGTGGTCCCAGAGGATCCCGCGCGGGCGGTCGTAGGCGCGCTCGACCTCGATCACGGCGCGCGGAGTCGCGATCATGTCGACGGGCAGGTCGTGCCCGATGACGGGAAGGTTCTCGCGCAGGATCTGAATCGGGTGGACCGTGGTCGCGATCACGGTGTGCTCGTCGATCTTGCCCTCGTCGATCAGGATCCCGTACTCGAGGTCCGAGAAGCCGCCGCCCTTGCCGAGCCGGGCTCCGTTGAGGTTCACCGCGACCGAGCCGCAGAGCACGAAGTCGATCTCGGGGATCTCCTCCAGGGCGACCACGCGACCGTGGCGCAGCGCCCCCTTGATCGTCGCCGCTTCGCGGATCGCCTTCTTCGACAGCCTGCGGGGGTCGAGGACCCGGAACGGGTGGCGGTCGCGCAGGCGAGGCACGGCCATCACCACGACCTTGCCCTGCTCGAGCGCCAGGCGGCGGGCGTGGGTCTGCGGCGAGTCTGGGTTGGCCTTGACGACCTGAGCCCGCTTCCAGACCCGGTGACCGGCGAGCCGCTCCGCCGCGAGCTTCGCGCCTGCGAAGTTCGGGATCCTGCCCTCGGCACCGGGAAAGCGGGACACGCCCTCGCGATCCATCGCCTTCCAGACCGCCTTGCGGACCTGATCCTTGGAGCGCATTTAGTGCTCGCCGCCATCCACTTGGGTGGCGGAGGATAGCTGCGAGAATGGCGCGCGATGGCACCCGAGCGCACGCCGCTGTCCCCGGTCCCGCAGGCCTCCGAGGGGGACGAGGCCGGCGCAGCGCAGCTACCCGTCCGGCGCGACGCCGAGCGCATGCGCGAGCTGCTGCCGGCGATCGAGCCCGAGCGCCGGCTAAACGACTGGGGGCGCTCGGAGCGGATCGAGGGACTCCTCGATCGCACAATGATCGAGTTCTTCTACCGCTACTGGTTCCGCTGCGACGTCGAGGGGATCGAGAACGTCCCCGCGGAGGGGGGCGCGCTGCTCGTCTCCAACCACTCCGGAGCGCTGCCGCCCGACGCCGGGATGATCGCCAAGGCGATCCGCGAGGAGCATTCACGCCCCCGCCCGCTCAACATCACGGTCGAGCATTTCTTCAAGGGCTATCCGGGATTCTCGATGCTGATCCCGAAGGTCGGCTGCGTCGCCGCCCACCCGGCGAACGTCCACCGCCTGCTCTATGACGAGCGCCAGCTCGTGCTCGTGTTCCCGGAGGGCCGCAAGGGGACCGAGAAGCTGTTCAAGGAGCGCTACCGGTTGCGTCGCTTCGGGCGCGGCGGCTTCGTCGAGGCCGCGATGCGGGCCGAGGCGCAGCTCGTTCCGGTGTGCGTCGTCGGCGCAGAGGAGTCGATGCCGGTCTTCGCCCAGGCCAACCTGCTGCGCCGGATGACGGGCCTTCTGTACTTCCCGATCACGCCGACCTTCCCGTGGCTGGGACCTCTCGGGATGCTCGGCTATCTCCCCGCCAAGTTCAGGATCCGCTTCCTGGAGCCGATCGACACCGTGCAGATGGGGCCCGACCCGGCCTCCGACAAGGGGCTGGTGCAGACCGTCGCGCAGGAGATCAGGGCCCGGATTCAGGAGAACCTGCATGAGATGGTGGGGGAGCGGAGGTCGGTGTGGCTGGGGTGAGCCAGAAGGACGCCCCGATCACCGAGGACGAAAGCCCGGCACCGGCCCACCGCGCGCGCCGCGTTCTGGTCACCGGGCTCTCGACCTACTGGGGCGGGCGGCTCGCCCAGGCGCTCGAGTCGCATCCGGAGGTCGAGGCCATCATCGGGGTGGACAACCGCGACCCCACGCGTGAGCTGACCCGCACCGAGTTCGTCAAGGTCTCGAACCAGCACTCGCTGATCCAGCGAATCGTGATCGCCGCCGAGATCGACACCGTGGTCGACAGCCGGCTGGTCGTCGACTCCGTGACCACCGCCCCCCGCCTCGCCCACGAGAACAACGTGATCGGGACGATGAACATCCTCGCGGCGTGCACGGGTCGCGACTCGCCTGTCAAGAACTTCATCTTCAAGAGCTCCGCCCATTACTACGGCTGCGAGCAGGACGACCCGGCGTTCTTCACCGAAGACATGCGGCGCCCCCATCCGCCCCGCACCAGGATCGAGCGCGACATCGTGGAGGCCGAGACGGCGGTATCCGAGTTCGCCGATCGCAGCCCCCACGTGACGGCGACCGTGCTGCGGTTCTCGAACGTGCTCGGGCCCCACCTGCTGACCTCGCACGCGCGGATGTTCTCGCTCCCGCTCGTCCCGATGGTGCTCGGGTTCGACCCGCGCTACCAGTTCGTCCACGAGGACGACGTCGTCAGAGCGCTCGAGCACGCGGCCTTCAATCGGCTGCCCGGCACCTACAACGTCGCCGCCGACGGCGTCCTGGCGCTCTCCGAGGTGATCGGGCTGCTCGGCAAGCGGCCGCTGCCAGTGCTTCCGCCCTGGGGCACCGGTGCGCTGGCCGCTCCGCTGCGCCGCCTCGGGTTCAGGATCCCCGACGAGATGGTCAACCAGCTGCGCTTCGGGCGCGGGCTCGACAACCGCAAGCTCAAGGCGACGGGGTTTACCTACGGCTACACCTCGCGCGAGGCGGTGATCAGGTTCGGCGAGCACCTCCGCCTGCATCCAGTCCTGCGGGGGTCCGAACGCGAGTTCACGTACGAGAAGGAGGTCGAGGAGTTCCTGCGCTGGAGCCCGCACGTGCGCCGCACCGACCGCGGCACCGAGGAGCCGTTCGGGATCTGATCGCGGCTCCCCTTCCCTCGAGCGGGGGATGGCCGGCGCGCAAACTCGTTTGCACGCCGCCTTAGGCGGGGAGTCGATAAGTCGCCCCTCCTACACTGTTGACCCCTCCGTCGAGCCCCTGCCGAGCGTCGCGCGGAGGACTATGACGGAGCGGGCGGAAATCAAGCAAGCGTGGGACGCAAGACTCAGATAGCGATCGCCGTCAGCCTGGCGCTTGTGCTGCTCGCCGGCGGCGCCGTCTACGCCTGGGACTCGGTCAAGAAGGACGAGATCGCCGAGGGAGTCACGATCGGCGGGGTGGACGTCGGTGGCCGCACCGCCGACGAGGCGAGGACGCTGGTCCAGGCCGACCTGATCGAGCCGCTCGACCGCCCGGTCACCGTGACCTACGGCAAGGACCACTTCACGCTCGAGCCCGACGAGCTCGACATTCGCGCCGACGTCGACGGCATGGTCCAGGCCGCGCTCGCCGCCAGCCAGGAGGGGGGTCTGCCCAGCCGGGTGTGGCGCTATGCCACCGGCGGAGAGGTCGACGAGGACATCTCCCCGCAGATCGCCTATTCCCACGACACGCTCGACGACTTCATCAAGGGCGTCGAGCAGAACGTAGGTCAGCCGGCCCAGGACGCCTCGATCCAGCCGAGCGCCACCACGCTCGATCCGGTCCCGTCCCAGAACGGGATCGAGGTCCAGGTCGATGAGCTGCGCGCCGACCTCGAGCGTGCCGTCCAGTCGCCGCACTCGCGCACCGTCGAGGCCGAGGTCCACAAGGTCAAGCCCGAGGTAACGACCGACGAGCTGGCGGCCCAGTACCCGCACTACATCGTCATCGACCGCGCCAGCTTCCAGCTGCGCTACTTCGAGAACCTCAAGCTCGTCAAGACGTACACGATCGCCGTCGGGGCGATCGGCTACGACACGTCGGCCGGTCTGTACAGCATCCAGAGCAAGCAGGTCAATCCCACCTGGTACGTGCCGAACGAGTCCTGGGCCGGAAGCCTCGCCGGCCAGACCATCCCGCCGGGGCCGGACAATCCCCTCGTTGCGCGCTGGATGGGGTTCAACGGCGGGGCCGGCATCCACGGGACAAATGACATCGGCTCGCTGGGCAGCGCCGCCTCGCACGGCTGCATCCGGATGGCGGTGGGTGACGTGATCGACCTCTACGACCGCGTTGACGTCGGGGACCCGGTCTACATCCTCTGACGGCCGGTCAAGGCCCGACCAAACGGCTTTCTGGGCCCTGACGATCGGGCGCGCACACCGTTGCATCGGGGAGGGCTTCGCATCACGGATGGCGAAGCACACCCCATGGCCACGGATGTCCACGAAACGCTGAGCGCCGGCTGGAGGCGCGGACTTGAACGATTTGCTCGCGAGCTCGACGCCCGCGGCGCCTCGCCGAACACCAAGCGCGCCTACGGCTCGGACCTGCGACAGTTCGCCCGCTGGGCCTCGGCCCGCGACCTCGAGCCCAGCGACGTCGCCTACCGGGAGCTGCGCGGCTACGCAGCGGCGATATCGGAGGGAGGAGCCGCGAAGTCGACCGTCGCCCGCAAGCTGGCCGCCGTTCGCAGCCTCTTCGACCATCTCGTCGCGATCGGGGAGGTAGCGCAGAATCCCGCCGAGCTGCTGCCGAATCCCAAGCGCGATTCGCGCCTTCCCCGCACGCTCGGCCGCGACGAGGTCGACGCGCTGCTCGACCGCATCCCGGCGAGCGAGCCGCTCGATGCCCGCGACCGCGCGATGTTCGAGCTCATCTACTCGTCCGGGCTGCGCTGCGAGGAGGTCGTCAACCTCGACCTCGACTCGCCCGACTTCGACTCCGAGGTCCTGCGCGTCACCGGCAAGGGCAACAAGACCCGAATCGTGCCGATCGGCGAGCCCGCCCAACGCGCGCTGGAGCGCTATCTGGCCAGGGCCCGCCCGATCCTCGCCGGCGCGCGCGGCGCCGTCGAGTCCAGCTCGCCGAGCGCGCGGCGCCCCGATGCGCTGTTCCTGTCGCGGCGCGGTCGCAGGCTGTCTTCCTCGGACGTGCGCCGCCGACTTGCCCGCTGGGTGCGTGAGGCGGCGATCGCGGGTGGGGTCTCCCCCCACTCGCTGCGGCACTCGTTCGCGACGCATCTGCTCGAGGGAGGTGCGGACCTGCGCTCGATCCAGGAGCTGCTCGGGCACGCGAGTGTCTCGACCACGCAGATCTACACGCGCGTCGAACCAACGCGGCTACGCCGCCAGTACCGGCGCGCCCATCCTCGTGCCTGAGTGGTGGGCACCGGCGGAGCCCACTGACTCGCGGTGCCCACGCCTCGAAACAATGTCGCGGAGCGGGAACGCGACCTTGCACTCGCACGCCGAGTGGCGGCCAGATTGGCGGGAGCGGATAACGTTACGGACGCCCCGTGGGGTGGTGGGCACATGATGGAGACGAAGGTCAAGGCAGTCGAGCTCCGCGAGCTCTGGCAGCGCTGCAAGGAGGAAGGCGACGAGCGAGCCAGGGAGCGACTCGTCGTGGCGTATTCCCCGCTCGTCAAGTACGTGGCGGGGCGGATGGCGTCGGGTCTGCCCTCGCACGTCGAGGAGGCGGACCTGATCTCCTACGGCCTGCTCGGCCTGATCGGGGCGATCGAGCGCTACGACCCCGAGCGCGAGATCAAGTTCGAGACGTTCGCGGTGTCGCGCATCAAGGGGGCGATCATCGACGAGCTGCGCTCGCTCGACTGGGTGCCGCGCTCCGTACGCGCCCGCGCTCGCGACATAGAGAAGGTCCATACCAAGCTCGAGAACAACCTCCACCGAGCACCCACCGAGGAGGAGATGGCCAAGGAGCTGGGGATGAGCGAGGAAGATCTGCGCGACGCGCTGCTCGAGATCGCAAACTCCTCTGTGCTCGCCCTCGACGACCTGTGGACCGTCGCCGATCCCGCCGGCGGGCAGATCTCGCTGCTCGACACGATCCGCGATCCCAACGCGATCGATCCGCAGGCGGAGATCGACGCGGCCGAGCTCAAGGACCGGCTCGCCGAGTCGATCGAGTCGTTGCCCGACCGGGAGCGGCTCGTGATCGCCCTCTACTACTACGAGAACCTGACCCTGCGCGAGATCGGTGAGGTGCTCGGAGTCACCGAATCGCGCGTCTCCCAGCTGCACACCAAGGCCGTCCTCGGCCTGCGCTCGCAGGCAGCGGCAAGACCTCGCTTGCGGAGGCGCTCCTGTTCGAGGCGGGCGTCGTCAACCGTCTGGGCCGGGTGGAGGACGGCGCGACCGTCTCGGACTTCGAGGAGGACGAGCAGGAGCGGGAGATGTCTATCGGGGCGAGCGTCGCCTCGTTCGAGCACGACGGGCGCAAGATCAACCTGATCGACACCCCTGGCGAGTCGAGCTTCGTCGCCGACACGCTCGGCGCGCTTCGTGTGGTCGACGCCGCGGTGCTGATCGTCAATGGCGTGATGGGCGTCGAGGTCCACACCGAGCGGCTGTGGAACCGCGCCAACGACGAGGGACTGGCGCGGCTCGTGTTCGTGAACATGCTCGACCGCGAGCGCGCCGACTTCTTCCGCGCCCTCGAGTCGCTCAAGGACGCCTTCGGCGCGCACGTCGTCGCCACCGAGATCCCGATCGGCGCCGAGCACGACGTGCGCGGCGTGATCGACCTGATCGACATGAAGGCGTTCGAGTACTCGGGAACGGGGCGGGGGAGCGCCAAGGAGGTCCCGATCCCCGACCAGCTCGCCGACCAGGCGACCGAGTACCGCGAGAACCTGATGGACGAGGTCGCGGAGAACTCCGACGAGCTCATGGAGCGCTACCTCGAGGGCGAGGAGATCTCGCACGAGGAGATCGTCACGGTGCTCAAGGACGGGGTCACCGGCGGCCGCCTGTTCCCGGTGACGTGCGGGGTGGCGACCAAGAACCTCGGCACCAACCGGTTGTTGGAGGCGCTGGTCGAGGACCTGCCCTCACCCGCGATGCGCGGCGCCACGCGGGCGCTGGATGCGGAGGGCGAGGAGATCTCGATCGAGCCGGACCCCGACGGCGAGCTGGTCGCCTACGTGTTCAAGACGCTCGCCGATCCCTACACGGGGCGAATCAACATGCTGCGCGTCTACTCCGGGGTCTTGAAGTCCGACTCCCAGGTCACCAACGCGACGCGGCGCACCAAGGAGCGCATCGGCCAGCTCGCGGCGCCGCGCGGCAAGGAGATGGAGTCCATAGACGAGCTCGGGCCGGGCGACATCGGCGCCGTCGCCAAGCTCAAGGAGACGCGCGCCGGTGACGTGCTCGCGAGCAAGGACTCGGGCATATCGGTCCCGCCGCTCGAGCTTCCGGCCCCGGTGATGGCGTTCGCCTACGAGGCCAAGGCGAAGGGCGACGAGGAGAAGGCGGCGGCGGCGATCCGTCGCCTCGAGGAGGAGGACCCGACGCTCGACGTCCACCGCGACCCCCAGACGGGCGAGCAGATCATCGCCGGGCTGACCCAGGTCCACGTCGAGGTGATCACCGATCGGATGAAGCGCCGCTTCGGAGCGGAGATCACGCTGAAGCCGCCCCAGGTCCCCTACATCGAGACGATCCGCAAGCCCGCCAAGGCCCACGGCCGCTACAAGAAGCAGACCGGCGGGCGGGGCCAGTTCGGCGACTGTCACATCGAGATCTCGCCCGCCGAGACAGGGGCGGGATACGAGTTCGAGAACGCGATCAAGGGCGGCGTGATCCCGACCAGCTTCATCCCCGCGGTCGAGAAGGGGATCGCCGAGGCGATGCAGGGCGGGGTGCTCGCCGGCTACCCGATCAAGGACGTCCACGTGCGGCTCTTCGACGGCCAGCACCACAGCGTCGATTCCTCGGAGATGGCGTTCAAGATCGCCGGTTCGATGGCCTTCAAGCAGGCCGCCGAGCAGGCTGACCCGGTGCTGCTCGAGCCGATCATGCAAATGACCATCTCGGTGCCCGAGGACGCCGTCGGAGACGTGATCGGCGACCTGAACTCGCGCCGGGGCCGCCCGCTTGGCATGGAGCCGAAGGGCTCGGTGACCGAGGTCAAGGCCGAGGTCCCGATGGCCGAGGTGCTCGACTACGCGCCCGACCTGCGGGCGATCACCGGCGGGCGAGGTGACTACACGATGGAGTTCGAGCGCTACGAGGAGATCCCGGGCCACCTCTCCCAGAAGGTGATCGACGCGGCCAAGGCCGCCGACGAGGAGAAGGTCAAGGCCTAGCCTGCTTCCCGCAGGACATCGACCGGGCGCCGCATACGGGCGTTGCTACCGTGGGCGCGATGCCCGGGAACGGCCCACAACCAGAGGCCTGCGAGGTGTGCGGGCGCACGATCCTCAAGGGAGAGCGAACTCGGCAGTACGTGTCTCCCGACGGTGACGAACGCGCCATCTGCGACCTCTGTCGCGAGCGCGTCGAGGCCGCTGGATGGACCCGCGCGGGGCAGGCCGTCGAGCACCGGCAGGCGCCGCAGCGCCAGGGCGCGCGGCGCCCGGGACGGTGGCTCGCTGAGCAGGCCGAGCGCATGCGGGCGCGCGTCGAGGAGGCGAGGCAGACCGCCGAGTCCTCGGCCGAGCGATCGGCGCCGCAGATAAAGACGCGGCCCGACACCCCGCAACGCAGGCTGCGACGCGCGCTCGAGGAGTTCAACGACTCCGAGCACCGCCTTACGGTCGCGGGCCTGACGAGGTCGCTCGGGCCGCCGCGAGTGTCGGCCGTAGCGCCGCCCGAGACGCCGCACGACGTGCGTCTGACCGTCGCCTGGGACCTGTCCTGGTACCAGTGGGAGGTGCGACTGGCCGACGAGCCCGCGCGGGTGCGGGCGCTCGCCAAAGGCTCGGAGATCGGACAGCTCGGCAACGCCGACCGCGCCTGGAACGCGCGCGCCGCCGCCGACGGCCGGCTCCAGCTCGGCGGCGCCCGAAACGGCTCCTCTTGAGCGTCCCCCACCGGCTGATCGTGAACGTCGACGGCGGCTCGCGCGGAAACCCGGGCCCAGCGGCGATCGCCGCCGTGATCGCGACGCCCGACGGCGAGCTGCTCGAGGAGCTCGGCGAGCGGATCGGCGAGGCGACCAACAACGTCGCCGAGTATCGGGCCGTGCTTCTCGGCCTCGAGCGGGCGCGTGCGCTCGGTGCGCGCGAGGTCGAGCTGATCGGCGACTCGGAGCTCATCGTGCGCCAGGTGCACGGCGAGTACAAGGTCAAGGACGAGACCCTCCGCGGGCTGCGCGACCAGGTCGACAGGGCGCTTCGGGAGTTCGATCGCTGGTCGCTGCGGCATGTCCGCCGCGAGGACAACGAGGCCGCGGACCTGCTCGTCAACGCCGCGCTCGACGCTCCCGACGACGGCTGAGGGCCGGCCCCCAGCCGCTATCCTGAGCCCCGCGCGCGGCTGTAGCTCAGTTGGCTAGAGCGTCTGCTTGCCATGCAGAAGGTCGTGGGTTCGAATCCCATCAGCCGCTCTTCTCCCGATGCTCGACCCAGTGCCCGGGTCAGAATTGATAGGAGCGCCGCATGTAGCGGTCGAACTGAGGCACGGTGAAGGCCGCGAGGCCATGCCCCGGCGTGTACAGCAGGCCCTTGTCGATCAGACGGGATCGCGTCGGACCAAGTTGCTCTGAGGTCCGCCCGAGCATCTTGGCGACGTCCTTGGCTTGCTGAGGCTCCGGTCCCAGTTCAGCCATTGCTCGCATGTAGCGGAGCTCGAGTTCCGTCGTTCGCTCGGCTCGAACCCGGAAGAAGCTGCCATCAAGCTTCGCTTCGACCGCGTCTCCCGCGTTCTGCACGTGCTCGAGCGTGATCGGCGGTTGATCGGTCAGGTCCCAAAGAACGTTGCCGTATTCCTGGATGAAGTAGGGATACCCCTCTGTGTACTCCACGACTGTCGAGACGGCCGCTTCGTCGTAGTCGACGTCGAGTGCCTTGGCGGGCTCGACCAACGCCCGCGTAGCCTCGGCCTCGCTCAACTCGCCGATGCGTGGGAACTTGAAGAGGCGCTCCGCGTACGACTTTGCCTCTCCTGCGAGCCGCGGGAGCTGCGGTAGGCCCGCACCCACCAGCGTGATCGGCAGGGCGCGCTGAACCGTCTTGTGCAACGCCGCGATCAGCGCCTCGAACTCGATTGTGCTCAGGAACTGGACCTCGTCGAACAGGAACACGATGCCCGTGTCGTGATCGCTCACCGCCTCGCCCAGCGCGACCAGCAGGTCGGTGAGGTCCTCGGCGAGCTCGCCGCTGTCAGCCACGCCTTCGAGTGCGTCGACGTCGATGCCCGCTGTCACAGCGCCGTCGGGGGAGACCGTGAGCTGGAACGACCTGAGCACGGCGGCGGCGCGCTTCGCTCGGTCCTTCCAGCGGGCCTTGGGTGCCGCTTGCAGCAGCGCCCGCCTGACGAGCTGCGCCATCCG
>WNFU01004801.1_pt1 | contig 22241 bp, 21 predicted proteins | sample 5400121 | NCBI WGS metagenome assembly WNFU01 (sample SAMN13153360, study PRJNA577476) | soil metagenome | isolation source: 100 cm soil or saprolite under grassland replicate 1 | place: USA:California | collected 2016-06-15
TGGGGTGGAAGAGCGCACCCAGGATGTTCTCACTCATCTGGATGCGGTGAGTTCCGCGCGCAGCTGAGGATGACGCCCGCGGGTAGATCAGGCAGGGTCAGCCAGCCCTCGACGCCGGCCGTCTGGGCCTGGATCCAGCGCAGCCGGGGCGCGCGGGAGAGCACGCCCGCGCCGGCGCGCCAGGCGAGCATGGCCTCGCAACGGGCGAGCAGCTCCGGCGACGGCTGCTCGTCCAGCCTGAGCGCACGCAGCTCGACGCGATCGGCGAGGGCCGCCTGGGCGGCCGCCTCGTGGTACGGCGCCGCCTCGTTCAGCCAGAGGAGTATGAGAGGCTTCTCCGCCGTCGTCACGGCTTGAGCTGAAGCTGGAGGAACTGCTTCACCTGCTTCTCCGCGTCCTCGTGCGCCCGGGGATTGTACTCCACGGTGGCGCCCTTGCCGCCGCGTGCCACCGGCACGAAAACCCGGCCGCGCAGATGAGCCGCGTCGAAGGAGTGGCGCGCGTCCGGGTAGACGACGATCGAGACCGCGCGCCCTGCCTCCCGGGCGGCCTCCGCCAGCTTCTGACAAGGCTCCGCCGGCGTCCAGTCATCCTGGCCTCCCAGGAGCATGAGCAAAGGCGGCGCGTCCTGCGCCGGCAGCGGTCCCGGGCAGGCCGGGTACAAGGCAATCAGCGACCTGAGCCTGGCCTCGGGGTGGCGCTCCGCCGTACGCCACGCGGCCACGACCGTCCACCCGCCGTGGGAGAAGCCCATGGCCCCGATCCGGTTCCCGTCGATGGAGCCGAGGGCCCTGAGCTGGGCGGCGGCCGCGAAGACGTCGTGAGCGCGGACGGCGCCCATCAGCGGGCGCGGATCCGCGCACAGGGTGCGCAACCCCCGACCGGAGAAGCTATCGAGGACCAGCGCCGCGTATCCTTCTGACTGAAGCCACCGCGCCCAGGCGGTCACGTTCTGACTCACGCCGCCGCAGCCGTGGAGCAAGATGACAGCCGGATGGGGCGCTCCGATGCTCGGGGTGAAGAGCTCGCCGCTCAGGGTCGCGGGCTGTGGCTCGGTGACGGCGATGGAGACGGACTGCCGCGCGGCCCTGCCCGGCACGGCCAGCGAAAGCGTGAGCGCAAGCGCCAGGAATGCCGATTGCCACATGCCAGCCGAGTGTAGTCCGGCCGCAATTCCTCAAGCAAGTGGTGCCGGTTGCTCTCGCGGTCAGGCTCCTGTATCGTCCAACAGCCATGAGCATGAACCACGAGCCTGATCGATGCGTGCTCTCGTGATCGGCGCATCGGGACAGGTGGGAGCCGCCTTGCTCGCGGAGCTCGGCGCCCGCGGCCACGAGGCCCTCGGCACTTACGCCCATCACCCCGCGGCAGGCCTGACGGCACTGGACATCACCGACCGCGGCGCGGTGGAGCGCGCCATCGGCGGCGCGCGAGCGGACTGGGTCCTGTGCCCCGCCGGCCTCACCCATGTGGACTACTGCGAGGAGCACCCCGCGGAGGCCTTCGCGATCAATCGCGACGGGGCGCTCCACGCCGCTCGCGAGGGAGGGCGCGCCGGCGCGGGCTTCGTCTTCTATTCGACGGAGTATGTCTTCGACGGCGAGCGTGGCCCGTATGCCGAGGAGGACCCGGCCCGCCCGCTCTCGGTCTACGGCCGGAGCAAGTGGGAGGGAGAGCGCGCGGTGCTGGCCGAGATCGAGCGGGCCCTGGTCGTCCGCACGACGGTCGTGTACGGGCCCGACCCCCAGGGGAAGAACTTCGTCTATCAGCTCATCCGCAACTGCCGAAGCGGGCAGGCGATGCGCATCCCGGCGGACCAGGTCTCGAGCCCGACCTATAACGCGGACCTGGCTCGGGGGACCATCGAGCTGTGTGAGCGGGACCTGAGCGGGGTCTATCATCTGGCCGGCGATGGCGTGATGGACCGCTTCGCCTTCGCCCGGCTGGCCTGTGAGGTGTTCGCGGTCGATCCCTCGCGGCTGACCCCAGTGGTCACCTCAGCGCTGGGACAGAAGGCCGCGCGTCCCCTCAAGGGCGGGCTCCGCATCGCCAAGGCCCGGGGCCTGCTCTCCACGCCGCTCAGATCTCCCGAAGCGGGGCTCCGCGCGATGCGCGCCGCGCTCGAGAGCGATCCGGTCGGCCGACGCGGCCGACGCGGCCGACGCCAGCGCGGTTGACCCTCACCCACGCGTACGGTAGGATGACTGTCGGCTGTCGTCCCGGGACGGTGACCGTAGCTCAATTGGTTAGAGCACTGGACTGTGGCTCCAGGGGTTGAGGGTTCGATTCCCTTCGGTCACCCCAATCCCCTCGAGCAGGCCGGAACCGCGCGCCCATAGCTCAGCTGGATAGAGCGTTAGCCTCCGGAGCTAAAGGTCAGAGGTTCGAATCCTCTTGGGCGCGCCATCTTCGTCCCCGGCAGTCGCAGCAAAGGGGTGGCTGCGGCGAAGCGCAGTTGCCGCGAAGCGCGGGCCGTTAGCTCAGTTGGTAGAGCAGCTGACTCTTAATCAGCGGGTCCAAGGTTCGAGTCCTTGACGGCCCACCATCAAAACGGGCACCTCCGAGACACCTCGGAAGTGCCCGTTCGCATATGTAGACGCCATGTAGAGAGCGAGGCGGTTTCGAAAGTCCTCACGCGAATCACTCGCCGCCCACCTCGTACCACCTAGCGTCGGGCGGTCGACGTCGACGCCGATCAAGTTGGAAACAGAGAGGCCCCGTTCGGGCGGCTGAACGCTCTCGTCCGACGGTGGGTCCAAACTCGGCTCGAGCTCACAGAATAGGGGGCTGACCAGCAGGGCAAGCAGTTCGTCGATGTCGGAAGTCTCGCGCACCCCTGTCGCCCTGCCGCGGCTCACCGCTCGGCTCGTGGTCCACGTCGGCTTGCTCCACGAGCAGGGAGTTCACTCTCGTCGCCGACGCCGCGCTGAGCCCCGACGACACGCGCGGCGAGCCACCGCTCGAGGTCGCTGGCCCTGTATCTCACGAGGCGCGGTGACAGGCGGAGAAATGCGCCGTGATACCGCGCAATCGCCCGCTCGACCGATGGGCCGATCTCGCCGGTGGCCAGTACGCCAGCACGACCGGATCCGAGTGGTAGAAGTAGCCGGAGAGCGGACCGTCTTTGGGATAGATCGCAGACGCCGGCTGGATGTCGTGCAGCGTGACGCCAGCGCCGTGGAGCGCGCGGAGCAGCCGCTGCTTGATCACCGCCGGCCCGGAGCGCGCGCCCCAGCGGTCCCGCGTACTCGCCGATCGCTTGGATGAGGCCGAGCGCAGTCAAGAGCAGGCCGATGACGATGCCCTGGCCAACTATCCGGCGCGCCAGATTCCGCCATCAGGCCCGGATCTCCGTCGCTGCGATCGGCCGGTCAGGCGAGTCGGGGCGTCTGGGTAGCTCACCGAATCGGAAGATCTCGTCATTCCGCCTCCACGCACTCGTTGAGACACTGGGTGCGAGCTCGCGAGTCACGCGTTAACGGGGGCGGAGCGAGGGGCGTGCCAACACTAGTCGGACAAGGCGCGCCACCGCGGAAGTCCTCAGAAAATCGGTCGTTCGTAACGAATTCCGGCCGCCCCGATAGCTGCAAAAGGCCATCGGTGCGCTGCAAATTCGCGCGGAAGATCTCTGTCGAGCCAGGCGGCTTACCTTCAGGTTGGAACTGGTTCCAGGACCTCGTGACGATCAAGCGCCATAAACGGCCTGGCGTCGGGAGTCAGCCACGCAGCCGAAGAGGCGGGCCCGCGGCCCCGCCCTCTGCTCCGTCCGCGAGCATCGGAGTCAGACCCTAGCGACCCACTCTATGCCAGAAGGCACAGAGTGTGGAGCCGAGCGGGGCACGAGCCGTAGTGCGTTGACAGGGGCTCCTCGGGACACATGCTTGGGCGGGCAGCACGAGATCGGCCGGCCCCGGGCTTCGGGGGGGCGTGAAGAGTGGCGGGGCATGTCCATCCGTTCTGTGTCGAAGGTCGATTCGTTCTCCCACGAGTTTCTCGCCAATCCCTACCCGTTCCACGAAGAGTTGCGGGAGGCCGGGCCAGTGGTCCGGCTTGACCGCTACGACATCTGGGCCATGGCGCGCCACGTGTGGAGCAGCGTGATGCTGAGCAGCACCGCCAGGTCACCCCTCGGCGGTAGCTCGACTCGGCCGCGCCACGCGGTCAGGGCGAACAGGCCGACCGTGGCGATGGCGGAGCGGAGCGTGACGGCCCAGAGGGGTGAGAGGCTCAGGAGCACGACCTTCTTGATCGGCCAGGTGAGTCCCCGGGCCATGACCACGATGATCAGCGCGAGGATGCCCTCGCGGCGCGCGGCCGGGCCCAGGGGTCGATCAGCCGCGGGAGGCTGCCCGCGCCTCCTTCACCTTGGCCCGCACGAGGTCGAGGTGGAGCCGCAGGTGGTAGTGGGCGTCGGCATAGCCGAGCGGAACGCGCAGGGCCCGCACCGTTTCCTCGATGCCGTCCAGCCGGGCCAGCAGCTCGTCGCAGTCCGCCGCGGTCAGCCCCTGGACGAGCGCCTGGTCCACGTTCACCACGTCGCGGTACTTCTTGGTGATCTTGGAGCGGATCCTCCAGCGATAGGCCGGAAGCACGGCGCGGGCCAGGGGGACGAGCACCAGCAGGGGCAGGACCAGCACCTTGATTCGGTCCACCAGCGTGGCCGCCCAGAACGGCAGGAACCGCGCCAGGAAGGGCGGGCCGGACTGGTGGTAGCGCTGGGCCTCGCTCATCAGCGGGAACTCGAGATGATCGGGCGAGGGGAATTGCTTGGGCGCCTCGAAGAGGCCACGGCGGGCGTGGACACCGGCCGCCGTCACCAGGAGCAGGTCCACCAGCGCTGGGTGGAAGTCGCGACGGACCACCAGCGTGGCGGCCGGCGCGAGCAGCACGGTATCGCGCGGGGGCAGGTTCGCCTCGAGGCTGAGCCCACCGGCGGGCAGCACGAGCTTGGTGAGGAACGGGAAACGCTTGGTGTAGGCGTCGGCGCGCGGGAAGCTCAGGAGGGCGATGCCCGGGGAGCGGAGCATCTCCTTCACCGTCTCGGACTCCGCCGAGGCGATGAGGAACACGGTGTCCACCTCGCCGCGGCGCAAGGCCCGCACGGCGTCGATGCCGGTGAGGGGCGAGAAGCGGCCGGTCGCCTCGGTGAGGCCGTTGGCGGCCAGCAGGGTCTGGGCCACCGCGCGGGTCCCGCTCGCCTCCGGTCCGATGGCGAGCCGGCGCCCGCGCATGGCGCGGAGGTCGCTGGGGCCGGGGGCGGTCCGCGAGAAGACCCAGAGCGGCTCGAAGTAGAGGCTGGCGAGCGAGACCAGGTGTCCACCCCGCTCGCCGGGTCTTCGAGGAGCCGGATGTTTTCCACCGAGCCGGAGGTGTCCCGGATATCCAGCGTGATGCGCTCCCGGGCCAGCCGCTCCCGATACAGCTGGGCGAACCGGTGATACGCGCCGTCGGAGCGGCCGGTGGCGATGACCACCCGGCTCGGCGGCGCGGGCTTCACCCACTGGAACGCCACCACGAAGGCGACGATCGCCAGCACCGCAGCCGGCCCGATGACCGAGAGCTGCTCCCGCCACGCCCAGCGCCACGTCATGGAGATCTCCTGATCACCGCTCGGGCCGGTGCGCCCGCAGCATGATCCTCCGCGGATGGCGGGCAGTCAAACCCATAGCCGAGCCGGGGCGGTGGTAAGATCCGGCCACACGAAGCGCTGAGGAAAGGACCCAGCCAGTCATGGTGACGATCCTGACGGAATCAGGTGAGCACGCCGTCCCCGGGGCTGAAGCCGCGGGCGAGGCGCTCTGGTGTCCCGCGCGCGACGCGCAGGTGGCCACGGGCTGGGAGGCGAAGCCCGAGGGTCTGTGCAGGGGTCCGACGTGCGTCCCGCTGCCCGCGGGCCGGGAGCGAGAGTTCGTCGTCCGCCACTGCGTCGATGATCGGGACGTTGCGCTGATCGGCTGATCGGGGCTCAAACTCAGGATTGTCTCGTCACGGCGACCAAGCAGGGTCGGAGAACTGCCTGAGGTCCGTCCAGTAGGGTTCGGGGGTCGTGTAGCATTCAGCATATCCAGCCCCCGGTCTGAACCGGCGATCGCCACCGCTTGAATCGCGCTCTGTTCTCCCTGTTCTATTGGTGTCAAGCCTGCCCGTGTAGCGAGTGGTAAGCTGTCCGTAAGATATGCGAGATCGACGGCCGGGCCGTTTCAGGGAGAAGAACCATGCGCATCGGGATCATCGGCACAGGTAACGTGGGGAGCACGCTGGGGAAGGGATGGGCCGCGAAGGGACACGCCGTTGTCTTCGGCGTCAGGAACGCGGGCGACGCGAAAGTGCAAGCTGCGGTCAAGGCCGCGGGAGGCGCGACACGCGCCGCCACCGTGAAGGATGCGGCGGCCGATGCGGAGGTCGTGGTTCTGGCTACCCCCTGGGGTGCCACGCAGGACGCGATCAAGGCAGCGGGCAGCCTGAGCGGGAAGATCGTGATCGATGCCACCAATCCGCTGAAGGCAGACCTGTCTGGCCTGGCGGTCGGCTATACGACCTCGGCCGGGGAGGAGGTGGCCAAGTGGGCCGCCGGGGCCAAGGTCGTGAAGGCGTTCAACACCACCGGCGCGGGGAATATGGCCAACCCCCGCTTCGGGGGAGAGGCTGCCAGCATGTTCATCTGCGGCGATGACGCGGCCGCCAAGAAGACTGTGGCGTCTCTGGCGGAAACCCTCGGCTTCGAGGCGGTGGATGCCGGCCCCCTCTCGCAGGCGCGCCTGCTTGAACCTCTGGCGATGCTCTGGATCTCGATGGCGTATGCCTTCGGTCAGGGACCGAACATCGCCTTTAGGCTACTCCGGCGGTGAGGGCGCCAAGGGCGGTGTCAAGGGCTGCGGGATCGGGTGCGCGCATTTCGTCCTGACGCCCCCGCAACCACGCAGGGACAAGGCGCCATCTGGCAGGTGATCATCGCAGATCGCGGCGCGGATTGGCTCGCTGGCCGGCAGTGGTAGCGGGATAGTGCGCCCAGTGAACCCATAGCAAGCCTCCGATTAGGGGTCAGCGCCGCTAGCTCCTTCGACGTTTCTGCTCCCATTTTGCAACCGCTGCTCCGCGTCAGCGATGACCTCGGTCCCGCGATGACGTTCTCCCCTGGGCACCAGCCGATCGAGTTTCCCCACCTCGCATAGGTCGAAGTAACGTCGGCGCTATGTGCCTATGTCTTCCGCCCACAGCAACGGGTGGGCGTGGATGAACTTGGCCATCAGCTCCTGGCACCGAGGGTCCTGGAGAACTTCCACCGCCACCCCGCGGCTTCGAAGCAGGTCTTCCTCGCCGCGAAACGTTCGGTTCTCCCCCACCACCACGCGCGGAATGCCGTACAGAAGAATCGCGCCGCTGCACATCGCGCATGGCGACAGCGTGGTGTAGATGGTGCAGTCGCGATAGGTGCGGGCGGGCTGACGCCCGGCATTCTCCAGGGCGTCCATCTCAGCGTGCAGGACGGCACTGCCCTTCTGCACCCGCCGGTTGTGGCCACGGCCGAGAATCTGCCCGTTGAGCACGAGCACCGAGCCGATGGGGATACCTCCCTCGGCCAGTCCGCGCTCGGCTTCCTCGACCGCGGCTCGCAAGAAGGAGTCCATCTGCGTGCTCCTGTGGTGACGGCGGCGGACGTCCTACCGCCGGGCGCCGCCGGTCGGCTGCGGGACGGGAGCGGGCGCGACGCGTCGGCCGACGGCCAGGTACACCCCGCCGGCAACGACGATTCCGACCAGCCAGCTCAGGTCAGCGCCGGCGAGCAACTTGGTCGAGATGGGCCCCTGCAGCGCGGGGACGAGACCGTCTTCGACCGACCACCCGGCGACCAGACCCACGACGAAGGCCACGATCGCTCCCCAGTTGATGTCGCCGTAGGCGCTCCGCGTCGGCTCTCGATAGAGCTCGTCGACGTCGATGCGGCTCCGCCGCACGATGAAGAAGTCGGCCAGAACGACGCCGGCCCAGGGGCTCATCCACAGCAGGAGGCTGATCATCCAGTTGTCGAACGCCTTGGCGAACGAGGGCTGGAAGACGAAGTAGATCGTCACGAGATAGCCGATGATGCCCGCGATGAGCGCCATGACGGTTCGCGAGAGGCGCAGGCCCATGCTGAGCGCGGCGAGCGCCGCCGAGTAGACGTTCAGGATGTTGGTCGCGATAGGGCCGTGGAGAACCATCAAGAGCACCAGGATGCTCGTGATCCCGCCGAAGACCGCACTAACCATCTTGGCCGGGTCGGTGTCCTTGGTCACGCTGGCGACGGTCGCGCCGAGGATGGCAAGCCAGACCGTGGGGACGAACATGCCCACGTAGCTGTACCAGAAGACGGCGGCCGAGGAGACGGTGCGCGGAACGAAGCGCGAGTAGTCCGAGGCCCAGGTGACCCACGAGATCCCCCAGCCCACGCCGATCGCGGTCATGAGCAGGGTGATCATCGCCAGGTGCGCGGCCGGCGGCAGCGTGCTGGTCAGCCCCCAGTTGACCACGCCGGGCCGTGTCCAGGCGAGGATACTCATCAGCACCATGATGGCGGCGGTGATCGGGACCGTGTACATCTCGAAGGTGCGGATCGCGTAGAACCCGTAGATGCCGATGAGCAACTGGATCAGCATCACGACGGTCACGACGACGAGATTGGTCAGCCACGTGTCGCCGACCCCGAACTGCCCGAGGATGGCCACCGCGATCCTGACGGGAAAGTAGGTGTTGACCCCGATCCAGCCCAGCGTCATGAGGAACATCAGCGCGCTCGGCAGAAACGCCCCGCGGCGACCGAACGCGGATCGACCGAGCACCATCTGATTGACGCCGGTCTTGTGGCCCATCACGGTGAAGGACGCGAAGATCGCGCAACCCACGATGTTGCCCAGCACGATGACGGCGATGGTTTCCCGGAGCCCGAGGTTGAGCACGATGCCGAGCGCGCCGAGAGCCCAGTTGATCGGCGCGATGTTCGCTCCGGCCCAGATCCACATCTGCTGCGGTCCGGTGGAGTCCTTGTCCGCTTCCGGAATGGGTTCGATGCTGTGGACGTCGACCCTGAGTTCCGACCGGGTGTCAGTCGCCATGGTTGCCCCCTGGGCTGCCGTAGGTGTCCGGTGGCGTCGCGGAATTCTCCTCGCCCCGCATGGACGGCGCCATACTGCGCCGGCCAGGAAGACGCTGTCAAGACGGCGATCACCCTCAAGACAAGTGTTACCGAGAATAAGGGTCTGGAGCCCCCCCACCACTAACGTAGAGACAAGGGGTTCCCGCTGCCAGCCCCTTCGTGGTCTCGGCTACCTTCCGCGACCGCTGCACCGCGTCAGCGACGGCGTCGGCACCGCCGTGGCCGTTCTCACCGAACGCGAGCCAATCGAGCTTCCCGGCCTCCGCCGCGTGAGCATCAGACATCCGCATCGATCCCGAGACCGCCGCGTTGCGGATGAGGAGATCCATCGGCTCTTCGTGCGGGGACGTATAATCCCGCCTGGTGAACTCGAGGCGGGACGACCGGGCCGGAGCACGTCCACGCCAGTGGCTTCGCTCGCTGGCGGTGCTCGTCGCGATAGCGGTGGTCTGGGAAGCCGGGAAGGCGCTGTTCGCGCTGCCCAGCTACCAGCTTCCCCATCTGCACGAGATCGTGGCAGACTTTCTGCGCGAGGGCGCTGGCGGCGAGCGCTGGCTGTGGATCATGGCCCAGAACGCGGGCTACACCGCGCTCGAGAGCCTCGTCGGCTTCACTCTGGGCGGTGTCACCGGCCTCGTGCTCGCCATCGGTTTCGCGCACTCGCGATGGCTCGAGCGGGGCCTGCTGCCGTACGTCGTCGCCTCGCAGACGGTACCGATTCTCGCCATTGCGCCGATGGTGGTGGTCTGGCTCGGAACGTCATGGTTCTCGAAGGCGGTGATCGCCGCGTACCTGACCTTCTTCCCGGTGACCGTCAACATGTCGCGAGGGCTCCGGGCGGTCGATCCCGACGCCCTCGCCCTCATGCGGGCGCTGGCCGCGAGCTCGCGGCAGATCTTCTTCAAGCTGCGATTCCCGGCGGCCCTGCCCTACCTGTTCACGGCGCTGCGCATCTCGGCCACCGCTAGCGTCATCGGCGCCATCGTGGGCGAGCTGCCGGTGGGCAGTCGCTTCGGTATGGGCGTGGTGATCATCAACGCCGCCCAGTACTACAACTGGCGCCCGGCAAATCTCTGGGCCGCCATTCTCGTGTCCGCGGTGATCGGGATCGTCTTCTACCAGGCGGTGGCCGCCGCCGAGCGGCGGGTCGTGAGCTGGTCGCGCACGGCGCCGGCCATCTAGGGATCGATGGGCTCGCCAATCATCGAGCTCGCTGGTGTCGACAAGACGTTCGAGAGCCGCGCTGGCGCCACCGAGGCGCTGCGGGCCGTCTCCCTCACCGTGGACGCCGGCGAGTTCGTCTCGGTCATCGGCCCCTCGGGGTGCGGCAAGTCCACCCTGCTCCGCATCGTGGGCGACCTCGTCGAGCCCTCGGCGGGGGCGGTGCGCGTGAAGGGCAAGCGCGCGCATGAGGCCCGTCTCGACCGTGACTACGGGATCGTGTTCCAGACGCCGGTGCTCTACGACTGGCGCACCGTGCTGGAGAACGTGCGGCTGCCGCTCGAACTGGCCGGTCGCCCGCGCGTCGAGCGGCAGCAACGGCCGCATGCGCTCCTGCGCCTGGTCGGCCTCGATGAGTTCGCCGGTCACTATCCCTGGCAGCTCTCGGGCGGCATGCAGCAGCGGGTGTCGATTGCCCGCGCGCTCGCCCTGAATCCGTCGATCCTCCTCATGGACGAGCCGTTCGGCGCGCTGGACGAGATGACACGGGAGCGGCTCAACCAGGAGCTGCTGCAGGTCTGCACCGAGACGGCTGCCACCGTCCTCTTTGTCACCCACAGCATCGCCGAGGCCGTCTTCCTGTCGACCCGGATCGTGGTCATGAGTCCACGCCCGGGCGGCATCGATCGTGTCGTCACGGTCGATCTGCCGCGTCCGCGCGTCGACAAGACCCGCGCGCAACCGCGGTTCTTCGAGCTGGTGACCACGGTGCGCCAGAGTCTGCGCGAGGATCCTGGGCTCGCCAGCGGTGATGGGCGCCCGGGCGGGCCGGAGTAGCCATGGGCCGCGTGCGCGAGTACGCGCCGGCGGCCCTCGTGCTCGTGGGAGGCCTTCTCCTGTGGGAGGCGGTGGTCTTCGCGTTCTCGATCGAGTTCTACCTACTGCCCGCGCCGCACGTGATCGTGCAGAGTCTGCAGGAGACCTACCGCGTGCTCGTCGAGGCGGGACTCTACACGTTCACGGAGGCCGTGCTCGGCTACGCGCTCGGTTGCGGCGGGGGGATCCTGGCCGCCATGGCGGCCAGCCGCTCGCCGGCCTTGGCCGCTGTCGTTCTGCCCTACGCCGTGGCCTCGGCGTCCGTCCCCATCATCGCCCTGGCCCCGCTCGCCATCGTGTGGTTCGGCGTCGAGCAGGGCTCGAAGATCGCGATCGTCACGCTCATGACATTCTTCCCGACGTTCGTCAGCACGCTGCGCGGCCTGCTCAGCGTGACGCCCCAGTCCCTGGAGTTGATGCGGAGCTACGCGGCGACGGAGCGGCAGATTTTTCTGAAGCTTCGGCTACCCCACAGTCTGCCGATGATGTTCACCGCCTTGCGCGCCTGCGCGACGCTTGCGATGATCGGGGCCGTCGTGAGCGAGTTCTTCGGGGGGCCAGTGAAGTCGCTCGGGGTGTACATCAAGAGCACGGCCAGTCTCTTTCAGACGCGGCAGGCCTGGTCGGCGATCCTGGTGGCGTGTGCGCTGGGGCTCCTGTTCTACTTCGCGGTGGCGTTGGTCGAGCGCATGGCCATGCCGTGGCGCTGCGAGCGAGGTGAAGGTTGAACAGAGGAGGGATCACCCATGGTGAAACGATGGCTCCTGCTGCCGATCATGGCCGCCCTGCTCGCCGTCACGATGCTGCCCGACCACGGTCTGAGTCAGGCCGCCGACAGGGTCACGCTCCAGCTCAAGTGGGTCACCCAGGCCCAGTTCGCGGGGTACTACGCCGCCAGGGCCAAGGGCCTCTACACCGCCGAAAAGCTCGACGTGACCATCCGCCCCGGCGGTCCCGACATCGTGCCCGAGCAGGTCGTGGCCGGCGGCGGCGCTCAGTTCGGGATCGACTGGCTGCCGAGCCTCCTCTCCGCTCGTGACCAGGGCGCGCCGCTGGTCAACATCGCCCAGGTCTTCGCCTACAGCGGTATGCGCGAGCTCGCATTCAAGTCATCCGGCATCAAAGGCGGCGCCGACCTGAAGGGCCGGCGGGTCGCCGTGTGGTTCGGCGGCAACGAGTTCGAACTGCTCGCGACGCTCGAGAAGTACAAGATCGACCGGAACAAAGACGTCACCCTCATCCAGCAGCCGTTCGACATGAACCTGCTGCTCCAGAAGAAAGTCGACGCCGCGGCGGCCATGACCTACAACGAGTACAAGCAGGTGATGGACGCCGGCGTGAAGCCCGACGACCTCGTGGTCATCGACTTCAACAAGGAAGGGACGGCGATGCTCGAGGACGGGATCTTCGTCAAGGCCGACTGGATCCGGGACGCCAAGAACAAGCAGCTCGCCGCCCGCTTCCTGCGCGCCTCGCTCCGGGGCTGGGCGCTCTGCAAGGACAGGCCGGCCGAGTGCGTGGAGATCGTGCTGAAGGAGAGCCCCGTGCTCGGCCGCGAGCATCAGACCTGGATGATGACCGAGATCAACAAGCTCATCTGGGGGCCGCCGGCGCCCGCGAGCCCGCTCGGCAAGATGGATCCCGCCGCGTTCAAGCAGACGGCGGACATCGCGCTGAAGTTCGGGGTGATCAAGAAGCCCGCCGGCGACGGCGCCTTCACGCACGAGATCTGGGAGCTGGCCCAGAAGAAGTAGTCCGCTCGCCCCTCAGCGCGCCCGGGCCAGCACCGCCACCACGCCGCCGCCGGCCGGGCCCTGGTGTTCGGCGCCGGCGGAGACGTAGCACATCGGGTCGCCGGTGACGGCCGCGATCACCGCGTTCACGACCCCGCGGATGTGCCGCGTGTAGTTGATGTCGGAGTCGTCGAACATCACGTGCCGCCGGCCGCGCGTGGCGCCGGAGGGATCGGGCTCGCACTTGGCGAACACGTTGATCAGCCGCTCGCGGTCGCGCTCGGCGAGCTCGCACTCGACGAGGAGACCCGCCTTGCGCAGCGCGTCCCGTACGGACGCGGTGTCGATGGCATCACGCATCGCCGCATGCGCGATGACGAGGTCGCTGGTGGAGCGCGACGAGTTGCCGAGCACGATCACCTCACAGTTCATCAGCTCGACCCCGGACGACGTGGAGGCGACGTCGGAGAAGACCGAGAAGTCGGCGCCGATCACCTGGGCGGTGAGCTGGCCGGCGTCGATCTCGCCGGTGGCGATGCCGATGCCGATCGCGGCGGCCGCCCGGCCGTAGGCCATCGACTTGTAGGTGTCCCCGGTGACGACCGGGCGGCCGCGTCGGCGCGCGTCGTTGATGCGCTCGGTCGTCAGCGCCCCCGTCTTGATCTGGACGAAGTGCGCGTCCTCAGGGGATTCGATGCCGGCGTCGGCGAGCGCCTTCTGCACGCCCTCGGCCGCGACCCGCGCGTGGATGGCGGTGCCGAACTCCTCGGGCAGCAGGTCGCGCGTGTAGGCGGCGCCGACGGTGAAACGCTTGTGACCGCTCGGACCTCCGCGGTCGGGCTCACGGGTGAAGATCGTCGCGTGCGGGCTCATGAGCCCTTCGGTGCCGCCCGACCAGATGATCGGCACGCGCTTGGCCACGTCGCGGAGGCTCTGCCCCGAGCGCTGGGCGATGAGCATCTGGAAGGAGAGCGTCGCCAGCGCCCGGGTGAAGTCGTTCACCCCGCCGTTGCCCTCGGTCTTGCCGAGGACGGCGACGACGTGCTCCGCGCGGAAGGCCTCCTTGTGCAGCAGTCGTGCGGCCTCGTCGATGTCGTCGGGAGCGCGCATCCCAACTTTGAACGCCTGCGCATGCATGGTCTCTCTCCTTCACATGATTGATCACTGCGCCTGCTCGATCAGCTCGCGGATCCGATTGGGCGAGAGCGGCATCTCGCGGATCCTGACGCCCAGCGGCCGGAGCGCGTCCTCGATCGCCTCCGCCAGCACGGCCGGACCGGGAATGGCGCCAGCCTCGCCCACGCCCTTGATCCCGAGCGGGTTGAGCGGCGACGGCGTCTCCAGGTGCACGATCTCGATCTCCGGGATCTCCATCGCCGTCGGCATCAGAAAATCCATGTACGTGCTGGTGAGCGGCTGTCCCGCCTCGTCGTAGACGATCTTCTCGTAGAGCGCGCCCCCGATGCCCTGGGCAACGCCGCCCTGGATCTGGCCTTCGACGACGGTCGGGTTCACCATCGTGCCGCAATCGTGCTGGACGACGTAGCGCAGCAGCGTCACGTTGCCGGTGACGGGATCGACCTCGACGATCGCCACGTGACAGCCGCTCGCGAAGGTCGAATGTGGCGGTGCGTAGTAGCCGAAGGCCTCGAGCCCGGGCGCCTCGCCCTCCGCGAGCACCGCGCCCGCGCGCGGCTTGACCAGCTGCAGCGCGGCGTCGGCCGCCTCCTTCCCATAGGCGTAGCGGATCGGGTTGGCCACCGTGGCCAGCGCGCCCAGCGTCAGCTCCTTGCCGGGAGCGCCCTTCACCCGCACCCGACCGTCCACGAGCTCGAGATCGGCCGGCGATACCTCGAGCAGCTCGGACGCGAGCCGCAGTGCCTTGGCGCGCACCTGCTGCGCGGCGGCGTGGATGGCGTTGCCGCTCGTCACGAGCGCGCGGCTCGCGTAGGTGCCGGCGCCCCAGTTGAACTTGCGGGTGTCGCCGGTGACCACGGTGACCGCGCTCGCCTCGCAGGCGAGCGTCTCGGCGACGATCTGGGCGAAGGTCGTCCCGTGCCCCTGGCCCTGGGTGGTGAGGCCGGTGGCCACGAACACCCGGCCGCTCGGCTCCACGCGGACGTGCGCGCCCTCGTACGGGCCGATGCCGGTGCCTTCCACGTAGCACCCCATCCCGACGCCGAGGTAACGTCCCTGGTTTCGCGCCTCTGCCTGCCGCGCGCGGAACGTTGCGAACCCGGCGTGCTCGAGCGCCATCTCCAGCCCGGCCGGGTAGTTGCCGCTGTCGTACCGGGTCGGCCCGCCGTCCTGGAAGGTGAGACCGACGTCCCAGGGGAACTCGTCGGGCTGGATGAAGTTGCGCCGGCGCACCTCGGCGGGCTCGAGACCGAGCTGGTGGGCGATGAGGCCGATCACCCGCTCCATCACGAACGCCCCGTGCGGGCGTCCGGCGCCACGGTAGGGGCTGACGGCGACCTTGTTCGTGTAGGCGACCTCGAACTCCACTTCGTAGTTCCGCAGGCGGTAGGGGCCGGGGAGCTGGGTGGCGGTGATGATCGGGACGACGATGCCGTAGGGCGTGTAGGCGCCGGTGTCATGGATGAAGTGATCACGCAGGGCGAGGATGCGTCCGTCACCGTCGACCGCGGCCTCGACGTCGTGGATCTGGCCACGCTCCTGGTTGGCAGCGATGAGGTGCTCCCGCCGGTCCTCCGTCCACTTGACGGGCCGGCCCAGCCGCATCGTGGCCCACGGCACGAGGATCTCCTCGGGATAGAAGAGCATGATTTTCGTCCCGAAGCCGCCGCCGACGTCGGGCGCGATCACCTCCACCTGGAACTCGGGCAGGCCGAACATGCGCGCCAGCCCGTTCTTGATGGGCAGCGGCGCCTGCGTCGACGTCCACACGCGCAAGACGCCGGTGCGCGGATCGTGCTCGGCCACGACCCCGCGCCCCTCGATGGGGCTCCCGCAGCTCCGCTCGATGACGAGGCGTTCGCGGAGGACATGGGCCGCCTGCCGGAAGGCATGATCGGGATCGCCCACGCGCTGGGGGAAGCGAGCGGCCCGGTTCGCCGGGACGTTCCCGTGCACCAGAGGCGCGCCGGCGCTGAGCGCCCTCTCGGCATCGGTGACAACGGGCAGCGGCTCGTAGTCGACCACGATGAGGTCGACGGCGTCCTCGGCCACGTACCGGTCGTCGGCCACGACGAAGGCGACGGTCTCGCCCACATAGCGCACCTCGTCCAGCGCCAGCGGACGCTGGGTGCGCGGGTGAGTCAAGGTCGGATGCGGGATGAGCAGCGGTCCAGGCTCGTTCAACTCGCCGAGGTCGGCGGCGGTCACGACCAACTGCACCCCGGGCAGCGCGCGGGCGCGGGACGCCTCGATGGAACCGAGCCGTGCGTGAGCGTGCGGGCTGCGCAGGCACGCCGCGTGGAGCACGCCGGCCGGATTCACGTCGTCGACGAAGCAGCCGAGACCGCGGAGGAGCCGCGGATCTTCGTTCCGGGGGATCCGCGCGCCGATCATCCGCGTCGTCACGGCGAGCTCACGGGGTCGCGACCGGCGCCGGCCGTCGCTCGACCGGGGTCCGCGGCGAGCAGCAGGCTCGCCCGGCGGACCGCCCGCACGATGTTCTGGTAGCCGGTGCAGCGACAGAGGTGACCGGCCAGCTCACGACGGATCTCCGCCTCGCTCGGGCTCGGGTGCTCGTGGAGGAAGGCGGTCACGGTCATGAGGATGCCGGGCGTGCAGAAGCCGCACTGCAGTCCGTGCTCCAACCGGAACGCCTCCTGGACTGGATGCAGGCGATCTGGCCCCGGCGCCAGGCCCTCCACCGTGGTCAACGCGGCGCGGTCGGCCTGGACGGCCAGCATCAGACACGAGCGTACGGGCGCCCCGTCGAGCTGAATGGTGCAGGCGCCGCACACGCCGTGCTCGCAACCGACGTGCGTCCCCGTGAGCCCGAGCCGATACCGCAGGAAGTCGGACAGCAGCAGGCGCGGCGGCACCTCTGCCGTGTACTCGCGGCCGTTCACGCGCAGGCGCACGCTGACGAGCGCAGGCGTCGGGCTCACGGGCGGCAGGCGCGCTCGCCGGCGCGGGCAAGAGCGCGGACTGTGAGAACGCTGGCGAGGTGACGGCGATACGCCGCCGTGGCGTGGATATCGTCGTGCGGCTCCAGGGTCCGGCGCACGCTCTCGGCGGCCGCCGCCATCGACTCCGCGGACAGCGGAGCGCCGATCAGGAGCCGCTCGGCTTCGACCGCGCGCACCGGCACGCCATCGACGCCGATCAGGGCCAGGCGCGCCTCTCGCACGGTCGGCCCCTCGAGCGTGACCACCGCGGCGACGCCCACCAGCGCATAGTCGCCATGCCGGCGCGCGAACTCGATCCAGGCGGCCCCGCTGCCGGGGGGAGCGTCCGGGAACCACACCTCGGTGAGCAACTCGGTGGGCGCGAGCGCCGTCGCGAGATAGCCGCGGAAGAACTCGCGGGCGCCGAGCGTGCGCTCGCCACCCCCGCCCAGCACGGTGAAGCGCGCGTCCAGGCACACGGCAACCCCGGGCAGCTCGGCGGCGGGATCGGCGTGGGCCAGGCTGCCGCCGATGGTGCCGCGATTCCGGATGGCGGTGTGGCCGACCCAGGGTAGCGCCTCGGCGAGCAGCGGGACCTGCGCCGCGATCAGCTCGCTCCGCTCCGCCATCCGCTGCCGCGTCATGGCCCCGATGGCGACACCGCCCGCCCGCTCGACGATGTAGGAGAGCGCGGAGACGGGATTCAGATCGACGAGCCGGCCCGGCGCGGCGAGCCGCATGTTCAGGATCGGCATCAGGCTCTGCCCGCCGGCGAGGATTCGCGCCTCGTCGCCGTGGCCCGCCAGCTCGGCGACCGCTTCCTCCGTGGAGGCCACCGCCACGTACTCGAAGGCCGGTGGCTTCATGCGCGCATCCCGATCATGCTCGGTTCCGGGCGGCTCGCCGCGCCTCCGCGCAGGGAGATGGGGTGTTCACGAAGTCGACATCGGCGTGGTCGACGCCGGCGAGCGCGCGATAGCCCGGGCCGCGATCGAAGAACGGCTGGCGGCCGCGTGCCGCGCGCAGCCGGTCCCGAAGCGCGCGGGTGGCGGCGCCGTCCACCTGCGGCTCGCTGTCTGGGCCCACGAGCACCACGCCGTACGCCTCGCGTGCGGCTCGGACGCTGACTTTGCCCTGCAGCGCATCCAGCGCGACCAGCTCCGGCTCGCGCTCGAGTGGATCACCCCACCCGCCGCCACCGGTCGTCTCGCCGCGGAAATTCATCCGCTCGGGCACCTCGCGCACCAGATGCAGTGGGACGATGCGCTCGGGCTTGACCCAGAAGTAGGAGTTGCCGTACCCGCGCGGCACCGCCTGCCGCGCGATCTCCAGCACGTGGCGGAAGCCCTGCGTGGTGACGAGACCCAGCCCCGTAAACCGCTCCTGGAGGAGCGCGTTGGTGGCCACGGTGGTGCCGTGGGAGACGGCGGCCACGGCGGGCCGAGGCACCGCCGTGGCCGGGGCAGACGCGGCGCCGCCCGCGAGGCGCAGGATCTTGCGGATCCCGTCGACCACGCCGACTGACGGGTCGCGGGGCGTCGACGGGGTCTTGGTGGTGAGGATCTCGCCGGTGGCCTCGTCGATGGCCACGACATCGGTGAACGTGCCGGCGGTGTCGATGCCTATCCGGACGGGGCCACTCACAGGGCGGAAGGGGCGACTCACAGGCGCGCCCGCCGCCTAGGCACGCCGGCGCTGCTCGGCGAGCGCGTGCAGCGCCGCCTCGAAGCACGCCCGCGGGGGCTTGACGAGCCCCGCCCCGATCTGTCCGATCCCGGGCCGGCGATGCGCGATCCCGGTATTGATCTGAGGCATCACGCCGGTCTGCATGACGAGCCGCACGTCGATGCCGGTGGGCGTGCCGCGAAAGCCGAGCACCGGGATGCGGTACGCCTCGCTCTCCGCGAGCGTGATCTCGTACATGAGTTCCGTGTAGCGCAGGGCGTCCGCCGGCGTCCCGCCGACGAACTGCACGATGGCTGGCGCGCCGGCCATGGCGAAGCCGCCGATCCCTGACGTCTCGGTGATCGCGCTGTCGCCCATGTCCGGGTTGGCGTGGTCGGCCCCGAAGCCCGAGAAGTAGAGTCCCACCGGCGTGCCGGCTGGCGCAGTGAACCAGCGCTCGCCGAGGCCGCTCACGCGGATCCCGAAATCGGTCCCATTCCGCGCCATCGTGGTGACGAGGGTGGAGCCCGGCACGCCGTGGGCGGCGTCGCAGGCGGCCTTCGCCGTTGCCATCCCGACGTTCAGGAAGAAGTGCTCGTTGCCGCCTGCGAAGGCCAGGATGCGCGTGCGCTCGACCGCGGGCAGGGCGAGTCCCGCCAGCGCCGGAGCGAGCGCCTTGATCAAGAGCGCCGAGGCGGCGCGGTTGCGGTTGTGGCACTCGTCGCCCATCTGAAGAGCCTGCGCGATCAGCGCCCGCACGTCGATGCCGCCCGTCTCGCGCACCGCCACGCCGAGGGCGGAGCCGAGTACGTCGCGGAACCAGCCGAGCCGCTCGATCACCTCCGGCGCGAAGGCGCCGTAGCGGAGCACCTTGCCGAGCCCCTCGTTGAGGTTCGAGTACGCGCGGTTGCCGTGCGCCCGATTCTCGATGACGAACACCGGCATCGAGGCCGTGGTGACGCCGGCCATCGGCCCCACCGCCGCGTGGTGATGGCATGGTTCGAAACCCACGCGACCGCTGCTCGCGAGGGCCTCCGCTTCCTCGGGGCTTGCCGCCCGACCCTCGTAGAGCAGGGCCCCGATGACGGCTCCGCGCAGCGGACCGCTCATCCGCGCCCACTCGATCGGCGGGCCCGCGTGGAGGATCAGATCACGACGCATGCCGGGCACCACCTCGATGGCCGGCCGCACGTCGATGAGAAAGGGATGCGCGTTGAGAAGCCGCTCGAGGGCCGTCTCGTTGGCAGCATCCACCTCAGCGTTCCAGAGGCCGGCGAGCTCGGCGCCGAGCGAGGGCGGGTGCCAGTCGACACGGACGACGCGGGCGCCCTGGGCGGTGAGCGCCTCCGCGAAGAGCTCCGGGCCCACCGCGATGGTCACGGGCTCACGATCGAGGAGGCCGCGGGTTGTGGCCATCAGGTTGCCCGTGCGACGGCCAGCGCGGCCATTACGCTCCCCGCGCCAGCCCTAGCGCCGTCAGCGCGGCCTGCCGGTTGCTCGGGCACACGATTACGTCGAGCGCGCGCAGCGTACCTTCCTGGCCGGCGAGCCCCTGCGCATCGCCCTCCGTCCCGACCACGTGAGCGACGACTTCCAGACGGCGACCCCGCCGTGTCGCCTGCGCCCGTGCCTCCGTGATCGCCGGCGCCAGCGTGTGAGCCGGATCACGGTGCGCGCAGGAGCCGAGCACAACGTCGAGCAGGAGCACGCCGACGCGGTCGTTCTCCCCGGCCCGCGCGACGGCCGCCGACCGGAGCGCTGGGTCGATCATCGGATGGGGCCGCCCACGCGTGTACTTCGTGGCGCCGAAGTCCACGAAGTGGAGGCCGGCGCCGCCGACGATTCGGCGCGCCTCGTCGCAGAGCGTGCCGCCGGTATAGAACCCCAGCACCTGGCCGAGCGGCTTTCGACCCGAGGCGAGCTTCGGTGCCTCGAGCGCGGGTGGAGCGATTCCGGCGGCCTGCACGGCGGCGACCGCGGCTTCCTCGAGCGTATCGGCAATGCGCACGCCCGCGCGGGTCTCGCCGCGCGACCCGAGCAGGCACGCCACGACCGGCTTGCCCGCGGCTCTCGCCGCGGCCAGCACCCGGTCAGCCACGGCGGGTGAAGCCGGCTTCGAGACGAGGACGACGACGCGGGTGTCGGGGTCTCCGGCCAGAAGCTCGAGCGCCTGCAGCGTGGTGATGCCGCCGATCTTCAGGTCCAGATCGCGACCGCCCGTCCCGATCGCGTGGGAGATGCCGCTGCCGAGCCGATGGATCAGCGTGGTGACCTCCTGCAGGCCGGTGCCGGAGGCGCCGACGAGGCCGATCGACCCGCGGCGGACGCGGTTGGCGAAGCCGAGGCCAACCCCGTGGAGGATGCTGGTCCCGCACTCGGGTCCCATCACCAAGAGACCTCGCGTGCGACCGCTCCGCTTGAGCGCCAGCTCATCGCCCAGGCTCACACCGTCGCTGAAGAGGAACACGTGTAGGCCGACCGAAAGCGCCTGGTGGGCCTCCGCGACGGCATGCCCGCCTGGCACGCTGATCGCGGCGACATTGGCGTCCACCGTCCGCCGGGCGGCGCTCGCAATGGAGCGGGGCCGTACCTCGACCAACGGGCTTTCACCACGACCACGGTTCGCGAGCAGAGCCTCGGCACGCTGGAGCGCCGCGCGACCCGCCTCCGCGCTCTTCGCGCGCACGGCCACGACGAGGTCGTTCGGGCCAGCACCGTCGGCCTCCGGTGGTCTGAGCTTCGCCCCGCCGAGGGTCGCGAGGTTGGCTGGCGTGCCCATCACCACCGTCGCTGTCTCGATCCCGGCTAGGCATTGGAGCTCCTCAGCGATCTGCATCAGCGCGATCGAGTCCACGTAGGAGCCCTGCCGAAGCAATCCCATCACCTGCATGCTGGCTCGGTTCCTTTGGTCGAGATACGCCGGCGTCGAACTGCGCCCGTGCTGCCGAGATGTGCCGGTGTGGCGCCGCACGCCATCGACGCCCGGCCATCGTCGGCCAGAGTATAGGAAGAAGCTGGTGGACGGTCAAACGACACCCGCGCCGCGCCGTCGAGGCCATGAGACGAGAAGGGCGGAGCGCTCGGTGCGCCATGCGTCCAGGATTTGAGCCAGCACTGCGGCCGTCCGCGCCATCGCCCGACGCCTGAACCGCGATGTCAAGACCATCCGCCGAGCGCTGGGCCGCTCCCCCAGCCCGGCCGCTCCCTCGACCGCGAAGCTCGCCCCCTACCACGCGCTGATCAAGGAGCAGGCGCAGCAGGGGCTGCGCTCCCCACGGATCCTGCGCGAGATCCGGGCGCGCGGGTATACCGGCGGCCTGACGATCCTCAAAGCCTTCCTGCGCAGCCTGGGCCTGCACCCGCCGCGGCCGCCCCGCGTCTTTCGCCGCTTCGAGACCCGGCCCGGGGAGGAAGCCCAGTCGGACTGGAGCCCCTATCGCGTGCTGATCGCCTCCCGCGCGACGATCGTGCACGCCTTCAGCCTGATCCTGTGCTTCTCCCGCCGGCTGTTCGTGGCCTTCTTCCGCGACGAGCGGCTGCCCACGCTGCTCTGGGCTCACCAGGAGGCCTTCCGCTACCACCGGGGCCTCTGCC
>WNFU01004557.1_pt1 | contig 22237 bp, 21 predicted proteins | sample 5400121 | NCBI WGS metagenome assembly WNFU01 (sample SAMN13153360, study PRJNA577476) | soil metagenome | isolation source: 100 cm soil or saprolite under grassland replicate 1 | place: USA:California | collected 2016-06-15
CCGCCGGTCGAGGGTCGGGGCCAGCTCGACGGCGCGCAGCAGCAGCTTGCGCGCGCTCCGGAACGACTCGCGCGAGAGTGCGCGGTGACCCGCCTTGGCAAGCACTGCGGCAGCCTCCTCGCGAAGCTCCGCGGGCGCAGCGCCGTCGAGCTCGGCAAGCAGGCGCGCCGCCTGGTCGAGGTGGAAGGCGCGGATCTCGATCACCTCGTCCCCGGTACTCTCGCCCAGCCAGCCGGCGAATGCGTAGTGAAGATCGGCGCGCGCCGTCTTCGAGAGGCCCGCATAGGCGACCTCGCGGATCAGCACATGCTTGAACTTGAAGGCCTGCTCGCCGCTGATCGTCGCGCGTGCCTCGTGCACGACGAGATCACGGATGAGAAGCTCGTTGATCGCCTGACCGGTGTCTTCGATCTCCGGCAAGAGCCGATCGAGCGCGCCCTCCATGAAGATCCGCCCCATCACGGATGCACGCTGGAGGGCGACGCGCGCCGGAGCGGGCAGCCGGTCGATGCGCGCTCCGATCAGCGCCTGCAGCGTGTCGGGAATCCGCTCGCCGCCGCCGCGCGGGCGCTCGGCGAGCATCCGTACCGTCTCCTCGAGGAACAGGGGGTTGCCCTCGCTCTTTGCGAGCACGGCCTCCGGGTCGTCGATCGGAAGCTCGAGCGCGGAGGTCAACGCCTCGACGAGCTGTGCGCTCTCCTCCGGCTGCAGCGGCTCCAGCTGGATCGTCGTCGCCCGCACATGCCCGCCGCCCCAGGTCGGATGCACGTCGAGCAGCTCGGGCCGCGCGAGGCACACGATCAGGAGCGGCGCCTCGCGCACCCAGGAAGCGAGATGCTCGATCAGCTCGAGCAAGGGCTCTTCGGCCCAGTGCACGTCCTCGAAGACGAGCACGAGCGGCTGCGCGTCGGCGAGCTGCTCGGCCCAGGCGCGTGCGGCCCACGCGATCTCCTGCTGCGCGCGCTCGCCTTCGACTGCCTCGAGAACGCCGACGGCGAGGCCGAGCAGGTCGGCCACGGCGTCGTCCTCGCAGCACGCACGCAGCTTTGCCTGCGCCTTGTCGAGCGGGTCGTCGTCGGTGATCCCGGACGACGCCTTCACCATCTCGGCGAGCGGCCAGTACGTGACACCTTCGCCGTAAGGCAGGCAGCGGCCAATGAGCACAGTCGCGCCTTCGAGGCCGTCGACGAACTCGCGGACGAGACGGCTCTTCCCCACGCCAGGGTCTCCGTAGATCGTGAAGAGCGACGCGCGGCGTGCGCGGGCCATTCGGGTGAACGTGTTCTCGAGCATCTCCAGCTCCTCCTCGCGGCCGACGAGCGGCGCCGAGAGGCTGCGGACGAGCTCGCTGAGCTCGACGGCGCAGACCGCGCGCTGAGCGGCGATCGGCTCGCGCCAGCCGCGCAGCTCGAGCGGCTCGCGCGGCTCCAGCTCGACGCGGCCGCCGAGCAGCCGCACCGCAGCCGGGCCGACGAGGATCTCGTTGGGGCCGGCCCCCTGCTGGAGGCGCGCGGCGAGGTTCACGGCCTCGCCGGTCGCGAAGGTCGAGTCGTGATCCTCGGCGACGACCTCGCCCGACTCGATCCCGATCCGCGCCTCGAGACCGAGCTCGCGCACGCGTTCGAGCGTCGCGAACGCCGCGCGGACGGCGCGCTCGGCGTCGTCCTCATGGGCAAGCGGGACGCCGAATGCGGCCATGACGGCGTCGCCGGCGAACTTCTCGACCGTCCCGCCGTGGGACTCGATGCATCGGGACACGCGCTCGAAGTACTGCGTGACGCGCCTGCGCACGACCTCGGGGTCGCTCGCAGAGACAAGCGACGTGGAGTCGACGAGGTCGACGAAGAGAACTGTTGCCAGCTTGCGTTCCACGCCTCAATAGTAAGAACGAACCTGGGCTGCCGAAGCTTCCGCTACCTCCGGCTCAACAGGCGACCTTCGCCCGCTCCGAGATCGCGCATGGGATCGAAGCAGCCGCCGACCTGGTAGAGGGCCTTGCCAACAAGTGCGTAGCAGGCCATCCCCGCCCCCGCACCCGGCGCGTAGGAGATCAGGCAGCGAAACGCCGGATGCCCGCGAAACGGCTGGACGCGTGAGTCGAACGGGCGTCCGTTCAATCCGCGACGACCCCGACAGTCGACTGCCCGCACCTCGAGCCGGCTCGTCCTCCTCTCGTAGCGAAGGACGGCGGCCTCCACCGCCGCAGCGGTTTCTCGATGATGCCGGCTCGGCTCACAGGCCTTGATTGGCATGGGCAAAGCGACGAGGAAGACCCCGGTGAGCATCCGCCCGATGCTCGGCCCGAGCTTCAGAACGGAGGTGGTTGGCGGCCGACGAGCAACTCGATCGGATCGGAGAACGTGACGGTCCGGAGGATGCGTCCGCTTGGGACGTCCACGACGGCCACGCTCGCGCCGAGCGTCACGTAGGCCCGCGACCCGCGGGCGTGGAGCTGCCCGACGGGACTGTCTTCGAGGATCGTGTAGCGCGCCCGGCCGCTCGGCCCGAGCAGGCTCACACCTCGAACTGGTGAATAGACGAAGACCCGGGAGCCAGAGGGCTCGAGCCTGCCCTCGTAGAGGTCATAGCCTAGGTTGCTTCTGTCCACCACGCGACCGCTGTTGAGGTCGACGATGACGAAGCGCCGTTGGCCCGGATTGGTCCAGACTCCGCCGGTCGCCGCGAACACCTTCCGACCGGCCAGTACAGGATCCGCGCTTGGGAGGAAGAGGTCCCCCAGAGATTGCTGAAGCGGTCGGTACCGGATCCGTCCACTCGTCGCGTTGACGTCGACCAGAACCGAGCCTGACGTGACCAGGTACACGTGCCCGCGCCTGGCATCGGCAACCAGACGCGCATCGATGATCTCCCAGGTTCCCGGCTCGACGCGCAGGATGTCGTTTTCGGAAGGTGCGGGGCGACCGGGTAGGCTCGTCGGGTCGCCGAGTCGAATTCCGGGATCGATGGTCGCGACGTAGCTCACGTACTCCCCTCGCGCCCCGAGGACGATGTCGTAGGCCCTGCCTCGTAGATCGAAAAGGTTCACCCACCCGGGCCGGACGGCAACGGCCTCGACCTCCGCGGGGGGGATGCCTCGCCTTCGCGCCAGGTCGTCACGCGCGAGCGCGAGCGCCTGAGTCGCCCGGGGAGGCAAGGGCGACGAGGGCGTGGCGTGCCAGTTCTCGACGGCGAGGCGCACGAGAGGCGCATGCGCGAGACGGGGAGCGCCGCTCCTTCCGAAAACCGACAACGAGATCGGAGCGCCGTAGAAGAAGGACTGCCTGCCGTCGCGAACGACTGGCGTCGTCAGTGCCGCAATTCCTCCGCTGTACGCCCTCATGGTGACGAGCGAGTCGGGAAGCGGCCACTCCGCAACGACCGCCGCCGAATCGGGATCGATCGTGGCGAATTCGAGAGGACTACCGTTGCGCGCTCCGAGCGCCGATAGACGCCGGCTGGATGGCCACGCAAGGCCGAGCGAGTAGAAGTCAGCCGTTCCCGCCTCGCGCATCGTCTGCGTGTCGAACATGGATATGACGGGGAACCCGCCGAGCGCCAGTCGAGTGCCGTTGGGCGAGACGGCGCGTGGAACCGGTGAGGAGAGCTCGCGACCGGGGAGTGAGATGCGGCCGGTGACGGCCAGCGTCTCGGCGTCGAGCCTCAGGAGATCAACGTGCGATCCTGAGTCCCAGTGGAGCGCATAGATCGTGGGGGAAGACGGGCCTGCCGCGCTCGCCGTCGCGACGAGGCAGGCGGCGAGGAGACCGGCGGTTAGCATCCGCCCGATGCTCGACCCGAAGGTCTTCAAGGCGTACGACGTGCGCGGCATCTATCTCACTGAATTAGACGAAGAGGGCGGGTCGCAGATAGGTCGCGCTTATGTCGAGCAGTTCGAGCCGGCGGCGATCGCCGTGGGGCGGGACATGCGGGTCTCCTCGCCCTCGATGGCGAAGGCGACGATCGAGGGGGCGGCCGCGGGCGGCGCGGAGGTGGTCGACGTCGGGCTCGTGGGCACCGAGATGCTCTATTTCGCCGTCGGGCACCTCGGGCTGGACGGCGGGATCCAGGTCACCGCCTCGCACAACCCGAAGGACTACACGGGCATGAAGATCGTGCGCCGCGGAGCGCTGCCCGTCGGCGGCGACTCGGGCCTTCTGGACGTGCGTGATCGAGCCCTGTCCGGTGCCTGGCACCGGACCGGTCCTTCAGGGGCAGTCGAGGAGCGAGATGTCTGGCCGGCTTACGTCGAGCGGGTCCTGTCCTTCATCGACCCCGCGGCCGTGAAGCCGCTGCGTGTCGTCATCGACGCCGCGAACGGGATGGCCGGCGTGATGTTGCCGCCCGTGCTGGAGCGGCTCCCGATCGACCCCGTCCGCTACTTCTTCGAGCCCGACGGGACCTTCCCGAACCACGAGCCGAACCCGCTGCTGCCCGAGAACCGGGAGTTCATCGTCGCCAAGGTGTTCGAGGATTCGGCCCAGCTCGGAGTCGCCTTCGACGGCGACGCCGACCGCTGCTTCTTCGTCGACGACACCGGTGAGTTCGTGCCCGGCGACTTCGTCACGGCGCTGCTCGCGGAGAGCATCCTCGAGAAGGATCCGGGGGCGAAGATCATCTACGACGTCCGGGCGAGCTGGGCCGTCCATCAAGCAGCGCATGCGCGAGGAGAACGCCGCGTTCGGCGGCGAGGTCTCCGGCCACTACTACTTCCGCGAGTTCTTCCAGGCCGACTCCGGCGTCATCCCCCTGCTGCTGATGCTCGAGCTGATCTCGAAGCGGGGCCGGAGCCTCTCCGAGCTCCTACGCCCCTACCGGGAGCGCTACTTCCTGACGGGCGAGATCAACACGCCGGTCTCCGACGTCGCGGTCAAGCTCCAGGAGCTGAAGGAGCGCTTCGGCCCGGAGGGCGAGGTCTCGCACCTGGACGGGATCTCGATCAGGGCCGCCGACTGGCACATGAACGTGCGCCCGTCGAACACGGAGCCGCTCCTGCGCCTGAACCTGGAGGCGCGCTCACAGGAGCTGATGGAACGCAAGCGCGACGAGCTGCTCGGGGTGATCCGCTCGTGATCGAGTCCGGGCACGCGACCGACCGCAAGCCGCCCTTCAAGTACGCGGCCTTCCAACGCGTCGGCTTCTCGGACACGGACGCCCAGGGCATCGTCTACTACGGGCGCTACCTCCCCTACTTCGACGCGGCGCGGGTCGAGTACCACCGGCACCTCGGCCTCCTGCCTGAGCACGCGGGCGAACAGCAGTTCGTCATGCGCGCCTCGACGGTCGAGTATCACGCGCCGGCGCGGTTCGACGACCTGCTCGAGGTGTTCATCCGCTTGAAGAAGATCGGCCGGACGAGCTCGGTGTACGAGTGCGCCGCGTACCGGATCGACGACGACGTCCTGATGGTGACCGCCGAGCAGACCCTCGTGCTGGTCGACCTCGTCGAGCGTCGCGCGAGCCCGATTCCGGACTGGTACCGCCAGGCGATCCGCGACCTCGAAGGGAAGGACTGCGAGACCTGAGCACCGGGCGCGCCCGGAAGGCCTTGTAACACTGTGTTACAAGGTTTGTGGGCTATCCCTCGATCGAGGTACCCCGCATGTCCGAGGGATGATCCCTCGTTCGAGGGATCTTCTATAAGTCGCCCATGAGAGTCCACGTGATCAGCGACATGGAGGGGGTCGCGGGCATCGTCAATGCCGAGCAGACGAACGCCGGCAAGCCTCTGTTCGAGGAAGGGCGGAAGCTCTACACCCAGGAGATCAACGCTGCCGTGCGCGGAGCGAAGGCGGGGGGAGCGACCGAGATCGTCGTCATGGACTGCCACGGCGCGGGCGAGGGCTTCACGTTCAACTCGCTGATCGCGGAGGATCTCGACCCCGCCTGCGAGTACGTCGTGCAGGCGGAGTGGACGGGTTACACCGGATTCCTCGAGAAGGGCTGCGATGCGGCGCTCTTCGTCGGCATGCACGCGCGAAGCGGCACACGCGACGGCGTCCTCAACCACACCGTCTCCGGCGTCGACTGGCACAACCTCTGGTTCAACGGGACGCTCGTCGGCGAGACCGGCATCAACGCGGCGCTCTGCGGAACCTGGGACTGCCCGGTGCTGCTCGTGACCGGCGACGAGGCCGTGTGCCGTGAGGCGACCGAGCTCCTCGGCGAGGGACTGACGACCGTCGCCGTCAAGAAGGGCCTCGGGCTGCGAACCGCGCGCATGGTCACTCCGGTGCGGGCGCGCGAGCTGATCGAGGAGGGCGCGCGCAAGGCCCTCGGCGATCTCTCGGCGGTACGGCCGTACGACCCCGGCAGGCCGTGTGAGATCAAGGTCGAGTACAAGTCGACGAGCCCCCCGCAGAAGCTGCGCTTCCAGCCCGGACTCGTGTTTCCGGACGACCGGACGCTCGTCTCGCGCGCCGACGACTGGTGGTCGGCGTGGAAGCAGTTCTTCTTCGCCGGGGGCTAGCGCTTCACAGCCAGGATGGCAGAGGTCTCGGCGGTCGTCAGGATCTCCGTCGCCACGAGCCCGTCGTGGCCGAGCCAGTGCTCGCGCAACGCGTCCGGCCAGGCGCCCCACGCATCAGGCCACAGATGCTCCGGCGTAAGGTCGTCCATGACCACGACTCCGCCCGCAGCCAAGAGCTCGAGCGCCCGCTCGCTCTCCGCCCGCATCTCCGCGGGAGGACGGCGCTTCCAGTTCCCGCCGTCGAAGAAGAGGAGGTCGAACGGCGCCTCCGGGGGCATGACCTCGTGCCAGTCGCCCTCGAGCACGCGCACGTTCGGATAGTCCGCGAAGAGCCGCCCCGCCGCCGAGGCGCGATCCGGGTCGAGCTCGACCGTGACGAAGGTCGCCCCGGGGCTGAGCGAATCGACGATCCAGGCCGATCCGACGCCGGTGCCGGTTCCGATCTCGGCGAGGCGGCCGTGGGGCCGTTGCGTGACGAGGACGGCGAGCAGCCGTCCAATCTCGCGGATCGACGAGCGCTCGAAGCGCATCGCCGTCGCGAGCGCCTCGGCGCGGTGGACGAGCTCCGGGGCGGAAGGCGCCGCTTGCGGTGCCGCCATCAGGACGCCGGGCTCCGCCCGGTGTCCGTCTGAAATGACCGGTCGAAGCAATCCGAGCCCATCACGAGACCACCTCTAAGAGGACGGCGTGACTCGGTAGGCGTCGAACACGGCCTCGACGTTGCGGAGCGACGTCAGGAGCGTCCGGAGCGACTTCACGTCACCGAGCTCGGCCGTGTACCAGTTCTTCGCCAGCTGGTCCTCGACGCTCCCGCCGTAGGAGACGATGTTCGCGCCGTGCTCGGCGAAGGTTCGAGCGACGTCCTCGAGCAGCCGCGGCCGGTCCCAGGCGTCGACCGCGATCTGGACGCGGAAGCTCTTCGTCGAGCCGCCGTCCCAGTCGACGGGCGTGAAGCGCTCGGGATTGCGCATCAGCGTCTTCACGTTCGGGCAGTCGCTCCGATGGATCGTGATGCCCTTGCCGAGCGAGATGTAGCCGACGATCTCGTCACTCGGCACCGGCGTGCAGCACTTCGCGATCCGGACGAGCACGTCCTCGACGCCGCTGACCGTGATCCCGACGTCCGTGCTCGTGGACGTCGTCGTCTTCGGCTTGAGCGGGACGGCCTCTTCCTCGGCGACCTCCGACGTCTTCAGCCTCGTCAGGACCTTCTTCACGATCTGGCCGGCCTGGAGCTTCCCCGACCCGAGCGCGATATAGAAGTCCTCGGCCTTCTTGAAGCCGGTCTCCCGGATCACCTGGGCGAGAACGGCCGACCCCGCAACCTTCCGGTAGGGCAGCTTCTGCGCCTTCAGCGCCTGCTCGAGCGCCTCGCGGCCCTTCTGTTCGGTGTCCTCACGCGTCTCGCGCGAGAACCACTGGCGGATCTTGTTCCTGGCGCGCGACGACCGGGCGACGGTCATCCAGTCGCGCGACGGCCCGCGGCCGCCCTTCGAGGTCAGGATCTCGACGAAGTCCCCGCTGCGCAGCGTGTAGTGGAGCGGGACGATGCGCCCGTTGACCTTGGCGCCCACGGTCTTGTGCCCGACATCCGTGTGCACCGCGTAGGCGAAGTCGATCGGCGTCGAGCCGGCGGGCAGCGTCTTCACCTCGCCCTTCGGCGTGAAGACGTAGACCTCGTCGTCGAAGAGGTCGGTGCGGAAGCTCTTGATGAACTCGCGCGGGTCGGTCTCGTCCTGGCCCCACTCCATGAGCTGCCGGACCCAGGCCAGCCAGTCCTCGTCGGCGGGCCGCTTGGCGTCGCCCCGCTTGTAGAGCCAGTGCCCCGCGATCCCGAGTTCGGCCTCGCCGTGCATGTCGCGCGTTCGGATCTGGATCTCGAGCGGGCTCCCCTGCGGGCCGACGACGGTCGTGTGCAGCGCGCGGTACCCGTTGAACTTGGGCATCGCGACGTAGTCCTTGAACCGGCCCGGCATCGGCTTCCAGAGCGAGTGGATCAGCCCGAGCGCGCCGTAGCAGTCGCGGGTTCCCTCGTCTCCCGAGCGCTCGACGATGACGCGCATCGCGGTCAGGTCGTAGATCTCGTTGAACTCGCGACCCTTCTTGGCCATCTTGTCGTAGATCGAGTAGGAGTGCTTCGCCCGGCCGGAGATCTCGGCGGGGATCCCGACCTTCTCCAGCTCCTTGTGGAGCACGAGCTTCGCCTCGTTGACGTGCTCCTCGCGATCGGCGCGCCGCTCGGCGACCATCGCCTCGATCTCGGCGTACTTGCGGGGGTGGAGCGCCTGGAAGGAGAGGTCCTCGAGCTCCCACTTGAGCTTGTGGATGCCGAGCCGGTGCGCGAGCGGCGCGTAGACGTCGAGCGTCTCGCGGGACTTCTGCACCTGCTTCTGGCGGCCGAGGTACTCGAGCGTCCGCATGTTGTGCAGGCGGTCGGCAAGCTTGATCAGGATGACCCGCACGTCGTGGGCCATCGCCACGATCATCTTCCGGTAGTTCTCGGCTTCGGCGTGCTCGCGGCTCTGGAAGTGGATCCGCGTCAGCTTGGTGACGCCCTCGACGAGCTGGGCGATCTCCTCGCCGAACTCGTTGCGGACCTCGTCGATGCCGACGTCGGTGTCTTCGACGACGTCGTGCAGCAGCGCCGCCGCGATCGTCTCGTCGTCCAGGCGCAGGTCGGCGCAGATCTTGGCCGCGCCGAAGGGATGGTGGATGAACTCCTCGCCCGAACGGCGCTCCTGCCCCTCGTGGGCGCGGGCGGCGAAGTCGAACGCTCGCGCGAGCAGCTCCCGGTCGACGGCGGGGTTGTACGCGGAGACCTCGGCGAGAAGCTCCTCGAAGAGGTCTTCGTGCCGGTGGGGCGTTTCAAGGAGCGCCATACAGGAAATTGTAGTGCGGCCTCACGCGGTGACCACCGATGGGGGCCTCGAGAAAAGGACTTCCGCTTCCGATAGAGAAGACATCGCGCTCATGTTCAGACGACATCTCCAGAAGCGCCGCGCCCTCGCGGATCTGACGCGTTTGCTCTCTCTGCTCTCTTCGACGCGTCTGCTAGGCAGCGCGCGCTAGCTCGGGCTTCTCGAGAAGCTCCCGGAACGCTTCCGACTCGAGCAGCGGCCGCTTCCCCTTCACATCTGCACTGAGGCCCAGCTCCGCGAAGATCGCCTGCGCCTCGGCGGCGCGGCCGGCCTCCGGGAGGGCCCACTGCTGCGCGAGCCAGTCACGCAGGCCGTCGTAGCCCTCAGCCGCTTCGATGACACAGCGGACGACGAGCTGGGGCGCGACCGTCCCGTTCCAGTGGTTTTCCTCGAGCCGGAAGAGCACGTCGTAGCGGCCCTCGACGCGGTAGCGGCCGGCCTGGGCACCGAGGCCGAACGCGATCGCGCTCCCCGCATCTCGACCGTGTTCCCGGACGCGGAAACGAAGGTGCTTCCCGTTCCCGACCGCGGTCAGGTCGCCGAGCTCGCAGGAGGGCAGGAGCAGGGTCACCCCCGGATTCCCGAGCCCGAACGGCGCCAGCCGCCGCAACTCGGAGCAGAGCTCGAGTGTGAGCTCGGTGCCCGAGACGACAGCATCGACCTTCGTCACCGAGCGCAGGTCCTCGTCGGTCAGCAAGGAGTCCGCGTGGGCCGCGAAGGCCTCGGCAAAGGCGTCGAGGGTGTCCGGCCGGATCGAGAGCCCGGCGGCCGCCCGATGGCCTCCGAACCGCTCGAGGTGCTCCGAGCACGCGGTGAGGCCGCCGTGCAGGTCGAAGGCTCCCGGCGAGCGGCCCGAGCCCTTCCACTCCTCCCCCGCTCCGGCGATGAGCACGATCGGCCGGTGGAAGCGCTCGACGAGCCGGGACGCGACGATGCCGATCACGCCCTCGTGCCATCCCTCGTCGGCGAGCACGTACCCCCGCCGGCGCTGCTTGGCCTCGGGCCATTCGGCGACCTTGGCCAGCGCCTCTCGCAGGATCCGGTCTTCGACGCCCTGCCGCTCTCGGTTCAGCTCCTCGAGCTGGTGCGCGAGGCGGCCGGCCTCGTCGGCGTCGTCCGTCAGCAGAAGCTCGAGCGCTGCCGCCGGGCGGGAGAGACGTCCGGCGGCGTTGATCCGCGGCGCCAGCCGGAAGCCGACCGCGCCCTCGTCCACGCGGGCGGGATCGATGCGCGCAGCCTTCATCAGCGCCCGCAGCCCCCGCTTCTGCGTCCGCGCGAGGCCCCGCAGGCCCGCGAGCGCGAGCGCCCGGTTCTCGTCGACGAGGGGGACGACGTCGGAGATCGTGGCCAGGGCGACGAGGTCGAGGTGGCGTGTGAGCGCCTCGTGGCCGACGCCGAGCAGCGCCTCACCGAGCTTGTAGACGACTCCGGTCCCGCACAGCTCCGGGAACGGGTAGTCGGAGGGCCGCGTCGAGACGACGGGGCAGTCGGGCAGCGTCTCGCCCGGCCGGTGGTGGTCGGTGACGACGACCTCGAGCCCCTGCGCCCGGGCCTCGGCGATCTCATCGACAGCGGTGATCCCGCAGTCGACTGTGAGGACGAGTCCGCAGCCTTCCCCGGCGAGCCGCGCGAGCGTTTCGCGCTGGACGCCGTACCCCTCCTCGAAGCGGCTCGGCAGGTGCCATTCGACCTCCCCGCCGAGCTCGCGCAGGATGAGGACCGCGAGGGCGGTGGCGCAGATGCCGTCGGCGTCGTAGTCCCCGTGGACGCAAATGCGCTTGCCGCCGGCTACCGCGCGTTTGATCGCCTCCACGGCACCTGTCATGTCTCCGAGCAGGAAGGGGTCGTGTCCCGGCGGCTCGCCGGCGAGGAACGCCCTGGCGTCCTCCGGCTCGTCGTACCCGCGGCGGAGGAGGACGCGGGCGGTCGTCTCGCTGACACCAAGCGTCTCTGCGAGGTCGCCCACCTCGCCGTGGGGACACGCGCTGACTATCCAAGTGGCCTCGTACAAAGCCGAGTCACGGTACGGAGGCGGCCGGACGGCACTCAGCGCGGAGTCGGCTGAGTTCGATCGGTCCGACCGGTCATCTCAGACGGACGTGAGGGCGGCACCGCAAGCGGCGCCGCGTATCCTTGGGCCAGTGACGGTCGAGGCGAACTACTCCTCCGGCGAGGACTACATGGTCGAGTTCCTCGGCTACCGGTTCGCCTTCAACGCCGAGGACTTCGAGGAACGCGTGACCGCGGCCGCCGTCAAGCTCGGGCTCGTCGAGAGCAACGAGCTGGACGACGACGAGACGGCCGATCTCGTCGAGCTCGCGGCCGACGGGCTGATCGACGAGCCGCGGAGCCCGCTCGGGCGCTATCTCGTTCGCCACTGGGAGCAGCTTGCGCTCGTCAACGGCGAGTCGCTGGTCTACTGGCTGCGAAAGCTCGTCTTCCGCGGTGCCTGGCTCGACCACCGCGTGAAGGAAGGGCTGCTCGACGTCAACTGGGACGAGGAGGCTGGCGAGTTCGGCTACAGCGATCCCCGCGGCGACCGCGCGCTGCTCGAGCTGGCACCGGTGCCTTCCTGGCACGATGTTCAGTTCAAGCGCTAGCTGGGGAGTGGCGAGACTCGAAGTTGGGTAAACCCCGGTCGGGATGGTTCGCCGGATCGCCTCCGTCACGGCCTGGATGGCCGTCCTCTTGGTAGGCGCGGGACAGGCGGGCTGCCAGGGCGGCGTGCGGATCATCTCCTCCTCGATGGAGCCCACGCTTCACTGCGCGAAGCCCGCGGCCGGCTGCGAGAGCACCACCGCCGATGAGCTGGAGCAGGTTCCGGACGCCAAGCTCGAGCGCGGCGACATCATCGCCTTCAGAGCTCCGGCAAGCGCCGGAACGGCGTGTGGCGGCTTCGGTGAGACCAGGCTCTGGGTGAAGCGGCTCATCGGCTTCTCTGGCGAGCGCTGGTCGATCGTGAAGGGCGTCGTGTACGTCGACGGGCGCCGCCTTCGCGAGCCCTACATCGGTCCGAAACGCCGCGACCTTGTCTCGTTCGCCGGCGGCCGGATCCCCAAAGCCCACTACTTCGTGCTCGGCGACAACCGGCGCGTGTCCTGCGACTCGCGGATGTGGGGCTACGTGCCCGCGAAGAACGTCATCGCCCACGTGGTCGCAGTCGAGCGCGACGGCCGGAGAATTCGAATTCCCTAGGAGAGGCATTTTCTCCTGTGAGGGCTTGGCCGACACATTGTCACCGTGCTACGTTCTGAGCAGCATCTAGAAGGGAAGACAGGGGTGTCCGAGGCAGCCGAACAAAAGGCTGCGGCAATGTTGAGAGAGGCTCGCGGCCTCCTCCTCAACGGGTGGTGTCGAGGCGCCCAGGCGCGGGATCGCACCGGGAGCGCCGTGTCAGCCTGGAGCGATGAAGCGCGCTCGTGGTCGTTGCTCGGAGCGCTGCTCGCGAGCTGGTACGGACGCAACGGCGACGCGGAAGTGGTCGCCTACTCGACCGACCCCTCCCTCGACGACGCGATCGAGGCGGTCGGCAACGTGATCGGCATGGCCGATCTCGAGCAATGGAACAACGAGCCCGGACGGAAGGCCGCCGACGTGATCGCCGCGGTCGATCGGGCCCTGGAGCGGCTCGAGCTTCCCTAGTTGCTCGTCACGCGCTCGGTCAGAAGAGCGCTTCTTCTTTCTGGGAGGCCCCGACGTGCGCTCGGCCGAGCTTCGTCACGACGCGGCCGCGCGGAGTGCGCTGGATGAAGCCGAGCTGGAGCAGGTAGGGCTCGTAGACGTCCTCGATCGTGTCCGGCTCTTCGCCGAGAGCCGCGGCCAGCGTGGACAGGCCCACGGGCCCTCCGTCGAAGCGCTCGACGACCGCCTGCAGAAGCTGGCGGTCGGTGCGCTCGAGACCCTGCTCGTCGACCTCGAGCAGCTCGAGAGCCTCGGTCGTGACCGCCGGAGTGATCTTGCCCTGGTGCCGAACCTCGGCGACGTCGCGCACGCGCCTCAGGATGCGGTTCGCCACGCGAGGAGTCCCGCGCGAGCGCTCTGCGATCTGATCGGCGGCGTCACCCGTGATCTCGAGGCCGAGGATCCCGGCCGAGCGGCGAACGATGATCCCGAGCTCCCCCGGCTCGTAGTACTCGAGACGGAACGTCAGCCCGAAGCGGTCGCGCAGCGGGGTCGTCAGAAGCCCGGTGCGCGTGGTCGCGCCCACGAGCGTGAAGGGCGGGATGTCGAGCGTCAGCGTCCGTGCGGCGTGGCCTTGCCCGACGATGATGTCGAGCCGGAAGTCCTCGAGAGCGGGATAGAGCACCTCCTCGACGGCGCTGCTCAGCCGGTGAATCTCGTCCACGAAGAGGACGTCGCGCGGCTCGAGCGCGGTCAGGATCGCAGCCATGTCGCCCTTGCGCTCCAGCGCCGGCCCGGCGACGCAGCGGATTCCGACGCCGAGCTCCTCGCGCACGATGTACGCGAGGCTCGTCTTCCCCAGGCCCGGTGGGCCGACGAGAAGCACGTGGTCGAGCGCCTCTTCGCGCGCCCGAGCCGCCTGAAGGGCGATCTGGAGCTGCTCCTTGATGCGCTCCTGGCCGACGAACTCTTCGAGGACCCGCGGCCGCAGCGAGCGCTCGAGCTCGTCCTCCTCGGGGCGCAGAGCCGGAGCCAGGAACTGCTCGGTCATGCGGCCTTCAGCGCCTGCCGAACTCGCTCCTCGGGAGGCAGCTCCGAGTCGATCTCGGCCAGCGCGCGCTCGGCGTCCACGGGTGTGAAGCCGAGCTCGACGAGGGCGTCGCGGGCGACGAGATCGGACTCGCCGCCACCCTCGATCGGCTCGAGGCCGAGCTTCTCCTTCAGCTCGAGCACGACCCGTTGCGCCGTCTTCTTGCCAATGCCCGGAATTGCCATGAATCGAGCGGTGTCCTCGCGTGCGATCGCGCGCCGCAGGTCGGCGGGGGTCGAGCCGGAGACGATCGCGAGTGCGACCTTCGGCCCGACGCCTGAGACCGAGAGCAGCTGCTCGAACAGCTCCCGCTCCGCGGGCTCCGCGAACCCGTAGAGCTGAAGCGCGTCCTCGCGCACGTGGAGGTACGTGTCGATCGTGACCTCGCGTTCCGATTCCGTCTTCCGCAGCGCGCGCGCCGTCAATCGAAGCAGGTAGCCGACGCCCTTGACGTCGAGCACGATGCCGTCGAGCGTGCGCGCGGCCGGGGTTCCTGTGAGCCTGGCGATCACGCCCCGACGGCCTTCAGCAGCGGTGGCGCCAGCGCATGGCAGATCGCGACTGCGAGGGCATCGGCGGCGTGATTCGGAGTCGGCGGAGCGTCGAGGCGCAGGATGGCCTGCACCATCCGCTGCACCTGGGCCTTCTCCGCCCGTCCGTAACCGCAGACCGCCTGCTTGACAAGGGCCGGCGAGTACTCAGCGCACTCGGCGCCGGCGAGCGCGCACGCGACGAGGACCGCGCCGCGGGCCTGGCCCACCGAGAGCGCGGTGCGGGCGTCGGCGCCGACGAAGGATTCCTCGAGCACGACGGCGTCGGGAGCAGCCTGGTCGATGAGCGCGGTGACGCCCTCGAAGATCGTCCTCAGGCGCACCTCGGCCCGGTCGGAGGCGGGGGTCTTCCACCACCCGAAATCGAGTGCCTGGAGGCGCCTGCCGTTTTCTTGGACGATGCCGTACCCGCATGCAGCCGTGCCCGGATCGATGCCCAGAACTCTCACGCGTCGAGGTTAGGCGTCGTCCCGGACGTTCCTGCCTTGAATCCGTTTTCGGCCCTGTCGCGTAAGCAGGAAATGGACTACCCTCACGTGCCGAGGGAGGAGGGGAACCTGGGTTTGCGACACATCGTCCGGTTGACGCTTGCTGCGGCCGTCTGCGCGCTCGTCGGCGCCGTGCCCATCTCGGTGCAGGCGTCCAGCCCAGCGACGTTCCCCGTCCTCACGGCACACGTCGAGGACGACTACACGATCGAGCTCAAGGATCCGGGCGGCATCGATCTCGACGGAAGAACGCTGCCCGCCGGGACTTACACGGTCGAGGTCGACGACAACTCGCCGTATCTCCATAACTTCCACCTCTACGGCGCAGCGGTTCAATCGTGCGACGACCCGGTCCCGGATACCGATTGCAAGACGAACGTGATCGGGATGGGGCACGAGACATGGACGGTGGTCTTCCAGCCGGGGAGCGCCACATACGAGTGCGACCCCCACCCGGGCCTAATGACCAAGGTCTTCACGGTCACGAGCGTGGGCCCACCCCCACCTCCTCCTCCGCCTCCTCCACCACCGCCGCCGCCTCCTCCACCGCCGCCGCCTCCTCCTCCACCGCCTCCGGGCTCATGCCCGACCGGAGCGACCACCGTCGACATCCAGAACTTCGCCTTCAGTCCGGCCGTCGTGAACGTCACTCCGGGGACGACGGTTTGCTGGACGAACCGAGACACGACCGCTCATACCGTCACATCTGGCACAGGCGCGTTCGGCTCGCCGCTGCTCGCTCAGGGCGAGACGTTCTCGTTCACTTTCGCTCAGGAAGGAAGCTTTCCGTACCACTGCGAGCCCCACCCGTTCATGACCGGGACGGTCAACGTCAGCACCGGCCCACCTCCTCCCCCACCGCCGCCTCCCCCGCCCCCTCCGCCCGGAGCTCTCGTCGCCACGGTCGGGGCGAACGACGGCACGAACATTTCGCTGACGCGCAACGGACAGGCGGTCACGCAGATCCCGGCCGGCACCTACACGATCGAGGTGCGAGACCGTTCGCGCTTCCACAACTTCCATCTCACGGGCCCCGGCGTGAACAAGTCGACGACCGTCGCCTTCGTCGGCACGGTCACCTGGACGGTCACGTTCGTCCAGGGCGTCTACAACTACGTGTGCGACCCGCATGCGAGCTTCATGCACGGCACGTTCGGCGTCGACCGGGCTCCTCCGGGCTGCAAGGTGCCTCGGGTGGTCGGGAAGACGCTCTCGACGGCCCGCCGGCTGATCACCAGGGCGCGTTGCCGTGTCGGACGCGTCCGTCGAGCCCGCTCGGCCCGCGCCCGCGGTCGCGTGCTCTCGCAGAGCCCGCGCGCGGGAGTGCGGCGCGCGCGGGGAACGCGAGTGAACCTTGTCGTGAGCCGCGGCCGTCGCTGACGGCTTCCGGCGCGCTGGTGGGCTAGCCTCTGAGGCCTGATGCGGCGCGCCGTTCTCGCCGGCTTGGTCACCGGGCTCGCGGCCCTCGCCGCCTGGAGCCAGAGCGCAGGCGCGCAGTCCATCGAGCGGGTGCAGATCCCCGATTCGGCCCGCCAGGCGCACGCGCTGCCAACCGGTCTCGCGGTCGAGCTCGAGCCTCCGGCCGGGTACGAGCGCGAGTCGGTCTCGGGCAACTCAGGCCGCTGGCGCGGGCCTCGCTATCAGGACCCGGCGGATCCCGGGAACGCCGGGTTCGCCTCGCTCGACTGGACGGTCAGCTTCGACGAGCGCACGGGCGACGCCGATGCGGCCGCGTTCGCTCACATCGAGCATCGCGACTGGGCGCGCGACCAGCGGGGCGGGCTTTCCGTTCCGCACGTCGTCGGCTCGAACAACGTCGGCACGATGCTCGGCTTCTACTACCTGATGACGCCGTCCACGACCGGCGGCGAGGCCCGCTTCGAAGGGGTGCTTGCCTTCCCGCTGGACATCAACCTCTTCTGCATCGTCCATGTCGAGCTGCTCGAGCCGCCGAACGACACGTACCTTGTCAACGGCTCCGTGCTCGCGTCCACGTGGAACAGGGGACAGGCCCTGGTTGCGCTCGCAGGGGTCAGGCTCCAGGGCAACCTCCCGCCGAAGATCGTCGCGGCCCGCTCCTTCGAGCGCGGGCGCTTCGTGCGCGGAAAGGTCGTCGACCGCTTCCTCCATGCCGTCGTCGGCGCGCCCGTCTCGCTCGAGCGATCCGTCGGCGGAAGCTGGCGGCCCGTGACGGCCGGCAGGACGAGTCCGCGCGGGATCTACCGGCTGCGCGCCCGGCGCCGCGGCACGTATCGCGTGAGGGCCCGCCTCGAGAGCTTCACGGCGCAGAGCCGCGGGGTCCGCGCCGGCCGCTGATAGGCCCTGAGCCCAGGATCCGACTTTGCAACAGTCTGTTACAAGGTCGGCTCGGGGCTTGTCTTGACGATCTAGCCGGCGACGGCTTCGAGGACGCGTTCCGGGATGTCGAAGTTCGAGTACACGGCCTGGACGTCGTCGTTCTCCTCGAGCTCGTCCATCATGCGCACGACCTTTCGAGCCATGGACTCGTCCTCGATCGAGACGAGCGTCTTCGGCAGCAGCGTCGACTCCGCCGAGTCGATCGGAATTCCCGCGGCTTCCAGCGCCTCGCGCACCGCGTGCAGATTCTCCGGGCCCGTCGTGACGCGGTAGCTCGACTCCTCGGGCTCGACGTCGTCGGCACCGGCGTCGGCGGCAGCCAGCATCAGCTCATCCTCGTCGGCGTCGCCCCCGACGAGGATGACGCCCTTCCGCTCGAACAGCCACGCGACCGAGCCGGACTCGCCGAGATTGCCGTCGCTCTTCGTGAACACATGGCGGACGTCGGCCGCCGTGCGGTTGCGGTTGTCGGTCAGCGCTTCGATGAAGAGGGCGACGCCGCCGGGGCCGTACCCCTCGTAGGTGACGGTCTCGTACGCGGCCGCATCGGCTCCCGTGCCGGAGCCGCGGGCGATGGCGCGCTCGATGTTGTCCTTCGGCATCGCCGCCTCGCGCGCCTTCTCGATCGCGTTCTGGAGCGCGAGGTTGCCGGCGGGATCCGGGCCGCCGTCGCGCGCCGCGACGATGATCGCCCGCGCGAGCTTCGAGAAGAGCTGCCCGCGCTTCGCGTCGGTCGCGCCCTTCTTCCGCTTGATCTGCGCCCACTTGCTATGACCGGACAAGACTCGCCTCCCTGACGGCGTCGAGGAAGAGCTCGTGGACACGGGTGTCGTCCGTGAGCTCGGGATGGAAGGTAGCGACCAGGAAACGTCCCTGTCGCAGGAGCACGGGCTCGCCGGCGAGCTCCGCGAGCACCTCGACGTCCTCGCCGGCCCGCCGCACCCGCGGCGCACGAATGAAGACTCCGCGCAATGGGGTGCCGTCGCCCAGGTCAAGGTCAGCCTCGAAGCTCGCGACCTGGCGCCCGTACGCGTTTCGGGCGACGTCGACGTCGAGCAGGCGGAGGTGCTCGTTGTCGAGCACGATCAGGCCCGCGCACGTGCCGAGTATCGGCCGCTCGAAGCTGCGCACCGCGTCCTCGAGCCCGTAGAGCCGCATCAGGCGCATGAACGTCGTCGACTCGCCTCCCGGGATGACGAGCCCATCGAGCCCCTCCAGCTCTTCGGGCTTCCGGACCTCGACGGGCTCGGCGCCGAGGCGCCGCAGCATCACCGCGTGCTCGCGGAAATTGCCCTGAACGGCCAGGACACCGATCTTCATGGCGAAATCGTAGTCGCCGCTACAGAGGCTCGGCCGGCGTGCGCCGGCGCGCCAGCCAGAGGCCGATCAGCATCAGGGCGAAGCCGTACACCGCGTACGAAAGCGCCGCCGCCCATGGATCGTTGTTCCCGCCCGCTCCGTCCGGCGCGGGAAGGATGAGATCGCTGGGCGAGAGGAACCACTTTCCGACGAAGTATGTCGTCGTCAGGAAGAGGCCGACAGCGGCCAGGACCGCGTAGCTCGACCGCTCGAGACGGGAACCGACCAGGAGGAACGCCAGGGAGACGATCCCGATCAGGATCCACTCGAAGGTGCTCGTGTGCCAGAACTGGAGCAGCGCCCCGCCGATCGTCAGGCCCGCGACGACGTGCACCCAGAACCCGTAGACGCGATCGAGAGCAACGCCTACAAGCATCGCCACGAGGCCGAAGAGGAGCGTCACGGTCGTCGACCAGTTACCGCCGTTCGACAGGAGGTCCGCGACGAAGAACCACGCGGCCACGGTCGCAAGGAGAACCAGCAGGGGGAAATGGAAGATGCGCACGCCGACGAGGGCGGCGACGAGCAATGTGAGCTCGACCAGGAAGTGATCGAGGTGGAAGCCCGAGAACGGCGAGTCCGTGTCCGCGAGCCAGCCGAACCAGGCCTCGAGCGCGCCCACGAACACCGTGAGCGCGATGACGGCCGAGAGGGCGAACAGACCTGCCGTGATCCGTCGTCCCGCGGCTCGCGCGCCGAAGGCGAGACCGACGAGGATTGCGAGCACGAGCGCCGACCAGCCGGCGAACGCCGCGTCGCCGTAATCGTCGCCGAGCACGATCAGCAGGCCGGCCATCGAGATCAGAATCACGATCCCGCCCGCGTAGAGCAGGAACGACGCGCTCGACCAGGGCGCACGAACGGCGTTCATTGCTCGCACTGTGAACGTCGGGCCGGACGGCCCGGCGTTACCAGCCGCGCGTCTCGAGCAGCTCTTCGGGCGCCAGGGCGGCGACCGAGAGGCCCGTCATGGCGTCGCCCAGGCCCTGCGAGACCCGCGCGAGCACCTCGGCGTCGCGGAAGTGCGTCGTCGCCTCGACGATCGCCTTCGCCCGCTGCTCCGGGTTCCCCGACTTGAAGATCCCCGAGCCGACGAAGACGCCGTCGGCGCCGAGCTGCATGCAGAGCGCCGCGTCCGCAGGCGTGGCGATCCCGCCGGCCGTGAAGGTGACGACCGGCAGACGCCCGTTCTCTGCGACCCACTTCACGAGCTCGTACGGCGCCCGCAGCTCCTTGGCCTCCGAGTAGAGCTCGTCGGAATCCGTCGCGCCGAGGCGCTTGATCGCGCCGAAGACGGCGCGCATGTGTGTGACCGCGTTGACGATGTCGCCGGTGCCGGCCTCGCCCTTCGTCCGGATCATCGCGGCGCCCTCGGCGATGCGACGCAGGGCTTCGCCGAGATTCGTGCACCCGCAGACGAAGGGAGCCGTGAAGACCCACTTGTCGATGTGATGAGCGGTGTCCGCAGGCGTGAGGACCTCGCTCTCGTCGATGTAGTCGACCTCGAGCGCCTCCAGGATCTGCGCCTCGACGAAGTGGCCGATGCGCGCCTTGGCCATGACCGGAATCGTCACGGCCTCCTGGATCTCGGTGATCTTGTCGGGATCGGCCATGCGCGCGACACCGCCCTCCGCACGGATGTCGGCCGGCACGCGCTCGAGCGCCATCACTGCACAGGCGCCCGCGTCCTCCGCGATGCGGGCCTGCTCGGCGTCGGTGACGTCCATGATCACGCCGCCCTTGAGCATCTCGGCGAGGCCACTCTTGACGCGCATGGTGCCGGTCTCGGCCATCGCCCGAAGTCTAGCCCCGCGTCAAGGCGTCAGCGTGAAGCGGTCGGTGACGCGGCCCCGCATGTCGACCGCGGACCCCTCGAGTCGCTCCGGGGTGACGGAGACGTAGAGGAATCCGTGCTCGTGGCGGGCGCGGACTCTCGTCGGATACGGGTGAGGACACTCGCGCAGGCGGTAGAGGACCGCGCCTCCGCCCCCGTGAACGACGTATGCCAAGCCCGTCCGGGTGACGAAACGTTGGTAGTTGTGGTCGTGGCCGGAGAGGACGAGCTGGACGCCGTAGCGGGCGAAGAGGGCCGCCCAGCGCGCCTGGATCGGCGCCGAACCGCCATGGCCGCCGCAGCTGTACGCAGGATGGTGGAAGACGGCGATCTTCCACGTTGCGGTCGAGCTCGCGAGCTTCTGCTCGAGCCAGCCCGTCTGCCCGTCGTCCACCGAGTTCGAGTCGAGGAAGAAGAGCTGCACATCACCGAGGACGCGCGAGTAGTACGGGCCCGGCATCCCGAGGAGGCGAAACTCGTAGCGCCCGGCGTTCGTCGCGAAATCGTGGTTGCCGATCACGCCGGCGACCCCCAGCCCCGCGGCCCGCGTCCAGCCGAAGCTCCGGCGCCAGTTGGCGCGGAAGGCGGCAGGGCTCTTCGTGTAGTCGTTGTCGCCGAGCGTCACGAGCAGGGTGGCGCCGCTTCGGGCCTGGAAGCGATGCAGGCGCCGGCCTGCGGCCGCCTCGGTCGCCCCCCCGACGCCGAAGTCGCCAATCGCGAGGAAGCGAAGCTCTTCCGGCACACGAGCCGGGCCCTGAGCGCCGGAACGCGTGGCCGGGCCGCTGGAGCCGGCCGACGCGCTGCCGAGGACAAGCGCGCAGACGCAGACGCCGATGAGCCTCAGGAGCACGCCGACATTCCTACCACGCGTCCGGTCTCGGACTGTCGATCGGTCAGTCCGGGGCCTGCCGCGTCAGGACGAGGAGACCGAGGCCGTTCGGGAGCTGCTGGAACTCGGACGAATAGAAGCGGTCGGCCGTCAGGCCCTCGGACCTCGCCGCGTCGACGAGCTCGCCCGTCTCGAAGGGTCGAGGAAGAGCAGGCCGCGCTCGCGCTTGCCGCCTGCCTTCTCGAAGGCCTCGCCCGACTGCCAGAGCGAGACGACGCGGCTCACCTCCTGCTTCGCCTCGTCCTGCCCGCGAACGTCGTCGAGCCGCACGCCCCAGTCCGCGTCGCCGGGCTCGAAGCCGCGCATCTGCGTCATGCCGATGAGCATCAGCGGGCCGAAGAGGATCGCGAAGTTGAAGAGGAAGAAGATCGGGAAGATGACGAGCGTCCCGATCGTGTTCGAATTCCAGAGATAGCCCTTTGCGCCCGCCCAGATCGCAGCGTTGCTGTCGAGGAAGCTGATGGAGCCGCCCGGGACGAGCACGCGTACGACCCAGACCAAGGTCAGAACGATGAGCCAGAAGAAGGCGACGCGGAACCAGAAACGCCAGAACGACGTCCGCCGGCGGTTGACGACGTCTTCCTCTCTCAGCTCGGCGTCGTCCGTCCCGTACAGGCTCGGCCAGGACAGCAGGCGCCGCACGATCAGATCGACGAGGCCTCT
>WNFU01003083.1_pt1 | contig 22222 bp, 18 predicted proteins | sample 5400121 | NCBI WGS metagenome assembly WNFU01 (sample SAMN13153360, study PRJNA577476) | soil metagenome | isolation source: 100 cm soil or saprolite under grassland replicate 1 | place: USA:California | collected 2016-06-15
GACAGGATCACGTAGCCGAGTCCCTTGTCCGAGCCCACGAACTCGCCGACCACGGCCCCGATCACGGACAGGGTGATGGCCACCTTGGCGCCCGCGAAGATGAAGGGCAGGGCCATGGGCAGCCGCACCTTGAGGAAGGTCTTGAAGGCGCTCGCCCGGTAGGAGCGGCTCAGGTCGAGCAGCTCGGGCGGCGTGGCGTTGAGGCCGGTGGCGGTGTCGATCACCACGGGGAAGAAGGCGACGAGGAAGGCCACCACCATCTTCGGCAGCTCGCCGTAGCCGAGCACGAGGAGGAGCACAGGGGCGATGGCGATCTTGGGCACGGACTGGGCGAGGACGATCAGCGGATAGAGCGCGCCGCGCAGGAGCGGGGAGTAGACGATGAGCACGGCCAGCGGCACCCCCACCGCCATGGACAAGGCGAAGCCACCCAGCGTCTCGTAGAGGGTGACCCAGGTGTGGTGGATGAAGCGGTAGCGCCACTCCCAGCCTTCGCCGAGGATGGCCGACGGCGCGGGCATGATGAAGCGCGGGATCCGGAGGATGCGCGTGGCCGCTTCCCAGAGCGCGAGGGCGGCGAGGAGCGTGCCCACGGGGACGAGCGCCTCGCCGAGAAGGCGGCGCGCCGCCTTCACCCGCGCTCCTTGCGGCCGGAGAAGATGAGGCTCCGCACCTCGTCGCTGTGGGCCTTGAAGCGCGTGTCGAACTCCATCTCCATGGTGCGCGGGCGCGGGAGGTCCACGGCGATCACCCGCACGATGCGCCCCGGCCGCGGCGACATGACCACCACGCGGTCGGCGAGCAGGATGGCCTCGGGGATGCTGTGGGTGACGAAGAGGATGGTCTTGCGCCGCTCCTCCCAGATGCGTAAGAGCTCGAGGCTCATCTCCTCGCGCGTCATGGCGTCGAGGGCGCCGAAGGGCTCGTCCATGAGGAGGAGGCCCGGGTCGGGCAAGAGGGCGCGGCAGATGGCCACCCGCTGCTGCATGCCGCCCGACAGCTCGTGCGGGTACTTGGTCTCGAAGCCCGCGAGCCCCGTGAGCTCGAGGAGATCGCCCGCCTGCTTCCGGTGCTGGCGCGGCTCGAGGCCGAGCATCTCCACGGAGAAGAGCACGTTGTCGAGCACGCTACGCCAGGGCAGGAGCACCGGCTGCTGGAAGACGAAGCCCACGTCGGGGAACGGCTCGTGCACGACCTGGTCGCGCACCCGGACCTCCCCGCGCGTGACGGGCACCAGCCCGGCCACCAGCTTGAGCAGCGTGCTCTTGCCGCAGCCGCTCGGCCCCACGAGGGTGACGAACTCGTTCTCCCCGACGGTCAGCGAGGTCTCGGCGAGCGCGTGGACGAAGTCGCCCTTGCGGGTGCGATAGGTCTTGGCCACGCCGTCGAGCCGGATCACGCGGTTGGAGGCACGGCGGCGGCGAAGCGGTTGATGGACAGCGGCGCGGCCACCGCCCCCCGGCACGCCGCGGCCACGTAGGGGGCGAGGCGCTCGGCCAGCGCCCACGCGCGGGCGCTCTGGGCGCGCTGCCTGTCCGCCGCCTCCTGGGCGCGCGCGAAGATGCGGTCCTCGTCCACCGTGGTCACGCGGCCGCCCTTCACCACCACGCGGCCGTCCACCAGCACCGAGTCCACCGCCGCGCCGGTCTCCGCGTAGACGAGGGCCTTGACGGGATCGGCCAGCGGACGGAGGAAGACGGAGTCGGCACGGAGCAGCACGAGATCCGCCTTGGCGCGGGGCGCGATGGCGCCGAGATCGCCCGGCTGGCCGAGCACGCGGGCCGTACCCGTGGTGGCCAGACCCCACACCGTGTCGGCGTCGAGCCAGCGCTCGGCCTCGTGCGGGAAGCGCACCGTGCTGATCACGGAAGCGATGCGCAGGGCCTCGAAGAGATTCTGGTTGTCGGCGCAGACGGAGCCGTCGGTGCCCAGCCCCACCGCCACGCCGCGGTCGAGCATCTCGCGCACGGGCGCGATGCCCGCGCCTAGCCGAAGATTGCTCCCCGGATTGTGGGCCACGGCGGCGCCCGCGTCGGCCAGCATGCGCAGGTCGTCGTCGGTGAGCCAGATGGAATGCGCGCCCACGAAGCCCGGCCCGAGGACGCCGTGGTCGGCGAGGCGCGCCACGATGCTCTTGCCCCAGCGGCGATGGCTTTCCACCGTCTGCACCTTGGACTCGGCCAGGTGCGTGTGGATGCCGACCCCGTACTCCCGCGCGAGTCCCGCGCATCCATCGAGGAACTCGTCGGTGGCCTGGTTCGGGATGGTCGGCGCCACGGCCATGCGGATGCGCCCGTCGGCGCCGCCATGCCAGCGGCGGATGGCCCGCTCGGTCAGCTCCAGCAGGCTCTTGGTGGGCGCGGGCTGCATCTCCTCGACGGTGCGCCGCAAGTCCGCGGGGAGGAGATCGAGGAGGCCGGGCACGGTGTGGAAGAAGACCACGTCGGCCACGGCGGGGGCGAGGACGACGCGGAGCCCGACGTCCTGATACGCGCGCACGACGGCCTCGAGGGCCTCCTCCGTGATGGCGGGCACAGCCATGTAGAGGTCGTAGGCCGACGTGCAGCCGGTCTTGAGCATCTCGATGGCGCCGACGGCGGCGGAGAGGTACTCGTCTTCGGGCGTGCGAAAGCCGTAGTTCGCCGGCGCGTAGGTCAGCAGGGTCTCGAGCGTCCAGTTGCCGGCGCGCCCGCGGGAGAGATGGCTCGCCGCGTGGGTGTGGGCATTGCCGAGGCCGGGCAGCACGAGATGCCGGCTGGCGTCGATCTCGGTCGCGCCCGCGGGAGCGGTGAGTCCCGCGCCCACCGCGGCGATGCGATCGCCTTCGATCAGAACGTCCGCCCGCCCGAGCGCCGCGGGTGTACCGCCGAGGACTTGTCCACCGCGGATGAGGAGTGTCATGCCCGTCTCCCTCCTATTTCTTCTCGGGCAGCAGGTCGTTCGTGTAGATCTCCTCCAGCGCCACCTTGCGCTTCAGCTCGAGGTACTGGGTGTAGAGGTCGCGCGTCTTCTCGACCCGCGCCGCCTCGAACTGGCCGACGGCCACTTTGCCGCTCGTGACCTCTTCCGCGTACACGAAGCGCGCGGCCACCTGCGCGGCGCCCAGCGCGCCGTCCGGATCCACCTCGGGGTGGTTCTTGACGACGTAGCCCACGCCCTCCTCGAAGCGCTTGTTGCGGAAGGCATAGTCGGCGCCCTTGAGGGTGGCGCGCAGGAAGGCCTTGAGGGCCTCCGGATCCTTGGCGATGGAGTCCTCGCGGGCCACGAGGGAGGTCGAGGCGACATCGAAGCCCAGGTCGGCCCACGCCGCGAGCACGCGGATGTCGGCATTCTGCTGCTGGGCGATCTTGCGGATGCGGGCCTCGTGCACGACGAAGAAGGGCACGGCGTCGGTGGCGCCCCTGATGAGCGCGGGAGGCATGGAGGCCGCGTCCATGCTCACCCACGTCACCGAGTTGGGCTTGAGCCCGGAGAGCTTCTCGAACACCGGCCAGAGAATCTGGTGGCTGTTGCCGGGCGAGATCGCGAGCTTCTTGCCCTCGAGGTCCTTCGGGCTCTTGATCGGCGAGTCGCTCCGCACGAAGATGCCGTGGGGCGGGCGCCGGTACCAGAGCGCGATGGCCTTCACCTTCACATCCGTGTTGGCGCGCGCCGCGATGAGGGCGGAGATATCCGCGATGCCCACGTCGCCCTGGCCGGCGGCGATGCGTTTCACGGTGTCGCCCGAGCCCTGGCCGCGGAGGATCTTCACGTCGAGGCCCTCGTCGCGGTAGAAGCCCTTCTCCAGCGCGGTGTAGTGCGGCACGTACTCGCCGGTGGGCACGAAGTCGAGGATGAGCGTGTAGGGGCGCAGCGGCTTCGGCTGCGCGCCCCCGTGCCCCGGAAGAAGCGCGGCGACGGCGAGGGCGGCGGCAAGGAGCAGCAGCGGCGCGCGGGCGACTCGGAACATGGTCATCCTCCGTGGCGGTGACATGGCAATGGGCTCAGACGGCACGTGCCCGCTTTCGGCGCAGGCTATGACGGGCTCACCGACCCGCGATGTCCTTCGCGTGGCCGAGCACGTGGGTGACGGCGACCTGGTGGAATACCGTGGCGAGCGGACCGACAATGCCCCCGGCCGAGCGGATGCGCACGGCGAACAGGGCGGGGTCCGCGGCCTCCACGGCCTGGATGGTCGCGGCGCGATTCGTTTCGAACTCGGCGAGCAGCTCGGCCACGGAGCGATCCGCGCGCTTGGCGACCTGGCGGTCGTTGTAGGCGTCGTTGCCCCCCTTCATGGCGCGGGTGGGCGGTGCGTGGTCGGCGGGGGCGGGAGGCGTGCGCGCGATGTCGATCAGCCGCGGATAGCTCCACTCGATGGACGCGATGTGGGCGAGGATCTGCCGGCCGTTCCACCCGTTCTCGTACCGGCCTTCCTCGAGACGCTCGGGCGCCAGGCCGCGCACGAGGGCCAGCACCTCGTCGCGGCTCGATCTGAGCGCGGCCAAGAGATCGGCCTTCGACGGCGCGCGCTCCCCGGTGCTCTCGCGATAGTCGCTCACGGCGCGAGAATGGCGCTGCCCGGGGTGGGTGTCAAGGTGCTCGCGGGCCGAGCCTTCGGGCGCGCTGCGACGCGGCCGACACGGGAAGACTCGGTCGTGATAATCTCCCACCCGTCATGGATCTCAAGGACCGGGTCGCGCTCATCGCCGGAGGCACCGGGCTCCTCGGCACGGCGATCGCCCGCGCGTTGGCGGGTGCGGGCGCGGACATCGCCATCACCTATCTCGAGCGCAAGGACGCCGCGCGCGAGACCTGCGCGGCCGTGGAGACGCTGGGGCGCCGCGCGTGGAGCATCGCGCTCGACCAGACCCAGGCCGAGGCCATCCCACCCGCGGTGGAAGCGGTGGCCAAGCACTTCGGCCGCCTCGACATGCTCGTCAACAACGCGGCCTGGAACATCAGTATTCCTTTCCCCGATCTCGAGGCGCTCAATCCCGAGGTGTGGGACAAGCTGTTCGCCACCAACCTGCGGGGGCCGTACTTCGTGGCCCGCGCCGCCGCGCCGCACCTCAAGAAGAGCGGGGCCGGGCGCATCGTCAACATCGCCTCGGTGGCGGGACTGAATCCGGGCGGGAGCAGCATCGCGTACGCCACGAGCAAGGCGGGGCTCATTCACCTGACGCGCTGCCTGGCCGTGGCCCTCGCCCCGCAGGTGAGCGTCAACTGCGTCGCCCCCGGCTTGATGGAAGGCACGCGGATGACGTCGCGGCTCCGGCCGGAGCAGGCGGACGGGGCGCGCCAGCGTGCCGCCCTCAAGCGCGCGGCCAGCGTCGAGGACGTGGCCGATCAGGTCCTGACCTTCTGCAGGTCGGACAGCGTCACGGGCCAAACGGTGAACATCGACGCCGGCGTCTTCTTCCACTAACCTCCTCCGATTCCCTCGCCCCCGCAGGGGGAGAGGGTTAGGGTGAGGGGGGCAAGGGAACCAGCAAGAGACCAATGACCACCCGCCGCCACCTGGAAACCGAGCATCACCAGACGGACCAGGCCACGACACGTCCCGTGGTCTCGGGGACGCACGGCGTGGTGGCGACGGGCCATCCCCTCGTCTCGATGGCCGGCATGCGCATGCTCCTCGCCGGCGGCAACGCCTTCGACGCGGCGGTGGCCTCGGGCTTCGCGGCGGCGGTGGTCGAGCCGACCGCGTCCTATACCTTGTGCGGCGAATGCGTGGCCATGATCTACGACGCGCGCCGCGGGGAGATGCGGGCGGTGAGCGGCCAGGGCACCGCGCCCGCCCTCGCCACCATCGGCTTCTTCCGCGGCCGTGGGCTCGATCGCATCCCCACGGGTCCGGGCCCCGACGCGCATCTCTCCTTCACCGTGCCCGGGGCCGTCGACGCCTATCTGACCGTCCTCGAGACACTGGGCACCAAGAGCCTGAGCGACGTGCTGGCGCCCGCCCTCCACTACGCCGAGCACGGCTTCCCGATGTACGAGTACATGCACCGGCTCCTCGCCATTCCGGAGACGTGGAGCCAGTTCGATCTCTATCCGCCCGGTGGTACCGACGTCTTCTATCCGGGCGGCCGCGTGCCGCGCGTGGGCGAGCTCGTCGTGCAGCCCGCCCTCGGGGGGACGCTCCGGCGGCTTGCCGAGGCCGACACGCGCGCCCGCGGGCACCGCGGGGCGGGCATCGCCGCGGCGCGCGCACGCTTCTATCGCGGTGACATCGCGGCCATGATCGGCGCGTTCTCCGAGCGCACGGGCGGGCTCCTGCGCGCGGGTGATCTCGCCGGCTACCGGGCGGGATTCGAGGCGCCGCCGCGCACCACGTTCGCGGGGCGCGAGATCCTCGGCCAGTCGGCGTGGACCCAGGCTCCCGTGCTCATGCAGGCCCTGGGCATGCTCGAGCCCATGGATCTGCGCGCCATGGGCCACAACTCCGCGCGCTACATCCACGTGATCACGGAAGCGCTCAAGCTCGCCTTCGCCGATCGCGAGCGCTTCTACGGAGACGCGAGGGACAAGGCGGTGCCCATGGCCGAGCTCCTCGCCCCCGCCTACCTGCGCGAGCGGGCCGCGCTCATCCGCATGGATCGCGCCGCTCCGGAGCAGCCGGCGTCCGGCGATCCACGGCGCAGGGGCGACATGACGCGGGCGGCCAGTGTCCATGCCGGCGACGCGAGCGCGGCCGTCCCCGCCGCCGACGGCACCACGCATATCGCCGCCGTGGACCGCGAGGGCAACATGATGTGCCTCACGGCGAGCGGTGGCGTGTTCAGGAAGTCGGCCTTCGCCCCCGAGCTGGGCTGCACGCTCAGCACGCGCAGCGAGATGTTCGTGCTCGAGGAGGGCCATCCCAATGCCCTCACCCCGGGCCGGCGGCCGCGGACCACGCTCGTGAGCTATCTGATCAGCGAGGGCGGCGTGCCGACCATGACCATCGGCTGCCCCGGCGGCGACAATCAGACCCAGGCCAATCTCCAGCTCGTCCTCAACGTGCTGCTCTTCGGCATGAACCCGCAGCAGGCGGTGGAGGCGCCCCGCTTCTCCACCCAGACCCTCATCAACTCCTTCTATCCGCGCGCCTACAAGCCCGGCCAGCTCGACGTCGAGCCGGGCATTCCCGAGAGCACGCGCAGCGAGCTTCGCGCCCTCGGGCACACGGTGACCGAGATCGGCGCGTCTGGCATCGGCGCGGTGGTGACCCATCGCGATCCGACGACCGGCGTGCTCTCGGCCGGCGCCGATCCGCGCCGTCCGACCTACGCCCTCGCCTGGTAGAGACCAGGCGTCCTTCGGCAAAGGAGCCCCCATGGCATCCAGTCAGAGCGACAAGGCCACCCGCTTCCGCGCCTTGCATCAGGGACCGGCTTTCGTGATTCCCAACCCGTGGGATGCCGGCTCCGCACGTATTCTTGCCGGTCTCGGCTTTGAGGCCCTCGCCACTTCCAGCGGGGCGTCCGCGGGCATCCTCGGCCGACGCGACGGCAAGGTGCTCCGCGACGAGGCGCTCGCCCACGCCCGCGCAATCGTGGAAGCGACCGACCTGCCCGTCTCCGCCGATCTCGAGAAGGGCTTCGGGGATGCGCCGGCCTCCGCCGCGGAGACGATCCGCCTCGCCGCCGGGGTGGGGCTGGTCGGCGGCTCCATCGAGGACGCCACCGGAGACAAGGACAAGCCGCTCTACGACATCGCGCAGGCGACCGAGCGCGTGACGGCAGCGGTGCAGGCGGCGCGCGCGCTGTCGTTTCCCTTCACCCTGACCGCCCGCGCCGAAGGCTTCCTGCGGGGCAAGCCCGATCTGGACGACGTCATCAAGCGGCTGCAGGCCTTCGAGAAGGCGGGGGCCGACGTGCTCATGTCGCCGGGCCTGCCCGATCTGGAATCGGTACGCAAGGTCTGTGGCGCGCTTTCCAAGCCGTTCAACTTCATGGTGGGCATCAAGGGCAAGTCCTTTACGGTGGCCGAGCTCGCGGAAGCGGGGGTGAAGCGGATCAGCCTCGCCACCTCGCTCTATCGCATGGCCATGACCGGCCTCGTCGACGCCGCGCGCGAGGTGAAGGACAAGGGCACCTTCGGCTACCTCGACCGCTCGCTGGCCACGCCGGACCTGAACGCCTTCATGCAGGGCTGAGCGCATGGCCCGCCGCAAGATCGTGGTGGCGATGATGATGCACGAGACGAACACCTTCTCGCCCGTGCCCACGCCGCTCGCCTCGTTCCGTCCGCTCTCCGGGCCGCAGGCCATCGAGGAGTTCCGGGACACCAATACCCAGCTCGGCGGCTTCCTCCACGTGGCCCAGGAGGCCGATGCCGAGGTGGTCGTGCCCATCGCGGCGGGGGCCCATCCGTCGGGCTACGTGGAGAAGGCCGCCTACGAGGACATGGCCGACGCCATCGTGGGCGCGGTCCGAGGCGGTTGCGACGCGATCTTCCTCGCCCTGCACGGGGCCATGGTGACCGAGCATCTCGACGACGGCGAAGGGGAGCTGCTCCGCCGTATCCGGGCGGTGGCGCCCCGCACCCCGCTCGCTGTCGGACTCGATTTCCACTCGCACATGACGGCGCGCATGGTCGACCACGCCAGCGTGATCGCCGGCTACCGGACGTACCCCCACATCGACATGGGGGAGACGGCCCAGCGCGCCGGGCGCACCCTCCTCCGCATGCTCAATGGTGAGATCGAGCCCGTGATGGTGTGGGGATCGCGCCCCATGATGTCGAGCACGCTCGTGCACGCCCCCTCGCGCCAACCCATGCGCGACATCATGGACATGGCCATCGCCGCCGAGACGAGCGGGGCCGTGCTCAACGCCTCCGTATTCGGCGGTTTCCCGCACGCCGACATCCCGCACACCTCCCTGTCCGCGGTCATCGTGTGCGACCGGCGCGTCGACGAAGGGCGCGCGCTGCTCGATCGGCTCCTGGCCATGGCCTGGGAGCGCCGGGACGCCTTCCTCTATTCAGGGGCGCCGCTGGCCAGCCAGATCGCGCACGCGCGGACGCTCGGGGACGGGCCCATCGTGTTGGTGGACCACGGCGACAACACCGCGTCGGGCGGGACGCAGGACGTGATGAGCGTGATCGAAGAAGTCATGCGCCAGGGCCTCGACGACGTGGTGGCGGGGCCCATCTGCGATCCGGCCACCGTGAAGCGCGTGGTCGAGGCGGGGACGGCGGCCGGCGTGACCCTCGACCTGGGCGGCCGGATCGACATGCCGCAGATCAATCTCCCCGGCCGGCCCCTCGCCGTCACGGGCAAGGTGACGCGGATCACCGACGGGGAATTCGTGGTCACGGGGCCCATGGCCACGGGCACGCGCGTGCGCATGGGCCGCACCGCCGTGCTCGACACGGGGACGATGCAGATCGTGATCGCGGAGCGGCGGAGCGAGCCCTTCGATCTCGGCGTGTTCACCCACTGCGGCATCGACCCCCACCGCAAGAAGTACGTGCTCATCAAGTCGCGCCAGCACTTCCGCGCGGGCTTCGAGCCCATCGCCCGGCACATCGTGTTGTGCGACGGCGACGGCTGTACGAGCTCGGACCTCAAGCTCTTCACCTTCCGGAATCGCCGCCGGCCCCTCTACCCCTTCGAGGACGCATGAAGCGCAGCGTCGACCGCATCCTCACCACGCATACGGGGAGCCTGCCCCGGCCCCAGGATCTGCTCGCGATGCTGGAGGCGGTGGACGCGGGCTCGCCACCCGATCCCGCCGCCTTCGAGGCCCGCGTGCGCAGCGCCACCAATGAGGTCGTGAAGCAGCAGGTCGCGGCGGGCGTGGACATCGTGAACGACGGCGAGGAGGGCAAGGTCGGCTACTCGACGTACGTGCGCCAGCGCCTCACCGGCTTCGGGGGACAGAGCGCGGTGCGGGGGCGGGCCGACTGGGCGGATTTTCCCGAGGCGGCCGCGCGGGCGGAGCGGCGCGCCGCGGTGGCCCGTCCGGCCTGCAACGGCCCCATCGAGTGGAAGGATCGCGCGGCCGTGGACAAGGACCTCGCCAATCTCCGCGCGGCCCTCGAGGGTGCCCGGGTGACCGAGGCCTTCATGACGGCCGCCTCGCCCGGCGTCATCGCCCACTTCCTGCCTAACCAGTACTATCCGAGCCGCGACGCCTATCTCGCCCGGCTCGTCGACGTGATGAAGGAGGAGTACGACGCCATCCACCGCGCGGGCTTCGTGCTGCAGATCGATTGCCCCGACCTGGCCATGGGCCGTCACCTGGGCTTTCCCGAGCTGAGCAACGCGGAATTCGTGCGGATTGCCGAGGGCAATATCGAGGCGCTCAATCATGCCTTGCGCGACATTCCCGCCGACCGCCTCCGCCTGCACCTGTGCTGGGGCAACTACCAGGGACCGCACCACCGCGACATCCCCCTCCGCGAGATCATCCGCGCCGTCCTCAAGGCGCGCCCGCAGGGTCTCTCCTTCGAGGGCGCCAATGCGCGCCACGAGCACGAGTGGGTGGTGTTCCGCGAGGTGCCCCTGCCCGACGACAAGGTGATCATCCCCGGCGTGCTGGATACCACCACCAATTTCATCGAGCACCCGGAGCTGGTGGCCCAGCGCATCGTGCGCTACGCGGACGTGGTCGGGCGCGAGCGGGTGATCGCGGGCAGCGACTGCGGCTTCGCGACCTTCGGCCGCTCCAACCTGGTGGAGCCCGAGATCGCCTGGGCCAAGCTCGCCTCGATGGCCGAGGGCGCGCGGATCGCCTCCGCGCAGCTCTGGCGCTAGGGCGGAGGACGGCGCGATGCAGGTGGGAGTCTTCCTGACGAACCAGAATCCGGTGGGGAGCGACATGGTCGCCGCCCTGGAGGAACAGCTCGCCATGACGCGGCTCGCCCGCGATCGCGGCTGGGACATGGTGGGCACGGGGCAGCACTATTTGAGCGAAGGAGCGAGCCAGCTGCAGCTCGTCCCCTTTCTCTCCCGCCTCGCCCCCGAGGCGGGGCACATGACCGGAGTGGCCGGCATCCTCCTCCTCGGCCTCCACAACCCCGTCGAAGTGGCGGAGACGATGGCCTCCCTCGACATCATCTGGGGCGGGCGGTTCGTGTTCGGCATCGGGCTCGGCTATCGCGATGTGGAGTTCGATGCTTTCAAGGTCCCCCGCGGGCAGCGCGTGCGTCGTTTCGAATCGTGCCTGGAGGTGGTCAGGCGGCTCTTCACCGAGGAAAGCGTGACGGTGGCCAACGACGTCTGCACCCTCGCGGGCGCCACCCTGACCTGCCGACCCGTGCAGCGACCGTATCCGCCCATCTGGGTGGCGGCCAATAACGACAACGCCATCCGCCGCGCCGCCCGGGTCGGCGACACCTGGTTCATCAATCCGCACACCACCATGACGACCATCCTGCGGCAGATGGAGGTCTACCGGGAGGAGCTCCGGCGCGTGGGCAAGCCCTTCCCGCGCGTGCTTCCGATCTTCAAGGAGATCTACTGCGCCCGGGACCGCGCCACCGCGCTCAGGATCGCCGGGCCGCACCTCGGCGGGAAGTACAAGGTCTACGCCTCGTGGGGCCAGGACACGGCCATGCCGGACGAGGAGAATATCCGGCAGCCCTTCGAATCTCTCCTCGAGGACCGCTTCGTGCTCGGCAGTCCGGAGGAGTGCTACGAGCAGCTTCGTCCGTGCTGGGAGAAGGTGGGGGCGACCATCCTCTTCCTGCGGACCTACTGGATCGGCATGCCGGCGGCCCAGGCGCTCGACAGCATGCGCCTGATCAGCGACGAGCTGCTGCCTGCCTTGCACAAGGTCAAGACTGCGGACTGACCGCGCGGCGCCATCACTCGCGACCTTCAGATGTCGTTCCTGACCTCCCGCTCCCGCTCCGCCCGCCAAGGCTTCGGCAAGCCGGTGCCACGCAAGGAAGACGCGCGGCTGGTAACCGGCCGGGGACGCTATAGCGACGACTTCAGCCTGCCGGGCCAGGCGCAGGCGCAGCTCGTGCGATCGGCGCACGCGCATGCGCGGGTCCTGCGCATCGACGTCACGGCGGCGCTGGCGGTGCCCGGCGTGATTGCCGTGCTCACGGGCAGAGACGCCGAAGCCGACGGACTCGCGCCCATTCCTCACAAGCCGGTGCCGACCAATCCGAACGAGTTTCCCCTCGGCGGCCGCGAGGGGTCGAGCATCTTCATCGCCCCGCATCCCGTGCTGGCCACGGATACCGCGCGCTTCGCGGGGGAGCCGGTGGCGATGGTGATCGCGGAGACGGCGGCGGCGGCCGCGGACGGCGCCGAGCGCGTGGTGGTGGACTACGAGCCGCTTCCGTCGGTGACGGCGACCCGCGCCGCCGCCCAAGCCGGGGCGCCGGTGCTCTGGGAGGAGGCCGGCACGAATCTCTGCGTCGATTCGATGGCCGGTGACGCGCGGGCGGCCGACGCGGCCTTCGCCCGCGCCGCCCACGTGGTGAGGCTTGACACCTGGGTGCCGCGCATCACCGGCGTGCCCATGGAGCCGCGCGCCGCGCTCGGCGTCTACGACGCGGCGACCGCGCGCTACACGCTCTTCGCGGGCTCCGGCGGGGTGGTGCGCCACAAGAACGACCTCGCGGAGATTCTCGGCGTGCCGGACACGGCGGTCCGTGTGGTGGCGCAGGACGTGGGCGGAAACTTCGGCACACGGAACAGCTTCTACCCGGAGTTCGCACTGGTCGCATGGGCGGCGCGGCGGCTCGGACGGCCGGTGAAGTGGACGTGCACCCGCCGCGAGGCATTCCTCACCGACTACCAGGCGCGCGATCTCGTCTCCGGCATGGAGCTGGCCCTCGACGCCGAGGGTGGCTTTCTCGCCCTGCGTGGTGTCAACACGAGCAATGTCGGCGCCCACGCCGTCACCTTCGTGCCCCTCAACAAGGGTCGCGAGCTGTCCACCAGCGTCTATCGCGTGCCGGCGGCCGCCGTGCGCGGGTGCGCGGTGCTCAGCAACACGTCACCCCTCGGGGCCTATCGGAGCGCAGGCCGGCCCCAGGTCATGTACGTCATGGAGCGGCTCATCGACCTCGCCGCCCGCCGTCACGGCTTCGATCGCGTGGCGCTGCGGCGGCGTAACCTCGTGCCGCCCGGCGCCATGCCGTACACGAATCCCTTCGGCATCGTCTACGACAGCGGCGAGTACGCGGCCGTGCAGGACCGCGCCGTCGCGCTCGCCGACTGGGCGGGGTTCGAGACCCGCCGCCTCGAGGCGCGCGCCCGCGGCCGGTATCGCGGCATCGGCGTGGCCAACTATATCGAGATCGCCACGGGAGCTCCGCGCGAGCGCGCGCAGATCACCGTGCGGCCCGACGGCATGATCGACGTGGTGATCGGTACCCTGTCCTCCGGCCAGGGGCACGAGACGAGCTTCGCCCAGCTCATCGTGGAGTGGTTCGGCGTGGACATGGGCCAGGTGCGTCTCATCACCGGCGACACCGACCGCGTGCCCGTCGGCGGCGGCTCGCACTCCGGGCGCTCCATGCGGCTGGGGGGTGTGGTCATGGCCAAGGCCTCCGACCGGATCGTCGAGAAGGGCCGGCACATCGCGGCGTGGCTGCTCGAGGCGGCGGCCGCGGACATCGAGTTCTCCGAGCGGCGCTTCATCGTCAAGGGCACGGATCGCTCGGTCGATCTCTTCGTGGTCGCGGGCGCAGCGCTCCGCGGCGATGCGCCCGAGGCCTTACGTGGGCCGCTCGAGGCGTCATGCGACGAGACGGTGAGCACGCCGTCCTTCCCGTACGGCTGCGCCGTCTGCGAAGTGGAAGTGGATCCGGACACGGGCGTGGTCGAGATCGTCCGCTATACCTCGGTCGACGATATCGGGCGCGCCATCAATCCGATGATCGTGCACGGCCAGACCCACGGCGGCATCGTCCAGGGCGTGGGGCAGGCGCTGTGGGAGCTCTGCGACTACGATGCCGAGACGGGCCAGATGCAGTCGGCGACGTTCATGGACTACGCGATGCCGCGGGCCGACATGCTGCCCAGCTTCACCACGGAGATCAGCGAGGTGCCGTCGACCTCCAATCCGCTCGGGCTCCGGGGGGGCGGAGAAGGCGGGGCTACGCCCGCGCCCGCCGTCGTGGTCAACGCGGTCGTGGATGCGATCGCCCACCTAGGCGTGGAGCACATCGAGATGCCGGTGACGCCGGAGCGCGTTTGGCAGGCTATCCGCGCGGCCGCCAAAAGGAGCACGTGAGTCTGCCCCACAGGGGGTGTTGCGGGAAGGGCGGACTCAAGAAAGGCTCGAGGGTGGCGCATTGCTGACGGAGCAGCCATAATGAAATCCAATGCCCTTCGAGATCGTTGGCGAGATTTCACAGGTCGAGACGATCGCGGTAGGGAGGCGCATCCGAGACCTCCCGAGGTTGCGCAGGCTGTACGGTACGGGCCGGTGGCGGAAACTCAAGGGTGTGGCCGTGGTTCGACTGCGAAGCGGAGTGGTACGCCGCGCGGAGGTGCACTGGTATGAGGCGCATGGTATCGGCAGGAAGGAAGTCAAGCGCAAGCGTTATGTCGACTAGACCACGGAAGTCACGTCGTCGTCAGGCCATTACTTTCGCGGTCTGCGTCGAAAACTCGGGGTACCCGGCTTCATTGGAGCTCCACAAGATCTACCGAATCGTTCCCGATCAAGATGCGCAGCGGGAGGGCGACCTTCGCGTCGTTGACGAGAGCGGTGAGGACTATCTGTATCCAGCGGAATGGTTCGCGGCGGTAGAGCTCCCGCGTCGGGTCAGAGCCTCATTACTTGGGCAGTCGGCTCGCCTGCAATCCGCATAACGCTGGCATGCAGCCGCCGACCTTCGGCCGCAACTGATTTTGGTGATGGACGTCTTCGACGGAATCCGCACGCTGCTGGCCGTTCGCCGCTACCAGGATCGGCCCGTGCCCGAGGCGATCGTCCGCAAGATTCTCGAGGCGGGGCGTCTCACGGGCAGCGCGATGAATCTCCAGCCCTGGCACTTCGTCGTGATCCAGGATCGTGACACGCTCCGAAAACTGGGTGCGCTGGCCCGCTCCGGGCCGTATACCGCCGAGGCACCGCTGGCCATCGTGGTCGCGGTCGAGAAGACCGGCTACGCCGTGTCAGACGCGAGCCGGGCCATTCACTCCATGCTGCTCACCGCGTGGTCGGAAGGCGTCGGCTCGAACTGGGTCGGCTTCGGCGGACTCGAGAAGGTCAACGCGCTGCTGGGAATTCCTGCCAAGCTCGACGTGCTGGCCATCCTGCCCTTCGGCTATCCCGCCCACAAGATCGGGCGAGGCAAGAAGAACCGGAAGCCGCTCGGGGCCATTGCCCACCGCGAGCGCTACGGCCAGTCCTTCGAATAATCACCGGATCACTTCGTCCGCTCGTCCGAGCAGCGGCTGGGGGATCGTCAACCCCATCGCCTTGGCGGTCTTGAGGTTGATCACCAGATCGAACTTCGTGGGCTGCTCGATCGGCAAGTCGGCGGGCTTGGCGCCTCTCAGGATCTTGTCCACGTAGACGGCGAGGCGGCGCGGCACCTCTCGCTCGTCCTCTCCGTATGCCATGAGGCCGCCGTCGAGGGCATAGGTTCGGTGCATGTACATTGCCGGCAGCCGGTGTCGGGCCGCGAGGTCGAGGATCTGCCGCCGGTTGATCCAGCTGACGGGCACGTAGGCCACGTGGAGCGCTCCGAAGCCCTCCTCACGGATTGCGATGAAAGCCTTGTTAATGTCGTCGGGGCTCTGCAGGTACCATTGGCGGACTTGCAACCCCAACCTTTTCGCTCCGGCCTCCAGGGCGGCCTCGTACCTGCTGAGGAGAGGGACCACCGCAGACGGAGGGACTCGCGTGAGGAACGCCACTTTGGACACCGCGGGCGCCACGTCCTTCAACAGTTGCAGCTGCTTCCCGAGGATTTCCGGGTCCTGATCGTCGGCCAGCCCCGTGACATTTCCACCCGGCCGGGCAAGGCTCTGCACGACGCCGATGCCGACCGGATCGGTGGTTCCATACATCACGATGGGGATCGTCGCGGTCGCTCGCTTGGCGGCCGTGGTCCCCGGCCCCCCGCGTGCCATGATCAAGTCCGGCTCGAGCCGAACCAGCTCGGCGGCCAGAGCCGGGAGCCGCTCGTACTTTCCCTCGGCGTAGCGCCACTCGAGGACGAGGTTCTGGCCCTCGACCCACCCGCGCTCACGCAGCAGCCCGCGCAGGTCTGCCCAGACGAGGTTTTCCTGCTCGGGGCCTGTTGAGCTCAAAACACCGATTCGGTACGCCTTTGCCGGCTGCTGCGCGAGGGTGGCGGACGGCAGCGCGTACAGCGTCAAACCGAGGGCAACGATCGAGACGAAACGCGGAGGGTTCATGCCAACTTCTCCTCCCCCTCACCCTGCCCTCTCCCCCTCCGGGGGCGAGGGGATCAGAGGCGTTCGAAGGCGGCCTGGATATTGACGATGCGACCCTCGTCGCGGTTGCGCTGGCCCGCGCGGGTGATCTCGTCGATCGCGTCGCCCATGACGATGCGCGCGATGCTGTGAGCGGGGACGGCGGCTCCGGTGCTGGGGCCGGCCAGCTCGGCGGTGACGTCTTCCCAGGCGAGGGCGCGGAACCCCGCCGCCTCGATCAGGGCGCGCATCTCGGTCGGTGAGCGCAGGAAGCTGGTCGTCGCGTCCCGTGCCCACATGATGGGGAAGATCGGCGGCTGCGTGGGACCAGCCATGGGCTCTTGGATCACGAGCTGACCACCGCGGGGCAGGAGCCGGGCGAAGCCGGCATAGAGCCGCTCCTTGTCGGCGATGTTCATCCCGCTGTTCTGCGTCCACACAACGTCGAAGGTATCCGCGCCCAGGTCCAGCGCCAGTGCGTCACCGACGCGGTGGGACACGCGGTCCCCGAGGCCGAGGCGTGAAGTGAGCCACTGGCCGGTCCGCACGTACGACTCCGTCAGGTCGACCACGGTGACGACGCAGCCGTGCTCGACGGCCAGCGTGCGTGCCGGACCACCGAATCCGCCGCCCACGTCGAGCACGCGCAGGCCGGGCGTGAGCTTGGCGAGGCGGGCGAGCCGGTCGGTCGAGGCCTTGCCGCCGCCGTGAAACTGATCGACGGGGGCCAGGTCGTCGATGGTCAGCGCATTGAGGTTCTTGCCGATGCCGGCCAGGGCGGCGTCGATCGCGCGCTCCAGGTCGCTGCGGCCCCAGTAGGCATTGGTGGCCCGCGCGTCGCTCGTGGTCAACGTCACGCCTTCTCGAAGTCGGTGCGCTCGTACACGGGCAGGCCCTGGAGGTGACGGCGCAGGCAGTCCAGCCCGAGCTCCACCGCGCCCAGGCGCACCCATTCCCGCCCGCCGAGGATGCGGCTGCGCCGTGACTCCACCTTCCCCGCCGCGGCAATGGCCAGGCAGATGGTGCCGCCGAACTCGATGCGATCAGCGCCCTGGTCGAGGTCGATCAGGACAGCCAGCGCATGGGTCGCAGAGGTGTGGCGAAGCGCGGCCCGCGCAACGGCTTCGGCTGTCTGCGGAGTGAATTCGCCCTCAGATGCGGCGCCCTCGAGGCCCACCGCCGCGCAGACCTCGGCGAGGTCGCGGGCCACGATGCCGCGACGGAAAACCGCCTCCGCGCCCGGGAGGGGGGCGATACGAGCGGAGATTTGGCCGCCCGTGAACATCTCCACGATGGAGAGCGTCGCCTGTCGACCCGCGAGTTCCGCGAGGACGACGCCTTCCAGTGTCTGATCGTCTTCACCCAGGATGAAGTTGCCGAGGCGCTTGCGGATCTCTCCCTCCACCACCTCGAGCTTGCGCCGGAGGTCGTCCATGTCGGCGCCGCGCGCGGTGAGCTTGGTCTCGAGCTGCGGATAGTGGGCACGGAAGCCGAGCTTCACGCTTCCGTCCGGCACGAGCGCCTCCACCCCCGTGAGGAGGGAGTCGACGTGCGATTCGCCGAGGCCGTACGAATGAAACCGCTTCAGGTGAATGATCGTCTGCAGTCCGCTCTTGGCGAGGAGGCGCGGAATGATCTGCTCCTCGAGCATGCGGCGGAGCTCGCGCGGGACACCGGGGGTGAAGAAGAAGCGCGCCTTGCCGATGTCGAGGGCGAAGCCGCAGGCGGTGCCGATGGGGTTGTCGATCACTTCCGCGGTCGTGGGCAGCATGGCCTGCTTCTTGTTGTTCGGCGGCATCACGCGACTGCGGCGGCGGAAGAAGTCTTCCATGCGCGTGAGCCACTCGTCGTTGAGGACGAGCTCGACCCCCGCCGCCTGGGCGGCGACCTCCTGGGAGAGGTCGTCGATGGTGGGACCGAGGCCGCCGTTGACGATGACCGCGTCGGCGCGCTGGGAGGCGAGCTGAAAGGCCTGGAGCAGGCTCTCCCGGTCGTCGCCCACCGTGGTCTCCCATCGCACGGAGAGCCCCACGTCGGAGAGCTTCTGGCTCATGTAGCTGAAGTTGGTATTCATGGTCTTGCCCGTCAGCACTTCGTCGCCGGTGCAGATGATCTCGAGCCGCATCGCCTGGCCTTTCAGGAGCCGGCCAGTGACGGCCGGTCGAAGCGGAGGTCACGCCAGAGAGGAAGGAGCGGGTCGCGCCCGAGGGCCAGGCGCGCGAGCACGTCGCCGATCATCGGAGAGATGGCGAAACCGTGGCCGGAGAAGCCGGCCGCCACGAGCAGGCCGTCGACGCCCGGCACGGGCCCGATCACGGGAAGCTCGTCGGGCATGAACGCCTCGAGCCCGATCCAGCTCCGGGCGAGTTGGCAGCGCGCCACCGGCGGATAGACTTCGCCGGCGACCTCGAGGCTGCCGCGGACGCTCTCATCCAGCACCGCCCAGCGATTCGCCTCGTGATCCACCACCTGCCCCGGCCAGCCCCCGCCGATGAGATAGGCTCCGTCCGGGAGCTGCTTGAAGCTGATCTTCCTGTCGAAGCAGCCGAGCACGGGCGCGAGGGCGCCCGGGGCGGGCCCGGTCAGGAGCATCTGGAGCGGCCGCGTGTCGAGGGGAAGCTTCACCCCGAGGTTCGCGAGGAGGGGAGCGGTCCAGGCGCCCGCGGTCACGATGAGCACGTCGCACGATTGTCGCGTGCCGTCGCTCCGCTCGACGCCCACGACGCGGCCGCCCTCGGCCAGCGGCGCCGTCACTCCCACGCCCTCCTCGATGCGCGCGCCCAGACGTCGCGCGGCCGTGACGTAGGCGTTCACCGTCGCCATGGCGTCGGCCTGGCCGTCGATCGGCGAGTAGACGCCGCCGAGACAGGCGGGCGACACGTCCGGCGCCAGCCGTCGCGCGGCTTCCGCGTCGACGGTCTCGAGGGGCACGCTGTCGTCGCACTGCTCAGCGGCCCAGCCCGCCGCCGCCTCCCAGGTCTTGTCATCGAGGGCCACCCGGAGCCCGCCGCCGCGCCGGTAGCCCGTCTCGGCCTCGAGCTCGCGGTCGAGCTCGGGCCAGCGCCGGAGACTCTCGAGGGCGAGACGGCGCTCCGCGGGATCGCGGCCCATGGCGCGCACGCCCGCGGCGCTCGCGCCGGAAGCCGCCGAGCCGGTGCGCGCGCGCTCGAGCACGGTGACGGCCGAGGCGGGATCGGCCCGCCGGAGATGGAAGGCCGCGCTCAGACCCATGAGACCGCCGCCGACGATTACGACCGACATGGACGGGAGTCTAACCCGAATCGCTCGCGTTGCTGAGGCGACGGCTTCACCGGAGGCGCGGGACCACGCGTTCCGCGAAGAGGCGCATCGAGCCGAGCACGCGCTCGTGAGGTATCCGCCCGCCCACGTTCATCCACACGGACAGCGAGGAGTAGCCGAGGGACTCACGGAGCTCGAGCAGGCGCTTGGTGACCGCGTCGGGAGAGCCGTAGACGACCAGCTCCTCGAGGATCTCGGGGTAGGTCATGCGACCGAGCCGAGCGGCCTCTTCGCGCCTCGTCCCGCCCCTGCCGAGGGCCTCCGCGATGGAGCGGAAGAAGTGCATGGTGCTCGCCTCAGCCTCCTCCCGCGCCTGCCGCCCGTCTTCGGTCAAGTAGACGGGGACGATCAGCGAAACCTGGCCGCGCCCGGGATGGCCGGCCTCGCGCCACCCCTCGTGATAGCCGCCGATGAAGCGCTTGAGGTCGCTGATCGGCGTGGTGCGCACCGCGATGAAGATCGGTCTCCCCATCCGCCCCACGATGGCGTACGTTTCCTGCGTGGTCGCAGCGACGCGCAGCGGCGGGTGCGGTTTCTGGAAGGGCTTGGGCGTCACGCACACGTTGCGGTACTGGAAATACTTTCCCTCGTGCGTGAACCGCTCCTCCGTCCACGCCTTGACGAGGATCTCGAGCGTCTCGTTGAATCGCTCCCGGCTTTCGGAATGAGAGACATTGAAGCCCTCGTAGTGCTCGGGCAGCCCGCTCCTGCCCACGCCGAAGTCCAGCCGTCCCTTGCTCAGGTGATCGACGGTGGCCACGTCCTCCGCCAGGTGAAGCGGGTGGGCCAACGGTAGGATCTGGACGGCGATACCTATCCTCACCCGCTGGGTGCGGGCGGCGATGGCCGTCGCGATGACGAGGGGCGAGGACAGCACGGAGCGGCCCTTCTGGAAGTGGATCTCGGCCAGCCACACGGAGTCGAAGCCGAGCTCCTCGGCTGCCGTCATCTGGGCGAGTGACTCGTCGAAGGCCTGGGCCTCGTCCATCCCGGGCGGGCTCTGGAACTCCGTGAAGAGCCCGATCTCCATGCTATCCCCGGAAGCGCGGCATGACTTCGCGGGCGAAGAGCTCCATGGAGCGACGGATCTTGTCCTGCGCCAGGCCGCCGAAGTTCATCCAGCACAGCACCTGTCCGATGCCCAGGTCGCGCATGTTCTCGATGTGCTTGGCGACGGTGTCGGGAGATCCGAAGGCCACCGTCTCGGCGACGAGACCTTCCCAGGTGACCTTGGCAAAGCGCTCGGCCGCGGCGCGGAAGCCGGGCTGCAGGCTCGGATGCGCGTCCTCGATGCGCTCGGGCACCTGGAAGCGTCGCAGCGAATCCTGGTACCACATCTCGGCGTCCTTGGCCTCGGCCAGTGCCTGCGCGTCGCTCTCGGCCACATAGATCTGCCGCGACACGCCCCAGTCCTTCATGAGCCCAGCGATCTCCGCTTCCGAGCGTCCGTGCCGGCGCAGGGCGGTCAGGTAGTTGTCGCGCCGCTTCACGAGCTGATCGAGCGGGCCCGTCAGGATGGAATTCAGCATGGGCCAGCCGCGGGCCGCCGTGCTCTCGATCCCACTGTCGCTGCCGCAGACCTGGTAGATCATCGGATGCGGCCGCTGCAGCGGCTTGGGGATGAGGCGGGCATCCTTGATGGTGAAGAACCGCCCGTCAAACGAGAAGCGATCCTCCGTCCACGCGCGGAGCATGATGTCCACCGCCTCGTCGAACCGCTCGCGATTTTCCTGTTGGGGGACGTGATAGCCGCGGAACTCCGCGGGGCGATTGCCGCGGCCCACGCCGACGTCGAGACGTCCGCGGGAAATGACGTCGACGAGCGCGAGCTGCTCGGCCAGCCGCAGCGGATGGTGGAAGGGCAGGATGGCCGCAGCGAGACCGATGCGCACGCGGCGCGTGCGGGAGGCGGCGGCGCAGGCGAGGGTGGCCGGATCGACGGCCAGCCCGTAGTCGATGAAGTGGTGTTCGGTGAGCCAGATCTGGTCGAAGCCCAGCTCTTCCGTCCACTCCATCTGTTCCAGCTCGCGGTGGACGACCTCCTCGTGGGTCAGGCCCGGGGCGGCTTGAAAGAAGAAGAAGGTGCCGAAGCGCATGGAGAGGCGATCATACACCGGCTCACCGGTGCGCGCGGCCGAACTCCAGGATGCGATCGCGCACGCGCTCCGGCGTCTGCTCCGGCGGCATCACGGGCCAGAAGTCCGACTGGGGGAGCATCTCGCGCAGGTAGTGGGCGCCCGAGGTGGCGTGGGCCGGATCGTCGCCCGGAATGATGAGGGCGGGGATCTTCATGGCCAGCATCTCCTCGGGCTCGGCGCCGGGCGGCGTCTCCCGATCGAAGAGACCGCGGAGGCTGGCCGCGACGATGCCGAGGTAGCGGTCGAGGTCCTGCGCCTGAAACGCCTCGGCGAAGCTCGGCTCGCGCACGATCACGGAGGCCCAGGGGCCCGCCTCCGGATCCTGCCAGAACGACCTGCCCTCGTGGGCCCGCTTGACCACTCCCGCCAGTCCGTGCTCTCTGGCAAAGCGCAGATGGCGCGCGAAGCGGTCACTGGCGTTCATCTTCCAGCGATAGCCCCCCACGGGCCAGTG
>WNFU01004540.1_pt1 | contig 22220 bp, 17 predicted proteins | sample 5400121 | NCBI WGS metagenome assembly WNFU01 (sample SAMN13153360, study PRJNA577476) | soil metagenome | isolation source: 100 cm soil or saprolite under grassland replicate 1 | place: USA:California | collected 2016-06-15
CAGCCATTGGGTCCAGCGGTAGTAGGCGGGGTCGCTGGTGACCACCTCGTGGCCCCAGTCCCAGGCCGCCCCGAGCCGCCGGAGCTGCCCCCGGTAGCGGTCGACGGTCCGGGCGGTCAACGTGGTCGGGTCCTCGCCCACCCGCAGCGCGTAGTTCTCGGTGTGGATGCCGAAGGCGTCGAAGCCGATCGGCTGGAACACCTTGCGACCCCGCATGCGCAGCCAGCGCCCGTAGGTGTCGGCGCCCGCGTAGGTGTAGACGTGGCCGACGTGCAGCCCCTCGGCGGACGGGTACGGGAACTCCACCAGGTTGTAGAGCTTCTCGCCGGGCGGCAGCCGCTCGAGGTCGAGCTCGTCCAGGCGGTCGCGCGCCCAGCGCGCCTGCCAGCGAGCCTGGACCTCCAGCGGGTCGTACCCGGGCATCTGATGCACCCCCAAGAAAATGCGGAACCCCCCGGCCGGGGCGCGAGGGGTCCGCCACGAGCGCCGCAGTCGGCGCCCGTGGCTAGGTGAGCAGCAGGCTCCACGTCATGGGTCCAGTATGCCAGTGGGACCGAATGGCGCACGCACGAGGAGGCGGCCGGATGGCGGTCAACCCGCTGGTCGGCCCTACGGTTTCGGCCGGTCGCCGAGGTCGGCAGGTAGCGGCCGGCGGCTGGCCAGCACGACGCCGACAGCGACCAGGGCCAGCGCCACCGCCAGGGCGGTCCCGACGATCTCGCCGACCGAGTCGTGGAACGCGACCGAGATCAGGGCGGCCTGGAGCAGCGCGGCCAGCGCCAGCACCCTGCCCATGCGCCGCGCGCTGGCGGCGATCTCCTCGAACAGCAGGAGCTGCACCAGCGCGAGGCTGCAGCCGAGGACCGCGAACAGCGGCAACGCCCGCCCGATGGCCGCGTAGTCACGGCCGAGCAGCGGCAGCGCCACCCCCAGCGCGGCGAGCGCCGCCAGGCCCACCGCCAGCAGCGCCCCCGAGGCGACGATCAGCGCCGCCGAGCCGGCCAGCAGCCGGCGGCGGTCGCCGCCGGTCACCAGCCGCGCGAACACCAGCGTGGTCACGAACTGCGGGGCCCAGAAGGCGATCTTGGCCACCACCGCGCCGAGCGCGTAGTGCCCCGACGCCTCGGCGGCCAGGAAGTGCCTGGCCAGCGGCACGTCCAGGTTGGTGAGCAGGAACAGGCCGAGCAGGCCGGTGATGGCGACGGTGGCCTCCCGCCCGAGCGCGGTCGCGGCTGGAGCTCCGCGAGCCTGAGCCGCCGGCGCTCCGCCCGCCGGCGCCCCGCCCGTCGGGAGCGCGGCGGCGATGGAGTGCCGCACCAGCAGCACCCCGGTCGCGGCGCCCAGCCAGGTCCCGACGGCCGCGCCGGCGACCGCGCCGCTCACCCCGTACCCCGCGGCGACCAGGCCGAGGCCGGCGGCCAGCTTGACGACCGCGTTGACGAGCCCGACGGCGATGAACCCCCCGAACGCCTCCCGGCCCTGCAGCATGCCCTGGCTGGTGTAGGAGAACGTGCTCGGCGCCAGCGCCAGGGCGAGCACCAGCACCGGCACCGGCGAGTCCAGGTGCAGCCAGGTGCCGAGGACGGGGCTGGCGGCGACCGTCACCGCCGCGAGGGCCGCGCCCCACCATGCCGCCAGCCGCAGCAGCGAGGACCACAGCGCCCGCTGGTCGCGCTGGTCCTTGACGAGCAGCGCGGTGTGGCGGGCGGCCATCGCCTGCAGCGCGATGCCGGGGACGCTCCCCAGCAGGATCAGCGCGAGCAGGGCGCCGAGCGCCCCGAACGCCGCCGGCCCCAGCACGGCGGCCATGGCGACGTTGTAGGCGTAGTGCAGGCCGTGGGCGAGCCCGACGCTCGGCGCGAGCACCAGCCCGCCGCGGGTCAGGGGCGGGCGCTCGGCGGCCACGCCGGGCCTCTGCGTGCCTAGCCGCCGAGGCGCTGGAGCGCCTCGGGGGTGAGCTCGCGCAGGTCGGCGACGACCAGGTCGGCCGCCTGGACCAGCTCCGGAGGCGGCGGGAACCGGCGGTTGGGGACGGCCACCACCCGCATGCCGGCCGCGGCGGCCGCCCGCAGGCCGTTGCCGGAGTCCTCCACGGCGACGCAGGCGGCGGGCGCCACCCCCAGCCGCGCGGCCGCCTCCAGGTAGACGTCGGGCGCCGGCTTGCCGCGGCGCACCTCTTCGCTGGAGACGGTGGCCCGGAAGCAGCCGGCGAGCCCGGAGCGGTCGAGCACCAGGTCGATGATCGGCCGGTTGGCCGAGCTGGCCAGCCCGAGCGGCCAGCGCCCGGCCAGCGCCCGGACCACCTCGCCGGCGCCGTCCACCAGCGGTAGCTCCTCGGTGTAGCGGGCGACGACCCGGGCGACCGTCTCGTCGCTGATCGCCCACGGCTCCATCGGGAGCCCGAGCTGCTCGGCCATGTAGCGCGACCACTCGGGGGAGCTCATGCCCATCATCGCGACGTGCGCCTGCGGGGTCCACCGGCCGCCCCGCTCGCGCACCAGCCCCTGGCGGACGTCGTCCCAGACCTCCTCGCCCTCGATCAGGACGCCGTCCAGGTCGAGCACCACCGCCTGGATCGGGGAGCCGCGCGGCACGGTCACCACGCCCGCTCTGGCCTGTCCGGTTCCTCGATCGCCGCCACAGCGGCAGTGTGCCCACCGCGGCGCGACCGTGGCAACGCGACCGGGTACGCGCCGCTGCGTACGCCCGTCGTCGCGGTTACGCCCGGGAACGGATGCCGGCCGAGCCGCCGGCTCGCTATCGTGCGGGTATGCAGCTCAGGGACTGGGTCGAGCGGGTTCCCGCCCGGCGGTGGGTGGCCGACGGGCTGCTCGCGGCGGCGGTCGGCGCGGTCAACCTCGCTACCGCGGTGGTGTCGAGCGGCGCCGGCGTCGCCGGAGGGGCGCCCTGGCGGTCGCTGGACGGGCTGGGGTACCTGCTGCTGGCGATCGGGCCGCTGGCGCTGGTCGCTCGCCGCCGCTGGCCGCTCGGGGTGCTGGCCGTGGTGCTGGCGGTCTCGGCCGCCTACTCCTCCCGCACCTACCCGGAAGGGGGGACGGGCTTCACCGCCTTCGTCGCGCTCTACACCGTGGCCGTGATGGTGGAACGGCGGCGGCTGGTGGTGGCCGCCGCCGCGGTCGCGGTGGTGTTCGCCGTGGTCATGGAGGTGGGCTTCTACAGCGCCACCATGGTCGAGGGCGAGCCGCTGTACGGGGCCGTGGCGATGCTCGCGGCCGTGTGGCTGGGCGAGGCGGTCCGCAACCGGCGGGCCTACGTGGCCGAGCTGCGCGACCGGGCCGAGCGGGCCGAGCGCACCAGGGAGGAGGAGGCCCGCCGCCGGGTCGACGAGGAGCGCATGCGGATCGCCAGGGAGCTGCACGACGTGGTCTCCCACTCGATCGGCGTGATCAGCGTGCAGGCCGGGGTCGCCGCGCACCTGCTGGAGCGCCGGCCGGACAAGGCCGGCGAGGCGCTGGCGACGATCCGGCAGGCCAGCGACGAGGCGCTCGGCGAGCTGCACGCGATGCTGGGGGTGCTACGCCAGCCCGACGGCCGCGCCCCGCTGGCGCCGGCGCCCGGCCTGGCGCAGCTCGACGCCCTGGTCGCCCAGGCGGAGGGCGCCGGCCTGCGGGTGGAGGTCGCCGTCCAGGGCGCGGCGAACCTGCCGCCGGCGGTCGACCTCGCCTGCTACCGGATCGTGCAGGAGTCGCTGACCAACGTCGTGCGCCACGCCGGCGCGAGCCACGCCACCGTCACCGTCGCCGCCGACGGCGACGCGCTGGTCGTCGAGGTCACCGACGACGGGACCGGCACGCCCGCGTCCGGGAACGGCGCCAGGCAGGGGATCGTCGGGATGCGGGAGCGCGCCAGGGCGCTCGGCGGCACGCTGCAGGCCGGCCCCGCGCCCGAGGGCGGCTTCCGGGTCAGCGCCCGCCTGCCGACCGGAGGAAGGACGGGATGATCAGGGTCCTGCTCGTCGACGACCAGGCGCTGGTCAGGGCCGGGTTCCGCTCGCTGCTGGAGGACGAGGACGACCTCCAGGTCGTCGGCGAGGCCGGCGACGGCGCCAGGGCGGTCGAGCTGGCCCGCTCGGCCCGGCCCGACGTGGTGCTGATGGACATCCGCATGCCGGTGATGGACGGGCTGGAGGCGACCCGCCGGATCGCCGCCGACGAGCTGCTGGGCGGCGTGCGCGTGCTGGTCCTGACCACCTTCGAGCTGGACGAGTACGTCTTCGAGGCGCTGGCGGCCGGGGCCAGCGGCTTCCTGCTCAAGAACACCGACCCGGTCGAGCTGCTCCGGGCGGTGCGGGTCGTGGCCGACGGCGAGGCCCTGCTGGCACCCAGCGTGACCCGCCGGCTGATCGCCGAGTTCGCCGCCAGGCCACGGCCGGGCGGGACGCCCGTCGAGCTGACCGCGCTGACCGACCGGGAGCGGGAGGTCATGGCGCTGGCCGCCGGGGGGCTGTCCAACGAGCAGATCGCCGAGCGGCTGGTGGTCAGCCCGGCGACGGCGCGGACCCACGTGAGCCGCGCGATGGTCAAGCTCGGCGCCCGCGACCGCGCCCAGCTCGTGGTGTTCGCCTACGAGTCCGGCCTGGTCGCCCCCGGTCGCCCCGCCGGCTGACCGGCGGCGTCCTACGCGAGCGGACGTAGCAGCGCGGCGCCGTCTGCGCAGCGTGCGCAGGCGAAGAGCCGCTCCTCGCCCGACGACGGCGAGCCGGCCGGCGCTGCACGATTCGCGCTGAGCCCAACCACCACCCGGGAGGACGTCGCGATGCCGCAGCTTTCCAGGTTCCTGCTCGGGCACAAGCTGGTCGTGGTCGGCGCCTGGCTGCTGGTGCTGGTCGCCGGCATGGCCGCGGCGGGCGCCGTCTCGACGCGGCTGTCCCAGGAGTTCGCGTTCCCTGGGGAGGAAGGCTACGAGGCCAACGTCGCGATCCTGCGCGCCTACGGCACCGGCGGGCCCGGCAGCCCGCTGGTGCCCGTGGTCACCCTGCCAGCGGGCGTGACCGTCGACAGCCCGGGCGTGCGGGCGGCGCTGGCGGCGGCGTTCGGCGCGGTCGCCGAGGACCGGCGGTTTCGCGTGCTCGCCTGGCCGGCGACCACCGAGGACCGCCGCCTGGTCGCGGACGGCGGCCGGACCGTCTTCGGGCTGGTCTGGGGGCCCTGGCGTGGGGTGGACGCCGGCGCCTCCGAGCTGACGCCGGCCGTCACCGAGCGGCTGCGTGCCGCCCTCCCCGCCGGCTCGTCGGTGGAGGTGACCGGGCTCGAGGAGCTGGCGGCCGACGCCGAGTCGCAGCCCGGCGACACCGGTGTGCTGGTGGAGACGCTGGTCGGCGGCGTCGGCGCCCTGGTGGTGCTGGCGTTCGTGTTCGGGTCGCTGCTGGCGCTGGTGCCGCTGCTGGTCGCCGCCGTCGCCATCCTGACCGCGTTCCTGGCCATCTTCGGCCTGACCGCCGTGACCGACGTCAGCTTCCTGGTGCAGTACCTGGTCGCCCTGATCGGCCTCGGGGTGGCCATCGACTACTCCCTGCTGCTGGTCACCCGCTGGCGGGAGGAGCTGGCGGCGGGCAATGACCGCGAGCAGGCCGTCCACCGTGCCATGGCGACGGCCGGTCGGGCGGTGGTCACCAGCGCCGGCACCGTCGCGGTCGGCCTGCTGGTGCTGGTGCTGCTGCCGGTGCCGTTCCTGCGCAGCGTCGGCTACGGCGGCCTGCTCATCCCGCTCGCCGCCGCCGCGGTCACCCTCACCCTGCTGCCGGTGCTGCTGGCCACGGTCGGGCCGCGGCTGGACTGGCCCGCAAGCCGCAGGGCCCTGGCGGCGCGCCGTGGCGGGACGGGCAGCCGGTTGTGGACGCGCTGGGCGAGCGGGGTGGTCCGCCACCGCTGGCTGGCCACCCTTGCCGCGCTGGCGGTGCTGCTGCCCCTTGGCGTCGCCGCGCTCGGCCTGCGGCTCGGCGAACCGCCGGCCGACACCCTGACCACCTCCGGCCCCGCCCGCGACGGCCTGACCCGCCTGGAGCGCGCCGGCGTCGGCAGCGGCGTCCTCACCCCGATCGAGGTGCTGGTGCCCGCGGGGACCGACCCCGAGCAGGCCGCCGGGCGCCTGGCCGGCGTCCCCGGTGTGCAGGCGGCGGCCGCGCCGGCGGGACCGGCCTGGCGCCGGGACGGCACCGCGCTGGTCGCCGTGCTCCCGGCCGCCGAGACCGGCGGCGGCGCCGGCGAGGCGACCGTCGAGCGGGTCCGCGCCGTGGTCGCCGCCGAGCTGCCCGGCGCGCGGGTCGGCGGCAGCGGCGCGCTCGGCATCGACGCGACCAGCGCCATCTACGGCGCCTTCCCGCTGATGCTGGTGGCCGTCGCGCTGGTCACCTTCGTGCTGCTGACGAGGGCGTTCCGGTCGCTGCTGCTGGCGCTCAAGGCGATCGTGCTGAACCTGCTGTCGATCGGCGCCGCCTACGGCGTCCTGGTGCTCGTGTGGCAGGACGGGCACGGCTCACAGGCCGTCTGGGGCATCCCCGCCACCGGGGCGATCGCCATGTGGGTGCCGCTGATGGCGTTCGCGTTCCTCTACGGGCTGTCCATGGACTACGAGGTCTTCCTGCTCTCCCGCATGCGCGAGGAGTACGACGCCACCGGGTCGACCGGGACGGCGGTGGTCCGGGGGCTCGGCCGCGTCGGTCGGCTGGTGACCAGCGCCGCGCTGATCCTGTTCCTGACGTTCGCGTCGCTGGCGTCGGTGCCGTCGGTGGACGTCAAGATCCTGGCGACCGCGCTGGGCGCCGGCATCCTGCTGGACGCGACCGTGCTGCGCGCCCTGCTGGTGCCCGCCCTGGTCGCCCTGCTCGGTCGCTGGAACTGGTGGCTGCCGGCCTGGGCCGCCCGGCCGCTGCGGCTGCCGCCGTCGCCGCCGGCCCGCGACACCGAGCCGACCCGGCCGGAGCACGTCCCCGCGCGCCCCTGACCCCTGCGCGGCTGGCCGCTACGGCCCGGCGTACTCGGACTCGACGAACCTCCCCTTGCCACCGACGGTGAGCGGGACCCGATCGGCCGCCACGACCTCGAGCGGGAACGGGCCCCCGGCCACCTCGAACAGGTGGCCGCGGACGCTGTCCAGCACGGCCGCGGTGCCGGCGGCCGAGCGGTCGGCGGGGACCACGTGCACCCGGATGCTGCCGTCGCGTTCCTGGCGGACGAAGCACTCGGCCACCCCGGGATGCCGCTCGGCAATGCCGAGGAACGTCTGCGACCAGAGGCGCTTGCCTCCGGGGAGCACGACGTTGTCGTTCTCACGGCCCTTGGTCAGGTGCATCGTGCGGAAGCGGCGGCCGCACGGGCAGCGCCCTGGCTCGATCAGCCCGGCGTCGCCGAGCCAGTAGCGGACCAGCGGCATGGCGCGCTCCCGCAGGTGGGTGGCGACCACCCAGCCCTCGGTACCGTCGGGAACCGGGTCGCCGTCGTCGCCGACGATCTCGACCAGGATGCGGTCCTCGGCGATGTGCCGGCCGCCACGGCGGCACTCGTAGTAGACGTTGAGCAGCTCCCAGGCGCCGTACTCGTCGAAGACGGGGACGCCGAAGCCCTCGGCGAGCGCCTGGCGGTTGGAGGGCACCAGCAGCTCGGAGTCGGTCATGACCATCCGCAGCGTGCGCCGCAGCTGGTGCCGCTCGTCCTCCTCGAGGCTGCGCAGCAGCTCCCGGAGGTGCGTCGGGTAGCCCATCAGCACATGCGGCCGGTTGCCGAGCAGCTCGCGCTTCACCTCCGCCATCGGCCGCTCCGAGGACACGAAGTGCTGGCGGAACAGGCCGACGCGCTCGAGGGCTCGCCTCGGCGGTTGGAAGAAGCGGATATTGGTCAGCCGCGAGGTCGGCGTGTAGCGGCCGGTGGAGAAGAACCGCCGGAAGTTGCCGGCCCGCATGTAGTCGTAGCTGGCAGGGTCGTGGAGCACGCGCATGCGGTGGCCGGTGGTGCCGCTGGTGTGGAACACGACGCAACGGCGCGGGTCGACGCCGTCGGCGACGAACCGGTCGCCCTGCTCCCGCACGACCTGCTTGGCGAGGATCGGGAGGGTGGCGAGCTCCTCCAGCGAGCGCAGCGGGCGGTCGGGGTAGCGAGGGTCGGCGCGGTAGTAGGGGACGCGCCGCCGGCCGAAGGCGAGCAGGCGGTTGAGCTGCCGAAGCTGCAGGCGTCGCAGCCCAGCCCCGCCGCCGTACTGGCGGAGCAGCGTGGGCGCCACGTACCACGCCTCGCGGAGCACCGCATACCTCCACAGGTCGACAACCAGGACGATACCGTGCTATCGGATCGTAGCCGTGCGAATCTACCCAGCCACACGCCGACCATGCCGCTGAGCTGCGAGCTGCTGGCGCCAGGCGAGCCGGTCCCGTCCGAGTGGGACCGCTTCGTCGGCGAGCAGGCGCTGCTGCGCGCCTGGGACGGCGGCGCCTTCGCCGCCCTGGCCGGCGCCGGTCAGGGACGCTGGCTCGGGATGGTGCACGAAGGGGGGCGGCCGGTCGGGCTGTTCTGCGGCCGGCTGCGTGGCCGGCCGGGCCCGGCGGTCTTCGAGTGCAGGATGCCCTGGGTGGGCCTGGCCGGGTTCGCGTTGGCGGCCGAGCTGGACCAGGCCGACCGTCGGGAGGCGCTGGCGTCGTTCGAGCGCGCCCTGCGGCGGCGGCTCGGCTGGCGCTGCCCCGGGGTCCTGTACCGGCTACTCCTCGCCGAGGAACTGGCGCTGGTGCGCGGCTTCGGGCGGGCCGTGATCCGCACCCCGTACCCCAGGGCCGTGCTGCGCAACGACTGGGCGAGCATGGACGACTACTACCTGAGCCTGCGCCGCAAGCTCCGCCACCGGCTGCGCTCCCAGTACCGGCAGCTGGAACGCGACCCGGACCTGGTAGTGGAGCTGAGCGGCGGCCCGGTCGACGGCGCCGAGGTCACCCGGCTGGTGCGGCTCACCCTGCTGCGGCACGAGCGCCGCCTGCCCCGGACCGGTGGCCCACCTCCCGCCTACTTCGACGCGCTCAGCGGCCAGGGCATCCTGTACCTCACCTACCGCGACACCGGCGGACGGCTGCTCGGTGTCAACCTGGTCTTCGACGACGGCCACTGGATGACCGACGCGCTCTGGGGCTCCCTGGACCCTGGCGACGGCGGGCGGACCAACATCTACTTCCACCGCTTCCTGCGGCTGATCTCGTACATGGTGGAGCGGCAGCGGGCCGGCATGAACTGCGGCCGGGGGATGCTGGAGATCAAGCAGCGCTACGGCTGCGAGGCGGTTGCCCAGCACCTGGTCGTCGGCCTCCGCTGAGCCCGCCGAGCAGCACCGCCACCTGGACGACCTCGAAGCCGGAGAGGGCCAGCACCGCGCCGGGCGCGCCCAGCCACGGCACCAGCATCACGCTGAGCACCGCGACCCCGGCCAGCCCACCGGCCGCCGCGGTGGCGGCCAGCCGCAGCGACCCCGGGTCGGCGTTCTCGAGCAGCCAGGTGGCACCACCGGCCAGGGCGAGGACCGGCAGGCGCGGGAGCAGGACCAGCGCGGCGGCCAGCGGCAGCGGCAGGCCGCGCAGCAATGCCGGCAGCCCGCCGCCGAGCAGCGCCGCCGCGCCGAGCAACCCGAGCCAGCCGGCCACGCCGGCCACCGCCAGGCGCGTCAGCCGCAGCGCCTGCTGCCGCCCCTGCACGCCGCCGGCCCGGCTGAGGGCCACCGTCAGCTGCGGCTGGAACACCCGCAGCAGGTAGGCGAAGCCGTTGAACAGCAGCGACCACAGCGAGATGACGAGCAGCAGCAGCCCGCTCTCGCCGTGGAAGCGGGTGGCGCCGAGCGTCACGAAGACGAGACTGAGGGAGGCGCCGACGGCGAGGTCGTAGGCGCCGATCAGCGCCATCGTGCGGAGGAGGCCACGCACCAGCTCCCGCCGCCGCAGCAGCCCGGCGAAGCGGGGCGCCACCGGCAGGGCGCGCAGCAACGCGATGTCCAGGACGCCCACCGCGGCCAGCTCGGTCAGCACCACCCCAAGCGGCGGCAGGCCGAGACTCACGGCCATGGCGGTGAGCAGCAGCAGCACCGCCGCCAGGATGAGGAAGTTCAACGGATCGCGCCGCGGCCTGCCGAGCGCCCGCGCCAGACCGACCAGGACGAGGTTCAGCCCGAGCAGGGCCTGCAGCGGCACGACGGCAAGCTGCAGCGGCGCGGTGCCGGACCAGCGCCAGACGACCGCGACGCCCGCCCAGGCAAGAAACGGCAGGGCCAGCAGGCAGCCGACGGCGAAGAAGGCGCCGACCAGCAGCGGGCGGGCCACCCGCGCGCGCGGGATCAGCTTCAGCGCGGCCTTCTCCACCCCGCAGGAGACCAGCGGGATCAGCACGACCGTGCGGCCGACCGCCGAGGCGTAGCCGGCGAACACCGCCGCACCCCAGGCGGCGAGCAGGCCGACGTTCGAGAGGTTGATGGCGACCCGCCAGGCGCCCCGTCCGGCCAGCAGCGCCAGCAGCAGGCCGGGCCCGACCGGCCGGACCGATCCCGCCCTGCTCGGCTGGGCCAGCGCCGGGCCCCTCCGGCTCATGCTCCGGCGGCGCGCCGGTCCGCGGCCCCGGGGGCCGTCCGGCGTCCGGTCAGCCATGCCAGCGGCCGGCGGATCGCCGTCGCCGGCAGGAACAGCACCAGCAAGGCGAGCACGACGTGGACGGCGATGAAGGCGAACGCCTGGTTCCTGGTGAGCGGGTGGCCGACGAACACCGTCATGTGGTGGGCCCAGGTCCACACCTCGGGGATCTGCTGCCAGGCGGGGTCGGTATGGGGGTTGACCTTGATGTAGGCGAGGTCCTCCAGGCCCGACAGCATCAGCAGCAGCATCGCGTAGGCGAGCCGCCTGACGGTCCCCGCAGCGCCACCGCCGAGCCGGTAGGCGAGCACCAGCGCCAGGATGAGGAACGGCGTGAGGGTCAGCACCAGATAGTAGAGCCGGTCGAAGGTGGCGTCGCCGGCGTTGAAGAAGATCCTGGGCACGAAGTAGCAGAAGTAGACGAGGAAGGCGGTGGGGATGGCCAGCCGCGCCAGCGGCAGCCGCCGCAGCCAGGCCGGTTCGAGCTCGGCGATCGCCTCGGTGGCCAGGACGAACGGCACCAGCTTGACGAGCAGGACCCACAGCGAGCGGACCTCGCGTTCGTGTGGCAGCGCCAGCCAGATCCACGCGGCCGTCGCCAGGGCCAGGGCCGCCAGGACCAGGAAGCGCACCGGTCGCGTCCGCGGCCTCAGCGCGGTTGCGGGACCCTGGTGGTTCATGGTTCGGCTCCTTGGGTGACCTCCAAGCGGAGGGTGGCGAGCGCCCGGGTAAGGGCCGAACGGACCTGCGCGGGCGAGTCGCCGACGAGGGTGAGGTAGCCGAGCTTGTCGGCGGCCTGGTCGTAGGCGTGGACGGTCGAGCCGACGGTGGCGTGCAGCTCCAGCTCGAGCACCTCCGGGATCCGGCGGACGGCCCGGGCGCCGTCGACGCTGGCCAGGGTGCCCCGATGCGGAGCGTGCAGGGCGTAGACGATGCCCGCGCGGTGCCGTGGCCGTCGCGTCCGCCGCAGCCGCACCCGCTCCCCAACCGCCAGGCGGATCGCCGGCTCGACCAGGTTCACGCCGAGGGTGCGGGCGATCAGCCGGCCCAGCCCGTTCCCGCCGAGACGGGCCCCCAGCTCCACGAGGTACGCCTCGTCCCGGTGGTCCACCACCAGGTCGAGGTTGACCGGTCCCTGCCGGAGCCCGATGGCGGCGCAGACCAGCTCGACCTGGTGCCGGATCCGCCGGGCCGTGGCCTGGTCCAGCTCGGCGGGGAGCAGGTGGCTGACGGTGATGAAGCTCGGCGGTCCGGTCACGGTGCGCTCGCTGACCGCCATGACGGCCAGCCGGCCGTCCTCCAGGAACGCCTCGACCGAGAAGTGCCTGCCGGTCACGAACTCCTCGACGATCACCCTACCCCGCGGCGACCAGGCCCGGGCCTCGCGGATGGCGCCGACCAGCTCCGCGGTCTCGCGGACCAGCGCGATCCCCCGGCTGCCGGCCGCGTCGACCGGCTTGACGATCATCGGCAGGCGAAGCCGCGCCGCTGCCCGGCCGGCCAGCTCGACCTCCCTGGTCCCGTCCACCCAGTCGTACCTGGGCAGGCCCAGGCGGTCCAGGAGCCAGCGGAACCACGCCTTGTCGCTGGAGGCGCGCACCGCCCTGGCCGGGGTGACGAACGGGGTCCGGTAGGCGAGGCCGAGGGACCGCTGCACCGGGACCGACGGGTCGCTGGCGGGCGCCATGACGCCGGCCGGGCGGGTGCCGCGGAGGGCGGCGATGATGCCGCCCGGGTCGGCGGTGCTGACCGGCAGGAAGCGGTCGCACAGCGGCCTGGCCTCGGCGTCGTCGCGGCGGTCGACGCCGACGACCCGGTAGCCGAGGCGGCGCGCCGCGCGGTAGGTGGGAAGCTGCGACTCGCCGGCGCCGAGGACGAGCAGGGTCGGCCTCATCGCACCCTCCCCTCCCGCCAGGCAGGGACGGCTTCGCGCTCGCCCTGGTACAGGTCGTCGGCGGGGTCCACCGGGAGGTTGCCATCGCGGATGATGTAGAGCGGCGGTCGCGCCTGGCCCTTGACGACCCGGACCAGGTAGCGGGCGACGACCGCGAGCCCCAGGAACATCGCACCCTGGACCGCGAGGATGGCCGCGCCGACGGCGTCCGGCGGCACGCGGCCGGCGGCGAGCAGGCCGACCAGCACCGCCGCCGTCACCGCGGCGGCGGCGGCGAGCAGGTAGACGGGGACGAGGGCGCGGAACGAGAAGCCGGTGAACAGGTCGATCGCGTGCACGGCGAGCTTGCGGAAGGTCCACTTGCCCGGGCCGTGCGCGCGCTCGCGATGCTCCACCGGGACCCTCGTCCACCTGCAGGTGAGCAGCGGCACCGTCGCCAGGAAGTAGGGGCTGGCCAGGCGCAGGTCCACCACCCGCCTGGCCACCGAGGTCCGCACCATCCGGAACCCCCACGCGCCGCGCGGCAGCTCGATCCCCAGGCGGACCGCGACCCAGTTCAGCAGGCCGGATCCGAGCCGGCGGTGCAGGGGATCGCGGCGGTGGGGGCGGTAGGAGAAGACGGCGTCGTAGCCCTCGAGCGCCTTGGCGATCAGCTTGTGAACCTCGGACGCCGGCGCCTGCAGGTCGGCATCGAACTGGACCGTCCAGGTCGCACGGGCGTACTTGAACCCCGCCGAGAAGGCCGCCTCCTGGCCGAAGTTGCGGGAGAACGACAGGTACTTGACGTTGGGGTCGAGGGCGGCGAGCTGCTTGACGCGGTCGAGCGTGGCGTCGGTGCTGCCGTCATCGATGAACAGCAGCTCGGCGTCGCCATAGCGCGCCAGCTCCCGCTTGATCTCCGCGTAGGCCGGCTGGACGTTCTCCGCTTCGTTGTGGCAGGGGATGATCGCTGTCAGGTCGACTACGGCTCCGGACATGCGCGCACCCTCCGTCCCGACAACACGTCCGGTTAGGAGAAGTACCCAAATATGCGATAAATATCCGGAAACCCCGAGACCAGACGACCAGGGCGTCGGCCGGGGGACCGGGTTGGCGTGGGCGCAGCGCGGCGGGCGACCCTGTGCCGGCGGTCATGGCTGGGTCGCCGGCGGGTGGGTCTCGTACATGCGCACGGCGACCACCAGCCCCGACAGGCCGGTGAGGGCGGCGACGGCCCAGACGGCGGCGGCGAGGCCGAGGAGATCGGCGACCACGCCGCCCAGCAGCGCCCCGACCGCGAACCCGCCGTCGCGCCACAGCCGGTAGACCCCGACCGCCGACGCCCGCCAGCGCGGATGGGCGACGTCCCCGACGGCCGCCAGCAGGGTTGGGTAGACCATGGCCGTGCCCACCCCGAGCAGCACCGCGCCCGCCAGCCAGGGGACGAAGCCGCGGGTGGCGGCGGTCAGGGCGAGGGCGGCGGCCTGCAGCCACATGCCGCCGACGATCAGCCGCTTGCGGCCCAGCCGGTCCGACATCGAACCGGTGAGGAGCTGCCCGGCGCCCCACACGGCGGGGTAGGCGGCGGCGAGCAGCCCGATCCGCCCGACACCCAGGCCGCCCCGAGCGAACAACAGCGGGAGCAGCCCCCAGGCGAGCCCGTCGTTCAGGTTGTTCACCATCCCCGCCTGGCTGGCCGCCGACAGCGCCCGCTCCCGGAAGCTGGTCAGGGCGGCCACCTGGCCGAGCGACAGCGTGTCGCCGACCCCGGAACTGCCCGGCCGCCGGTCGGCCGCCTCCTGGCGCGCGTGGGCGTGGGTCTCGCGGACGAACAGCACGGAGGCGCCGAGGCCGAGTCCCGCGTACGCGAGGCCGAGGTAGAACGGCTCGGGTCGCAGCCCGTAGCGGGCCGCGACCAGCCCGGTCAGGTACGCGGTGACCGCGACCGCGCCGTAGCCGGCGGCCTCGTTCAGCCCCATCGCCAGCCCACGGCGTTCCGGGCCGGCCAGGTCGATCTTCATGATCACGGTGGTCGACCACGTCAGGCCCTGGTTGATGCCGAGCAGGACGTTGGCGGCCACCACCCAGCCCCAGCTCGGCGCCCACATCAGCAGCAGCGGCACCGGCAGCCCAATCAGCCAGCCCGCGACCAGCACCGGCTTGCGGCCGTGGCGGTCCGACAGCGCCCCGGCGGCCAGGTTGGTGACGGCCTTCACGACCCCGAAGGCAAGGATGAACGTCAGCGCCGCGGTCACGGCCTGCAAGCCGAAGACCTGCCCGGCGAGCAGCGGCAGCACGGTCCGCTCCTGCCCGACCATCCCACCGACCAGCGCGTTGACCCCGACCAGCAGGGTGAACTGGGCGAGGTTGGCACGCAGGCCCAGGCGCACCCCGCCGGGCGATGCCTGCCTGGCGGAGCGCGAGGCGTGCCTCACGGGCGGGCCAGAGGCCGGCCGGTCGCGGCGCTCCACTCCGCCGCGCCACCGCCCATGACCACCCGCAGGTCGCGCCGGCCGGCGCGGGCGAGCAGGCTGGCGGCGGTCGTGGCCCGCTGGCCGTGCCCGCACATCACGGTGAGCGGCCCCGCCGGGAGCCCCAAGGGGGTGCCCGGGTCGATCCCCAGGGCGCCGAGCTCGACCGCGACCGCGCCCGGCAGCTGCCCGACGGCCACCTCGCCGGCCTGGCGGACGTCAAGGACCGGCCCGACGACCTCGCCGGGAGCGACCTGCTCCAGGTGGCCTTCGGGCAGGCCGGCGGCGACCCAGGCGGCCATCCCACCCGACAGCTCGCCGGCCAGCCGCTCGTAGCCGATCTTGTGGCACTGGCGGACCAGCTCGGCGCGGTCCTGCTCGTGGGCGAGCACGAACACCAGCGGCCGGTCGACCTCGACCAGCCAGCCGAGCCAGGTGGCGAAGGCCGGCCGCAGCTCGATCGACAGCGCGCCGGCGGGATGGCTGGCGGCGAACGCGCTGACCGGGCGGACGTCGACCAGTAGCGCTCCGTCCTCCAGCAGTCGCCGGACCTGCTCGACCGGCAGCTCCGGGAGCGCGCGGTCGTCCTCGCTGAGCACCCGTGGGCCGCGCCGGTTGACCTCCCGCAGGAGCAGGAAGTACGGCGGGAAGCTGCCCAGCCCGCCGAGCAGCCGCTCCGCGAACGCCTGCTCGTCCGGGGCGGCCAGCAGCGGGTTGTGGGCGCGTTCGGCGCCGATGGTGGTGGTCCGCTCGGCGTTGCCGGGAGCCGAGCAGAACGACCCTGCCCCATGGGTCGGGTACACCGGCAGGTCGTCGGGAAGGTCCCGCAGCCGCTGCAGCGAGCGCCAGGCGGCCCGGGTGAGCGGCTCGGTCTGGTCGGGGCCGATCAGGTCGGTTCGGGCGACCCCGCCGACCAGCAGGGCCCCGCCGCTGAACAGCGCCAGTGGCCGGGCGCCGTCCAGCAGCAGCCAGGCAAGCTGCTCCGGGGTGTGCCCGGGAGTGGCGACGGCCCGCAGCCGCAGCCCGCCCAGGTCCAGCTCCTCCTCGTCCTCCAGGCCCTGGTGGGGGAACCGCAGGCCGGCCGCGCGGGCGGCGACGACCCGCGCGCCGCGGGCGGCCAGCTCGCGGCTGCCGGAGACGAAGTCGGCGTGCAGGTGGGTCTCGACCGAGTGCGTGACCCGCAACCGCCGCTGCTGGGCCAGCTCCAGGTAGGCGCTCGGGTCGCGGACCGGGTCGACCACCAACGCCCGCCCGTCGCCGAGGTCGACGAGGTAGGAGGAGTTGCCGAGCCCCTCGTCGACGACCGCATGGACCTCGCTCATGGGGACGTGGCCATCGGCAGCCCGGAGGCGGCCCATTCGGGCAGGCCGTCCTCGAGCCGGCGTGCGTGGAGCCCGGCGTCGGTGAGCACCGCGACCGCCTCGTGGGCGAAGGCGCAGAACGGGCCGCGGCAGTAGGCGACGATCTCGCGGTCGCGCGGCAGCTCCCGCAGCCGGCGACGCAGCTCGGACAGGGGGATCGACACCGCGCCGGGCACGTGCCCGGCGGCGTGCTCCTCGGCCGGCCGGACGTCCAGCACCACCAGCTCGTCGCCGTCCTCCAGGCGGCGGGCCAGCTCCTCGCGCGTCACCGGCTCCAGCAGGTCTCGTCCGCCCAGGTAGGCGGCTGCCAGCCGTTCCACCTCGGCCAGCCGCGACGCCGCCAGGGCCCGCAGCGCCCGCCAGGCCTCGAACACCTCGGGCGCGGCCAACCGGTACCAGACCGACGTGCCGTCGCGCCGGGTCGACACCAGGCCGGCCCGGCGCAGGATCTGCAGGTGCTGGCTGGCGTTGGCGACCGAGAGGCCGCCCTCCCTGGCCAGGACCTCAACGGTGCGCTCCCCGTTGGCCAGCACGTCCACTAGCTCGATCCGCCGCCCGCTCGCCAGCGCCCTGCCGACGCGGGCGAACTCGTCGAACAGGGCCGTCTTGGCCGCCCGGCCTGCCATGCTTCCTCAATTACTCGCTTGATAACTTGACCACGCCTACGGTAACCCTGCCCGCCAGGCCGGTCAATCGTGACCCTCGCCGGGGGTGACCAGGCCGCTCTCGTAGGCGGTCACGACGACCTGGGCGCGGTCGCGGAGGTCGAGCTTGGTGAGGATCCGCCCGACGTGGGTCTTGACCGTCTGCTCGGCCAGCACCAGCGTGTCGGCGATCTCGCTGTTGGAGAGGCCGCGGGCGATCAGCTTGGCGACCTCCAACTCGCGCGCGGTGAGGCTGACGAGCTGGTCGGGACGCGGCCGGTCGCGGCGAGGCTGGCGGGCGAACTCCTCGATGAGCCGGCGGGTCACGGTCGGCGCCAGCAGGGCCTCCCCGGCGGCGACGATGCGGACGGCCGCGACCAGGTCGTCGGCGGTGGCGTCCTTGAGGAGGAACCCGCTCGCGCCGGCGCGGAGCGCCTCGTACACGTAGTCGTCCAGGTCGAAGGTGGTCAGCATCAGCACCCGCGGCCGGTAGTCGACGCCGCCGGGTGGGCTCATCAGCCGCCGCGTGGCCTCCAGGCCGTCCATCACCGGCATGCGCACGTCCATCAGGACCACGTCGGGCCGCAGCTCCCGGCAGGTCCGCACCGCGTCCTCGCCGTTGGTGGCCTCGCCGACGACCGCCATGCCCTGCTGGGCGTTGAGGAGCGCGCCGAACCCCTGGCGCACCATGGCCTGGTCGTCGGCGAGCAGGAACCCCCTGGGGTTCCCCGGACCCCTCCAGTGGCAGGACCGCCTCGACCAGGTAGCCGCCCTCGGCGGTCGGTCCGGCCGCCAGCGTGCCGCCGAGCATCGTGGCGCGTTCGCGCATGCCGACGATGCCGTGCCCGGGTGCGGCCGGCGACGGGTGGTCGCCGGGGGCGGGCGGCGGGTCGTTCCGGACGCGGAGCCACAGGCGGCCCGGCTCGTAGTGGACCTCGACGGCCGCGCGCGCCCCGGGCGCGTGCCGCAGCGTGTTGCTGAGCGCCTCCTGCATGATCCGGTAGGCGGACAGCTCCACACCGGGCGGCAGCGGCCGCTGGACGCCGACGACGCGCAGGTCCACGGCCAGGCCGGCGCCCCGCACGGCGGCGACGAGCCCTTCGAGCCGGTCCATGCCGGGCTGCGGGCCACGTTCGGCGCCGCTGTCGGCGCCGCGGAGCACACCAAGGAGCCGGCGCATCTCGGTCAGCGCCTCGCGGGCGATGGCGCTTGTCTCGGCCATGTCGTCCTTGACGGCCTCCGGCAGCCCGGGGATCCGGAACGGCGCGGTCTCGGCGCGGACGGCGATCACCGACATGTGGTGGGCGACGACGTCGTGGAGCTCCCGCGCGATCCGCGCCCGCTCCTCCAGCAGCGTGCTGCGGGCCTGCTCCTCCTGCTCCCGCCGCCTGCCCTCGACCACCTCGGACTGCAGCCGCCGCCGCGTCCCGACGAGGTAGCACAAGGCGATCAGGATGGTGGCGAACAGGATCGCGACATAGGCCTCGTTGAGCGCGTCCCTGCGGGCGCCGGCGGCGACGTAGCCGAGGAGGATCGTGGCGTCGGTGACCAGCCAGACCCCGACCAGCAGGTGCAGGTCCAGCCGCACCGCCACGGTGTAGGTCACGTACAGGGCAACGAAGACCAGGGTCGTCGGCCATGGGGGGCCTACCCAGCCCGCCGGCGGCACGAACAGCGGGGCCACCGCGGCCACCACCACCTGCAGCCGCCACGCGCGGAGCGGCGTGCTGGCCGCCAGCCCGAGCGGCAGCGCGATGAGCGCGGCCTCGACCGGGACGAGGATCTCCCAGAGCCCGCCGCTCTCGAGGAGCAGCTGGATGCTCAAGAAGAACGTCCCGACCGCCGCCAGCCACAGGACGGGCGTGCGGTAGCGACGCAGCCAGCCGAACCGCCCCCCGCCGGCCGGCAGCGGCGGCGGCTCCGGCCCCACGACCAGCTCGGTCGGGGCGCCCGCCAGGCGCTTGAGCGCATCCTTGAACGAGCGGACGTCGGAGGCCTCGCGGGCGGCGCGCCGCCACGACGGCGCCTGCTGGTCCGGCCCACCGGTCCGCAGCCGGCGCAGCGCGAGCCACCCCGCGCGCAGCGGCCGGCGCGCCCGGGCTTGCTCTCGGTGCCTGCGGAACCTCATGGCTGGCAGGCTACATGCGGCCGTCCGCGCGGTCGTGACCCTGCGGAGTGATCTCGCGGCGGCGCCTTCATACCTGGGAGCCACGACAGGCCGCACCGTGCGACCCGCGGCGACCGTGCCAGAGATGTCCGGGTTGGCGGCCTGGCGCGCTGGCGCTGCTCCCCTGGGGCCACCCCGGCCCGCACCCCATACTCGAGCGGTAGCCGCGAGACGGCTCCGTGGCGTGACGCGCCGCCTCCGCTCGCGACGGGACCTTCGGTCCGACGGCCAGACCCGCTGGCCTGCCGGAACGGAAGGCATCCCCGATGTCCGCCCCTCTCCCCGAGGTGTTCGGGCGCCCGGCGCGGGCGCTCGGCGCACCGGCCCCGCTTCCCGCGCCGGCCGCCCCGCGGCGCCCGTCATGGCGGCTCGCCACCGCGGTCGTGCTCGCGGTCATCGCGCTCGGGCTGCTGGTCGTCCGCGTCGACGCGATGCCGCGGACACCGCCCGGTCTCGTCCCAGCCTCGCCCTCCACCGGGCAGGCGGCGGCCGCGGCCTCGCCCCTGGGTCGCGGGCCCGCCGCGGCGGCGGTCACCGCGCTGGCCACCGCACCGGCCGGCCGGGACCCGCTGGCCGCGGTGCCGGCCGACTTCGCCTCGGTGATGGGGTACACACCGGTGCCGACGCGGATGGCCGACGGCGCCATTCGGCTCGCCAAGCCCACCGGGGCGTGCTCGGCGCCGGCCGGCGGCGCGCCGTTCGGGTTCGAGCAGGTGTGCAAGGTCCACGACTACGGCTACGACCTGCTGCGCTACGCGGAGGCCGGCGGGCAGCACCTGACCGCGGAGGCGCGCCGGCAGGTCGACGCCATATTCGACCACGACCTGCACGCCCGCTGTCGCGCGACCACGCATGGCCTCGCCCGGACGGGCTGCCACCTGGTCGCCGAAGGGTTCACCGCCGCCGTCTCCTTCAACTCCTGGCGGCAGCACTACGGCAACCCCGCCAGGGAGTCGCTGCCCGGATGGACGCTCGGGCTCGCGCTCCCGGTGCTGGCCGCGCCGTTCCTGCCACACCTCCTCCGGCGCCGCGGCGCCCATGCCCGTCGCGCCGGCGGGCGGCTGCGCGCGCTCGCCGACGCCACGCCGGCCGGCCGGGACCGCTACGTCGACTTCCTGCGCGTGGTCAGCATCGCGACGGTGGTGCTCGGCCACTGGACGATCACCGCCGTGGGCCGCTCCGCCGACGGCCTGACCGCCGGGAACGTGCTGTCGACCACGCCGGGGCTGTGGCTGGCCACCTGGGTGCTTCAGGTCATGCCCGTGTTCTTCTTCGTCGGCGGCTTCTCCAACATGGTGAGCTGGCAGGCGCTGGAGCGCCGCGGCGGCGGGTACGTCGAGTACCTGTCCGGCAGGATGGCGCGGCTGCTGCGGCCGGTGCTCGCCTTCGCGGCCATCTGGCTGGTGCTCCCGCTGGCGCTCGGCCGGCTCGGGCTGCCCGGCGAGCAGGTCGAGCTGGTCGGCAGGGTCATGGGCCAGCCGCTGTGGTTCCTCGGCGTCTACCTGGTGGTAGTGGCGCTGGCCCCGGCGATGGTGCGGCTGCACCGCCGGTTCCGCCTCTGGGTGCCGGCCGCGCTCGCCGCCGCGGCCGCGGCGGTGGACGCGCTCCGCCTCGCCGCCGGCGTCCAGGAGGCCGGCTACCTGAACCTGCTGCTGGTGTGGGCGCTGGTGCAGCAGGTCGGCTTCTTCTACGCCGACGGCAGCCTGGAGCGGCTGTCCCGCCGCGCGCTCGCCGGCCTCGCCGCCGCGGGCCTGGCGGGCCTGGTCGTGCTCACCGGGACGGGCCTGTACCCGCCGAGCATGGTGGGGCTGCCCGGCGACGAGTCGAACATGAGCCCACCGACGGTCTGCATCGTCGCGCTGACCGTCTGGCAGGTGGGTCTGGTCATGCTCCTGCGTGGCCGGGTGTCGGCCTGGCTGGCCCGCCGCGGGCCCTGGACCGCGGTCATCGCGGTCGGCTCGATGGCGATGACCCTGTACCTGTGGCACATCACCGCGATGGTCGCCCTGTACGGCCTGGTCCTCGCCGTGGACGGCCCGCTGCCGACCCCGGCCACGGGATGGTGGTGGGCGACCCGGCCGCTCTGGCTGGCGCTGCTGGCCCTGGTCCTCGCGCCGATGGCGCTGGCCCTGGCCCGCTTCGAGCGGCAGGGCCTCGCGCTCCGCAAGGCGAGGAAGGGCCGCCCCGGCCCAACGCGCTCCGCGGCGCGGGCCGTCGAGACCCCCGCCGGCCGCCTCGCCGTCATCCTCGGCGTCGCCTTCGCCACCCTCGGCCTCCTCGGCTTCGTGGCGAGCGGGTTCACGCCCCTGCTCGACCCCGACGGCAGCCCGCTGCTGGTCCTGCGCGTCGACCCGCTGCAGAACCTCGTCCACCTGGCGGTCGGCGCGTCGCTGGTCGGCGCGGCCCGCGCCGGCGCGACCGCCCGCCCGCGCCCCTGGCTGCTGGCCGCGGCCGGCAGCGCCCTCCCCCTCGCCGCGCCGTCCGCCAACCTGGTCGTGGTCGTCCTCCACGCGGCCGTCGCGGCGCTCGCCCTGACCATGGCGACGACCCGCCGGCGCCACCCGACCACGCCCGAGGCGGTGGTCGCGGAACCGGCTCCCCGCCCGCGGGGCACAAGCCGCGACTGACATCGCGGGCCGTGCCTGTGTCTAGTCCCACTATCACATGCAGAGCCGCCAGGAGGCCGCCGCAATGGCCCGGCGCCTCGGGGTCGCTCAGCCCCGCTCGAACACCGGCTTCAGCGCGAAGTACACGTCACGGTAGCGGCGGTAGGCGTCGTCGTAGCGCTCCTGGCGCTCGGGGTCGGGAACCTGCTCCTCCGGCTGGTAGGCGACGAACGCGTCCACCGCCTCCGCGACGGTGGCGTGCGTGCCGGAGCCCACCGCCGCCAGGATCGCGGCCCCGGTCGCCGTGGTCTCCACGCTGGTGGGGACGCGCACTGGCAGGCCGGTCACGTCGGCCTTGATCTGCCGCCACAGCGCGCCCTTCGCCCCACCCCCGACGATCGTCAGCCGGCGCACGTCAAGGCCGGCGTCGCGCATGGCCTCCAGGATGTCGCGGAGGGCGTAGGCGCTGCCCTCCAGCATCGCCCGGGTCAT
>WNFU01003088.1_pt1 | contig 22208 bp, 14 predicted proteins | sample 5400121 | NCBI WGS metagenome assembly WNFU01 (sample SAMN13153360, study PRJNA577476) | soil metagenome | isolation source: 100 cm soil or saprolite under grassland replicate 1 | place: USA:California | collected 2016-06-15
CGCCGGGATCGCCTCCTCGTTCACGATCGCCACGGCGCGGGAGGCCTGGGCGGCCTCCCGCGAGCCGCCGCACCGCGCGCACCGCGCGCACCCGGCGGCGAGGGCGAGCGTGGCGATCGTGAAGGAGAGGGAGCGCACGCTACCGGGCGGGCGGCGCCCCGGGCGGCGCCGGCGCGACCTGCGCCGGCCCAGCCGGAGGCGGTCCCATGTGCAGCTGCATCGGGCCGCCCGGGCCGGAGGCGCCCATGGCAGGCGGCGGCGCGGCGGCCACCTCGACGGTCTCGAGAGCCTTCTCGTCGACCGTGACCTTGGCCTTCTCGCGGAGCCCCTTCAGCCACTCGTCGAACTCCTTCGTCTTCTTCTCGCGCGAGAGCTTGTTCGCGATCTGGGCGCGCACCTGGTCGAACGAGCGGTTCACCTCGGGCTGCTCCCCGGTGAAGCGGAGGAGGTAGAGGGCGGTGGGCGACTGCACGACGCCGGAGGTCTCGCCCGGCTTCAGCGTGAACGCCGCGTCCGCGACCGGCTTCGAGTACGCCTGCTCGAGCTCGTCGTGCGACCTGAACTGGAAGTCGCCCGCAGACGCCTTCGTGGCGGGATCCTCGGAGTACTCCGCGACGATCTGCCCGAACGCCTGCGGGTTCTTCTTCTCCTCGGTCTTCACCTTCTGGAGCGCCTTCTTCGCGAGGGCGAGCTTCTTCGTGCGCTCGGCGGAGGCCGCCGGCGCGTTGAAGACGACCGCGTTCACGCGCACCTTCCGCGGGCGGACGTACTCGCCACGGTGGTCGTCGTAGTACTTCTGCAGGTCGGCCTCCGGCACGTCCGGCGGGGCCGCCTGGTCGAGCGCGAACTTCTTCTGGACGAGCTTCTGCACCATGATCTTCCGCAGCGTGGCGCGGACGTCCGGATCCTTGTCGAGCCCCTGCCGCTCCGCCTCGACCGCCAGCACCTCCTGGCGGATGAGGTTGTCGAGGAACTCCTTCTTGCGATCGAGCGTCGAGTAGCGGGCGCGGATGAACGGCGACTGCTCGTCGAGCCGGGCCTTGAACTCGTCCGTCGTGATGGTGAACCCGGCGCCGCGGGCGACCGGCGCGCCGGACTTCTTGGTGCCGTGAGGCGGCTGGCAAGCGATGCCGAGCGCGCAAAAGGCGAGGACGGGAAAGCGACGCATGACGAAGGCTCCTTCCGGGGTTCGATGGAATCGCACGACGCGAACGCGCCGGCCGGGGACCTCATTCCGCTCCCGGTGCCGGCGGCCGTGTCGAGGCGCACGAAAAAAGCACGGAACGACGCCGGGATCAAGGACGGGGAGCACCCTGCGACCGACCCCTGCGCGGCGGCGCTCAGGCCGCGCGGGCGCAGCGGGCGAGGTCCTTGAGGAGGGCGCTGGCCGCATCGAGCAGCTCTCGCGCGGCGTGCGCCTCCGCGGCGGGCGAGACCGGGACGGGGAGGGCGGCGGCCGGGGCGGCGCCGCGCCGGGAGGAGGATGTCCGTCCGCCCTGAGCGTAGCCGCCGCGACGCGGCGGCGAAGTCGAAGGGCTCGCGGCACGCGCCCCCTTTGCCGGCTTCGCTTGCGGCGGCGCCCCGATCGTCGCGACGAGCTTCATGTCCGGCGTGAGGCGGAGCCGCCCCGCCGACGCCTGGACGTGCTTCGCGAGCAGGAAGGGATCGAGCGCCGCCGTCTCGCCGAGGGTGAGGACGAGCCGTCCCGGGCCCGCCTCGAGCGCGCGGATGGCGAGCGCGCGCAGGCGGACCTTCACCGCCATGACCTCGAGGAGCGCCTCGAGCTCCTCGGGTGGCTCGCCGCAGCGGTCCACGATCTCGGCGCGAATCTCCTCCAGCTCCTCGTCGCTCCCGGCCTGGGCGAGCCGCTTGTAGAAGAAGAGCCGCTGGTGGACGTCGGGCATGTAGGGATCGGGGATGAACGCGGGGACGGGGAGCTGCACGTCCGGGTCCACCTCCTCGCGCGGCGGCTCGCCCCGGAGCTCCCGCACCGCCTCGTCGAGGAGCTCCGAGTAGAGCTCGAAGCCGACCGCCTCGATCTGGCCGGACTGGTCCTTGCCGAGGAGGTTCCCCGCCCCGCGGATCTCGAGATCGTGGCTCGCGATCTTGAAGCCCGCGCCGAGCTCGCTGAAGCGCTGCAGCACCTCGAGCCTCTTCTGGGCATCCTTCGTCACTGGCCGCCGCGCCGGAACGAGCAGGTACGCATAGGCTCGCTCCCGCGAGCGGCCGACGCGGCCGCGGATCTGGTACAGCTCGGCGAGCCCGAAGCGGTCGGCGCGGTTCACGACGATGGTGTTCGCGCTGGGGATGTCGAGGCCGCTCTCGATGATCGAGGTCGCGAGGAGGATGTCGAGCTCCTTGTTCACGAACCTCGCCATCACCTCCTCGAGCTTCCCCTCCGCCAGCTGGCCGTGGGCGACGCCGATGCGGGCGCGGGGCACCATGTCGGAGAGGAACTTCTCCATCGCCGCGATGGAGCGGACCCGGTTGTGGACGAAGAAGACCTGTCCGCCGCGCCGGAGCTCGTTCTCGATCGCCTCGCGCACCGCGGCGGGGTCGAACTTCATGACGAAGGTGCGGATGGCGCGCCGGTCCTCCGGCGGCGTGGCGATGATGGAGAGGTCGCGCACCCCCGCGAGGCTCATGTGCAGCGTGCGCGGGATCGGGGTCGCGGTGAGGGTGAGGACGTCGACGAGCTTGCGGAGCTTCTTCAGCCGCTCCTTGTGCGCGACGCCGAAGCGCTGCTCCTCGTCCACCACGATGAGCCCGAGATCCGGGAAGGAGACGTCGGCGGCGAGGAGCCGGTGCGTGCCGATGAGGATGTCCACCTTCCCGGCGGCCGCCTCCTTCAGCACCCCGCGCACCTCGTCGGGGGTCTTCATGCGCGAGACCGCCTCGATGCGGACCGGGTAGCCCTTGAACCGCTCGCGGAAGCTCCGCTCGTGCTGCGCCGCGAGGATGGTGGTCGGGACGAGGACCGCCACCTGCTTCTTCGCGAGCACGGCGAGCATGGCGGCGCGCATCGCCACCTCGGTCTTCCCGTAGCCGACGTCGCCGCAGACGAGCCGGTCCATCGGGGCGGCGGCGGCCGCGCCCGGCCGCTCCTTCTGCATGTCGCGGAGCACGTCCTCGATGGCCTTCGCCTGATCGGGCGTCTCCTCCCAGGGGAACTCCGCCTCGAACTCGCGGAAGAGCTCGTCCGGCGCGCCGAAGCGCGTCCCCGGGTGGGCCGCGCGCGCCGCGTAGATGTCGAGCAGCTCCGCCGCCATCTTGAGGAGCTGCTCCTTCACCCGCGCCTTGCGGAGGGCGAACGACTGGCCGCCGAGGCGGTCGAGCCGGACCGTCTCCGGCGAAGCGCCGGTGAACTTCTGCACCTGCCGGAGCTTCGCGACCGGCAGGTAGAGCCGGTCCGCGCCGTCATAGGCGAGGACGAGGAAGTCGCCCTCCACCCCGCGGATCTGCATCTTGGTGAGGCCGAGATAGCGCGCGATGCCGTGCTCGACGTGGACGACGAGGTCTCCCTCGTCGAGCTCGCGGAAGGCCGCCGCGAAGGCGTTCTCCTCGCGGGCCTTGCGCGCCCGCTTCCGGACGCGCCGCCCGAAGATCTCCTCGTCCGCGACGAGCGCGAGCCGGGCGTCCCCGTCGACGAAGCCGCCCGAGATCTCGCCGGGGACGAGGTGGGCGTGGACCGCGGGGTCGTACAGCCCCGCCGCCGCGAGCGGCCCCGGGTGGGACCGCGCGTGCTGGCGGCGGTCCTCGAGGAGGCGGCGGAGCCGGTCCGCGGAGGACGGCGTCCCGCACGCCACCACGGCGGCGAGCCCGCGTCGGCGCCACTCCTCGAGCCGTCGCGTGAGCGGCGCGAGCGCGCCCTCCTCGCCATGGGCCCCCTCGATCTCGGCGCGCAACCCGGAGGTCTCCACGAGGGGGAAGCGGATCGGCTCGGCGGTGCCGAGCCAGACGTGATGGCGCGCGACCGACGGCCGCGCCGCGAGGCCGGCGAGGACCTGGGCGGCGGGGAGGAAGTGGGCCTCGGGTGGCAGCGCGAGCTCCTCGCGGCGCAGGGCCGACTCGTGCTCGCGGGCGAGCTCCGCGTCGAGGTCCTGGAGCGCCTCCTCGACGCCCGCGGCGTCGTCCACGTACGCGACGGCGCCCGCCGGCAGGTGATCGAAGAGCGTGGAGAGCCCGCCCGGATGAAAGCCGGGGAGGAGCGCCTCCATGCCGAAGAACGGCGTCCCCTGATCGACCTGCTCGAGCGCCTCGCGCACCCTCGACGTGGGCCGGTTCACCCGCTCCGCCGCGTCGCGGATCACCGCCTTCGCCGCCTCCTTCCCCTCGGGCGTGAAGAGCGCCTCGCGCGCGGGGCAGAGCAGGACCTCCGCCACGTCGCCCTCGCTCCGCTGGGTCTGCGGCTCGAAGCTGCGGCAGCTCTCCACCTCGTCGCCGAAGAACTCGAGCCGCACGGGCGCCGGGTCGGCGGGGCTCCACAGATCCACGATGCCGCCGCGCACCGCGAAGGTTCCGGGATCCTCGACGAGCGGCACGCGCGAGAAGCCGAGCAGCACGAGCTTTTCGGCGAGCGCCTCGCGCGCGATCTCCACGCCGGGGCCGAGCAGGTCCGAGCCGGACTCGAAGACCCGCCGCGGCAGCTGGCGGCGGGCGAGCCCCCGCGCCGAGACCACGACGATCGGGCTCCGCTCCGGCGCAAGGTGGAGGCGGGAGAGGGCGGAGAGCCGCTCGAGCTCGATGCCGCGGTCGGGGGAGAGATCGTCGTACGGGAGGACCGCGTCGGCGGGAATGCGCAGCACTGCGTCGGCGCCGACGAAGAAGGCGGCGTCGCGCGCGAGCTGATCCGCGTCGTCCTCGTCGGCCGCCACCGCAATGACCGCGCGCGCCCGCCCCTCGCCGGACGCGAGGAGCTCCGCGAGGAGCCGGCCGCGCGCGGCGCCGACGAGCCCCGTCACGTCGGCGCGGCCGCCCGCGGCGACGGCGCGGCGGACGCGCGCCCAGGGGGAGGCGGTGGGGGTCTCGGAGGCGGTGGTCATCGGAGCGCGCCCCGGGGGGGCGGCGCAGTTATAGCGCTCGGCGCGGAAACGGGCGCCGGGCTCGAACGACCTTCGCCGCGGCCGCGCCGCCGAGGTCGCCCCGGTCCTCTCGGGGACCCGACCTTCGGAGGTGCGCCCGCGCCGATCCTCGCCGCGCCCGGCGCCCATCCTCAGTCTAGGATCCGCCGCAGGGCTCCGCCCGCTCGCGCCCCTTCCTTGATCGTGCGGGGGGTGGTGGCTACACTCGACGCGGCCAAAGGACCTGGCGACCGACCCTTGAGAAGCTCGATCCCCCAGCGGAGGAGCGCCATGGCGCTCGCGCTGCTCCTCGCCGCCTGCGGCGGCGCGGAGCAGCGGCTCGTCGCGCGCGGCGACGGCGTCCCGGTGCTCGCGACGCTCGCGACCCGCGGCGGCACGGGCGCGGAGCGGCTCCGGGCGGGTGACCTTGCCGTGGCTCGCGCCCTGTTCGAGGCCGATCTCGCGCAGGACCCCGACCGGCTCTCCGCCCTGAACGATCTCGCCGTCTCGTACGTCCTCGACGGGCACGGCGACGCCGCGCGGCGCCTCCTCGACGAGGTCGTCGCGAGCGGAGATCCGCTCGCGCAGCAGGCGGCGCTCGTGAACCTCGGCGAGCTCTACGCCGCGGAGGGATACGTCTCGGCGGCGCAGGCCTATCTCGAGACCGCGCGGAGCCTCGAGCCGAGCCGCCCCGAGCCGCTCTACGCGCTCGCGCTGCTCGCGGACGGCCGCGGCGATCTCGCGGCGGCGCGCTCGACGGTGCGCGAGGCGCTCCGGCGCGACGACGGCGGTGCGGCGCGCGCGGCGCTCGCTTACGTGTATCCCGAGGAGCGGGTGCACCTCGAGGCGCTCGTCGCCGAGCAGGCCGGCGAGCGCACCGCGACGGACCGCTGGCGGGAGCTCGCCGGGGGCCGCTTCGCGGCGCTCGCGGCGGCGGCCGAGCGGCACCTCGCGGGCGAATAGAATTAGCACAGGGGTCGTGATGCCGGGCCCGGGCGGCGAGCTGGACAGGCGCGAGCGCGAGATCCTCCGCGCGCTGGTGCAGGACTACATCCAGACCGGCGAGCCGGTCGCGAGCCAGCCGCTCCTCGCACGCCACGATCTCGAGTGGTCGCCGGCGACCGTCCGCAGCGTGATGGCGGATCTCGAGGCGCTCGGCTTCCTCGAGAAGCCGCACGCCTCCTCGGGGCGCATCCCGACCGAGCTCGGCTACCGGCTGTTCGTCGACTCGCTCCTCAAGATCCGGCCGCCGTCCTCGCAGGACCGCGAGCGGATCGAGCGGCTCGCGGCCGAGGCGAACGACGTGGGGGCGCTCCTCGACGGGACCGCCGACCTCCTCCACGACCTCTCTCATCACGCCGGGGTCGTCACCACCCCGCGCCCGAGGGCCGACCCCGTCCGCCAGCTCGAGTTCGTACGCCTCCGCGAGAGCCGGGTCATCGCCGTGTTCGTCTCCGAGGCAGGGATCGTCACGAACAAGCTCGTCCAGCTCGAGCTCCCGCTCGAGCCAGGCGACCTCGAGCGGGCCGCGAACTACCTGAACGAGAAGATCCAGCAGGTCCACGGCGCGACTCCGGACCTCGGCGATCTGCGCGAGCGGATCATCTCCGACATGCGCGCCGACCAGAGCGCGCTCTCGGATCTCCTGCAGAAGGCGCTCGTCCTCGCCGAGCAGACCTTCTCCGCCGACGCGGGGGTCGAGCGGGTCCTCGCCCATGGCGAGGAGAGCTTCCTCGACGCCCCCGAGTTCGCCGACGTCCAGAAGGCGCGCGCGCTCCTCAAGACGTTCGCGGAGAAGGACCGCATCCTGCGGGTGCTCGATCGCGTCCTCTCCGCGCAGGAGGTCCAGATCTTCATCGGCGCGGAGAGCGAGTTCGCCTCGCTGCTCGACGTGTCGGTGGTCGCGGCGCCCTACGGGCAGGGCGGCCGCGTGCTCGGCACGCTCGCGGTGGTCGGTCCGACGCGCATGAACTACGCGCGGGTCATCCCGCTCGTCGACCTCACCGCGCGCCAGATCTCCCGCGCGCTCTCGGCGCTCTCCGAGAAGTGATCGCCTCCGGGCGGCGCTTGTTCGGCGCGCGCCGCGTGTGCGAAGATGCGAAGACGCGCCGAAGGTCGTCTCCCACCTGCGCGCCCCCTTCCCCATGGCCGACAGCGACAAGAAGGGCGCCTTCCAGGCCGACATCCCCGCCGACGCGGTGCAGGAGGCGCTGCGGTCGGTCGAGCGCATCGCGACGGGCGAGGACGCGCCCCCGGCTGCGGACGAGCCGGTGCCGGTCGAGGTGGAGGCGGCGGATTCCGCCGCGCTCGCGCGCGAGGCGGCGACGCTGCGCGCCCAGCTCGAGCTCTCGACCGCGAAGGGGCGCGAGATGCTCGAGCGGCTGAAGGAGGAGCACGAGCGGGTGCTCCGCACCGCCGCCGATCTCGACAACTACAAGAAGCGCGCGGCCCGCGAGCGGGAGGAGCTCCAGAAGTTCGCGAACGAGAAGCTCCTCCAGGACTTCCTGCCCGCGCTCGACGGCCTCGACCGGGCCCTCGCCGCGGCGCCCGCCGAGGATCCGCTCGGCGAGGGCGTACGGCTCGTCCGCCAGAGCCTCGAGCAGGCCCTCGCGAAGCACGGGATCACCGCGTTCTCGGCGCTGGGCGAGCGGTTCGACCCGGCCTTCCACGAGGCGCTCCTGCAGGTGCCGACCGCGGACCAGGCGCCGGGCACGGTCGTCCTCGAGCACGCGCGCGGCTTCAAGCTCCACGACAGGCTCGTCCGTCCGGCGATGGTGGGGGTGGCGGTCGAACCACGCCGCGCGGACCCTTCCGAACCTTCCACCACGTAAGGGCAGACGATGGGCAAGGTCATCGGGATCGATCTCGGCACCACGAACAGCTGCGTCGCGGTCATGGAGGGCGGGGAGGCGGTCGTCATCCCCAACAGCGAGGGGTCGCGCACGACGCCCTCCATGGTCGCATTCACCGAGGGTGGCGAGCGGCTCGTCGGGCAGATCGCGAAGCGGCAGGCGATCACGAACCCCGAGTCCACCGTCTACGTGGTGAAGCGGCTCATCGGGCGGAAGTACGAGGACGCGGAGGTGAGGCGGTCGGTCGGCCTCGTGCCGTACCGCATCGTCGCGAGCGACAACGGCGACGCCTGGGTGGAGAGCGGCGGCAAGAAGTACTCGCCCGCCGAGGTCTCCGCGATGATCCTCGCGAAGATGAAGCAGACCGCGGAGGACTACCTCGGCGAGCCCGTCACCGAGGCGATCGTCACCTGCCCGGCCTACTTCAACGACGCGCAGCGGCAGGCGACGAAGGACGCCGGCCGCATCGCCGGCCTGAACGTGCTCCGCGTCATCAACGAGCCGACCGCGGCCGCGCTCGCCTACGGCATCGACAAGCAGAAGCCGGACGGCAAGGCCGAGAGGGTGGCCGTCTACGACCTCGGCGGCGGAACCTTCGACATCACCATCCTCGAGCTCAACTCCGGCGTCTTCGAGGTGAAGGCGACGAACGGCAACACCTTCCTCGGCGGCGAGGACTTCGACCAGCGGATCATCGACTGGCTCGCGAAGCGCTTCAAGGAGCAGACCGGCATCGACCTGAAGCGCGACCGCATGGCGCTGCAGCGGCTCAAGGAGGCGGCGGAGCGCGCGAAGCACGAGCTCTCCTCGGCGGCCGAGACGGAGGTGAACCTCCCGTTCATCACCGCCGACGCCACCGGCCCGAAGCACCTCGCCGAGACCATCGACCGGACGACGCTCGAGGAGCTCTGCGGCGATCTCATCGAGAAGACCGTCGAGCCCTGCAAGGTCGCGCTCCGGGACGCCGGCCTCCAGGCGAACCAGCTCGACACGGTCATCCTCGTCGGCGGCATGACGCGCATGCCGAAGGTGCAGGAGACGGTCCGGAAGTTCTTCGGCAAGGAGCCGCACAAGGGCGTGAACCCCGACGAGGTGGTCGCGGTCGGCGCCGCGATCCAGGGCGGCGTCATGAAGGGGGAGGTGAAGGACGTCCTCCTCCTCGACGTGTCGCCCCTCTCGCTCGGCGTCGAGACCGCGGGCGGGGTGTTCACGAAGATCATCGAGAAGAACACGACCGTCCCCTCCAAGAAGTCGCAGGTCTTCTCGACCGCGGTGGACAACCAGCCGCTCGTCTCGGTGCACGCGCTCCAGGGCGAGCGCGAGATGGCCGCCGACAACAAGACGCTCGGCCGGTTCGAGCTCGTCGGCATCCCACCCGCGCCGCGCGGCGTGCCGCAGATCGAGGTCACCTTCGACATCGACGCGAACGGCATCGTCCACGTCTCGGCGAAGGATCTCGGCACGGGCAAGTCCCAGCAGATCCGGATCACCGCCTCGTCGGGCCTCACCGAGGGCGAGATCCAGCGGATGATCAAGGACGCGGACTCGAATCGCGCCGACGACCAGAAGAAGAAGGAGCTCGCGGACCTCAAGAACAACGCGGAGGGGCTCATCTACACGACCGAGAAGAGCCTCGAGGAGTACGCGAGCTCGCTGAAGCCCGAGGACATCAACGAGATCAAGGCCGACCTCGACGCCTTGAAGGCGCTCCTCCCCCGCGAGGACCTCGCCGCGATCAAGGAAGGGCTCACCCGTCTCGAGGGGAGCGCCTATCGCATCGCGGACGCCATCTACGCCCAGCAGGGCGGCGGATAGCAGCTCGGCGGATTGTCACCGCTCTTCCGTGCGTTATATTCGCCCCGGCCGATCCTTCCCGGCCGCCAAGAGCCCGAGACCACGTGGAAAAGCGCGACTATTATGAGGTCCTCGGGGTCGACCGGGGCGCTGACGACGCGGCGATCAAAACCGCCTACCGCAAGCTCGCTCACCAGTACCACCCGGACAAGAACCCCGACAGCCACGAGTCCGAGGACCGGTTCAAGGAGGCGAGCGAGGCGTACGAGGTCCTCTCGGACCCCGAGCGGCGGGCGAAGTACGACCGCTTCGGCTTCGCGAACGGCTCGCAGTTCCAGGACGTCGGCTTTGCCGGCGGCGCCTCGATCAACGACATCTTCGGGGACATCTTCGGTGAGATGTTCGGCGGCGGCGCAAGGCGCACCCGCGCGCGGACCCGCGGCTCCGACCTGCGCTACCACCTCGAGCTCCCGTTCGAGGAGGCGGCGTTCGGAACGACCGCCCGGATCACGATCCCGCGCCCGAAGGCGTGCGCGAGCTGCAGGGGCTCGGGCGCGAAGCCGGGGACGGGTCCCCGCACGTGCCCGACCTGCGGCGGAACGGGCGAGATCCGGCTCACCCAGGGCTTCTTCTCGATCGCCCGCACCTGCCACCACTGCCAGGGACAAGGGCGCATCATCGTCGACAAGTGCCCCGACTGCGGCGGGGCGGGCGCGACGCGCGAGGACGCGACGGTCGAGGTGAAGGTGCCGCCGGGCGTCGACACCGGGACCCGTCTCAAGCTCGCGGGCGAGGGTGAGCCCGCGCCGGTGGCGGGCGGCGCGCCGGGCGACCTCTACGTCGTCGTGCAGGTGCGCGAGCATCCCGTGTTCACCCGCGAGGACACCGAGATCCTCTGTGAGATGCCGATCTCGTTCACGCAGGCCGCGCTCGGCGCCACGATCGACGTGCCGACGCTCGACGGGCCGACGAAGCTCAAGATCCCCGCCGGCACGCAGGGCGGGAAGGTCTTCCGGCTGAAGGGCAAGGGAGTCCCGGCGCTCGCGGGCGGCGGGCGCGGCGACGAGCACGTCCGGATCTTCGTCGAGACGCCGACGCACCTCTCGAAGGAGCAGCGCGAGCTGCTAGAGAAGTTCGCGGCGGTCTCGGGCGAGGAGACGAACCCGCGCGCGCGGACCTTCTGGGACAAGGTGCAGGACCTGGTGCGAGAGAAGTGACCTGACCTGGTCCTGCGACGTTGGTCCAAGTCGAAGTCGAAGACCACGTCCACGTCCACGTCCTCTCGGGGGGTCGCTGTGCTCGGGAACAAGCTTCCCGGACGCGCGTTTCCGCAGTAGATCCCGGATCCATGCGCGCCGCGCTCCGCCCCCTCGCCGCCGTCCTGCTCCTCGCGACGCTCTCCGCCTGCCCGAAGCGCGTCATCGTGAACGGCCAGGAGCTCGAGCCATCGCAGGCGCGCGACCTCGCCCGCCCCGAGCTCGATGCGGTGCGCGAGGGCGCGCGCGGCGCGCCGCCGGCCGAGGCCGCGGCGCGGCTCGAGGCGTTCGCCGCGAAGTACCGCGGCGCGCCCGTCGCGGCCGAGGCCCTCCACCAGGCCGCGGCGCTGCGGCGCGACGCGAAGGAGCCGGCCCGCGCGGCGCAAGACCTCCAGGGGCTCCTCACCGAGTACCCGCTCTACCCGCGCGCGGTCGAGGCGAAGTACCTGCTCGCCCTCGTGGACCTCGACCTCGGCCGCGAGCGCGACGGGCTCGCGGCGCTCGGCTCGCTCTACACGAAGCTCCCCGCCGACGCGCGCCCCGAGGCGGCCGCGCGGGCTGCGGACGCCGCGCTCTCGCTCGGCGCCGACGCCGACGCGGTCCGCTGGCTGTCCGAGCTCGCGCGCGTCTCGCCGTCCGAGACGCGCCCAGGCGTCCTCCGCCGGGCCGCCGACGCGGTCGACCGGCTCCCCTTCATCGACGTCGCGCGGCTGCGCGAGGAGCTGCCGCAGGACTCGCCGGTGCAGGAGCCGCTCACGATGAAGCTCGCGCGGATCCAGCTTCACCTGCGCGACTACCGACGGGCGGAGGAGTCGGCGCGCGAGGTCTTCCTGCGCTGGCCGGAGGGGCCGTACGCCGCCGAGGCGCGCACGATCGTCGAGCGCATCTCGAAGCTCACCTTCGTGCGCCCGAACGTGCTCGGCGTCGCGGTCCCGCTGTCCGGCCCGTACAAGCGCTGGGGCGACGCGATCCTGCAGGGGATCGGGATCGCGCTCGAGGGCTCGCAGGTGAAGCTCGCGGTGCGCGACACGCGCGGCGAGCCGGACGGCGCCGCCGCCGCGCTCGAGGCGCTCGCGCTGCAGGAGGGGGCGATCGTCGTCGTCGGCGGCATCACGAACGCGGAGTCCGAGCGGGCCGCCTCGACCGCCGAGGAGCTGCAGCTCCCGTTCGTCTCGCTCTCGCGCCAGGAGGGGCTCACCGAAGCGGGGCCACACGTCTTCCAGAACATGCTCACCGCGAAGGCGCAGGCGCGCGCGCTCGCGGAGTTCGCGATGGGCCGGCGCGGCATGAAGCGCTTCGCCATCATGTACCCGTCGATCAGCTACGGGGTGGAGCTCGCGAACGCCTTCTGGGACGAGGTGGAGGCGCGCGGCGGCGAGGTGCGCGGCGCAGAGACCTACGCCGCGGACCGGACCACCTTCACGCCGCTCGTGAAGGACCTCGTCGGCAAGCTCTTCCTCGACGAGCGGACCGACTGGCAGGAGCAGCAGAGGGAGATCGCGCAGAAGGAGAAGGATCCGTTCCGGCGCCGCAAGGCGCTCGAGAAGGCGCGCGAGAAGCTCCCGCCGATCACCGACTTCGACGCGATCTTCATCCCCGACTTCGCCTCGAACGTCCGGCTCATCGCGCCCTCGCTCGCGGTGGAGGACGTCCTCACGCAGACCTGCGAGCCGGCGGAGGTCGAGAAGATCAAGAAGACCACCGGCCGCACGGAGCTCGTCCCGGTGCAGCTCCTCGGCGCGAACGGCTGGAACGACCCGTCGCTCTTCGACATGTCGCCCGGCGGCCCCGGGCGGCACGTCCGCTGCGCGGTGATGGTGGATGGCTTCTTCGCTTCGTCCGCGCGGCCGGAGACGAAGCGGTTCGTAGAGGCCTACGGGAAGAAGTACGCGGGCCAGACGCCGACCATCCTCGAGGCTTCCGCGCACGACGCGGGGCGGATGGCGCGCCAGCTCCTCGAGACGCGGCTCGGGACGCGCGAGGCGTTCCGCGACGCCCTCGCGGCGCTCAAGGGCTTCCACGGCGCGACGGGTGAGATCACGATGGGCCCGCGCCGGACCCCCGAGAAGGAGCTCTTCTTCCTCACGGTCGACGGGAGCGGCCTGCGCGAGATGAAGCGGGAGGAGCTCGCCGCGCCGGGGGCCGGGGGCCGCTGAGAACTCCGCGGAAGCTCGAGTCGTGGTCGTGGTCGTGGACCACGTTCCAGCCATGCCGGGGTGAGGCCTCGCCACTATCTTCCATCCCGGATGGATGACGTCCTCGTGCGCCCGCGATCGCGGGGCCGGTTCCCCGCGCTCCACCTGGCGCTGTTCCTCGCCACGGTCGCGTCGACGCTCTGGGCCGGCTTCGAGCTCTCGCCACTCGCGGCTCACGCCGCGACCCTCCAGAACGTCGTTCGCGGCGGTCTGCCGTTCGCCGCCTCGATAGTCGCGATCCTCGGCGCGCACGAGATGGGGCACTACGTCGTCGCGCGCCGCCACGGCGTCGCCGCGACCCTCCCCTACTTCATCCCGGTCCCGTTCGGCGCGGGGACGCTCGGCGCGGTGATCCGGATGCGCTCGGCGATCCCCTCGCGCCGCGCCGCGCTCGACATCGCCGCGGCGGGCCCGCTCGCGGGCCTCGCCGTCGCGCTGCCGCTGCTCGTGTGGGGGCTCGCGCACTCCGAGCTGCGCGAGGTCTTCACGGCGCCGGTCGGGTCCGCCCTCGTCTCGCCGTTCGCGCTCGTCCGCGCGCTCGTCGCGGGGCGGCCGCTCGTCTCCGGCTCCGCGGCCGCCCAGTTCTTCGGCGACAGCCTCCTCACCGCGGGCGCGCGCCTCGCGGTGTACGGTCCGCTCCCGCCCGGGACCGACCTCTTCCTCCACCCGGTGGCCTTCGCCGCCTGGCTCGGCCTGCTCGTCACCGCGCTGAATCTCGTCCCGGCGGGGCAGCTCGACGGCGGCCACGTCCTCTACGCCCTCGTGGGGCGGCGCGGCGCGCTCCTCGGGAGCCGCCTCGTCTCCGCGGGGCTCCTCGCCGCGGGGGTTTTCCTCTCCTGGAACTGGCTCGTCTGGTGGCTCCTCACCCGGTTCCTCATCGGGCTCGGCCACCCGCCGTCGCTGGTCGAGGAGCCGCTCGATCCGCGCCGGCGCGCCGTGGCGCTCCTCTCCCTCGCCCTCTTCGCGCTGACGTTCGTCCCCATCCCGGTGTCGTTCTAGGGTCGGGCGGCGCGGACGGGATAGACTCCGCGCTCCTCATGGCAGCTGAGACGGAGAGCGGCGGCGCGCCGCGAGCGCGCGCGCCGGTGACGATCGCGGACGTGCTCGGCCCCAGGGGGCGCCTCGCGCGCGCGCTGCCGGGTTACGAGCACCGCGCCGACCAGCTCGCGATGGCCCACGCGGTCGAGCGCGCCCTCGCGGAGCGCGCCTACCTCGTCGCCGAGGCGGGCACCGGCACGGGCAAGACCCTCGCCTACCTCGTCCCGGCGGTCCTCTCCGGACGCCGCGTCATCATCTCGACCGCGACGAAGACGCTGCAGGAGCAGATCTGGCAGAAAGACCTGCCGCTCCTGCGCGACGCGTGCGGGCTCTCCTTCTCCGCGGCGTATCTCAAGGGGCGCTCGAACTACTACTGCCTCGCGCGCGGCGACGAGTTCGCGCGCGCGCCGACCTTCGCGGTGCGCGACGAGGCGGCGCTCTGGCCTCGGATCGAGGCGTGGGCGCGCGAGACTCCCACCGGCGACCGGAGCGAGATCGATCTCCCCGACCAGTTCCTCACGTGGAAGGACCTGTCGGCGACGAGCGAGAGCTGCACCGGGCGCGAGTGCCCCCGCTACGACGAGTGCTTCGTCACGCGGGCGCGCGCGCAGGCGGCCGACGCCGACGTGCTCCTCGTGAACCATCACCTCTTCTTCGCCGATCTCGCGATGCGAACCTCCCGCGCCGGCGTCGAGATCCTCCCCGAGCACGACGTCGTCGTCTTCGACGAGGCGCACGCGCTCGAGGAAGTGGCGACGGAGTACTTCGGCCTACAGGTCTCCTCGTACCGGGTGGAGGAGCTCGCGCGCGACGCGCAGCGCGCGGTGGCGGACCGGCCCGACCTCGCGTCCTTCATGAAGGCGGCGACCTCCGAGCTGCGCAAGGCGGGCGAGCGGTTCTTCCAGGGCGTCGCGGCCGGGTTGCGCGGCGGCGCGGGGCGGCGGAACGGCGAGCCCAGGGGCGGCCGGAGCCGAGCCCTCCCCCCCGGAGACGATGAGAGCGCGCGCGGTCCGCTCTCGGACGACGTGCTCCTCCCCCTCGCGCGCGACCAGGACCGGGTGGACGAGGCGCTCCACGCGCTCCGCGACCTCCTCGCGGACGCCGAGACCCCCCAGCTCGCGCAGCTCGCGCGGCGCGCCGGGGAGCTGCGCGTCGAGCTCGCCGCGGTGACCGCCATGAAGGAGCCGTCGCGCGTCTACTTCGGCGAGGCGCGCGGGCGCGGCGTCTTCCTGCGCGCGGCGCCCATCGACGTCGCCGAGGACCTCCAGGAGAGGCTCTACCGGCGCACGGAGACCGTGGTCTTCACGAGCGCGACGCTCGCGGCGCAGGGGAGGTTCGACTACTTCCGGCGCGCCGTCGGCCTCGCCCCGGAGTTCGACGTCGCCGAGACGCGCTTCGCCGGGCCGTTCGACTTCACGCGCCAGGCGGCCCTCGTCTCGCCGGACGGCCTCCCGGAGCCGAACGACCCGTCGTTCGTGGCGCGCGCGGCGGCGGTCATCCGCGAGCTCACCGCGGTGACGGGCGGGCGCGCCTTCGTCCTCTGCACGTCGAACCGCAACATGCACGCGCTCCACCACGCCTCGCGCGATCTCCCCTACCGCATCCTCCTGCAGGGCGAGCGCCCGAAGGGGCGACTCCTCGAGCTCTTCCGCGAGGCGCCGTCGGTCCTGTTCGCGACGGCGAGCTTCTGGGAGGGGGTGGACGTGCCGGGAGAGGCGCTGTCGCTCGTCGTCATCGACCGGCTCCCCTTCTCGCCGCCCGGCGATCCCGTCATCGCCGCGAAGCTGCGCGCCCTCGAGGCGGAGGGGCGGGACGGGTTCTCCGAGCTGCAGGTCCCCGCCGCAGCGCTCGCGCTCCGGCAGGGATTCGGGCGGCTCGTCCGGACGAAGGACGACCGCGGCCTCGTCGCGGTCCTCGATCGCCGCCTCGTGACGAAGGGCTACGGGCGCGCGTTCCTCGCGACGCTGCCGCGCTGTCCGCTGCTCCGCTCGGTCGCCGACGCGCGCCGCTGGTGGGACGCGCGCTAGCGCGCGCCCCCCGTCACTACGCCGCGCCCGACTCGCGCCGGGGGTCGCCCGGCACGACCTGGTCGACGTCGACCATGGGGAGCCGCACGGTGAAGGTCGAGCCCTCACCGAGCTCGCTCGCGACGTCGATCGATCCGCCGTGGGCGAGCACGATCTTGCGCGCGAGCGACAGCCCGAGCCCGGTCCCCTCGCCCGGCGCCTTCGTCGTGAAGAACGGCTCGAAGAGCCGCTTCATGTGGCCGGGCGTGATCCCGCGGCCGCTGTCCGAGACCCGCAGGACGCCGCTCGAACCCTCGCGGAAGAGCTCGATCGCGATGTGGTTCGGGCGCCCCTCCTCGCGGGCCTGCACCGCGTTCACGACGAGGTTCAGGACGACGTCGACGAGCTCGCCGCGGTGGCCGAGCACGTGGACCGGGCCGCGCACGTCGACGCGCGCCCCGGCAGAGCGGAGCTCGGAGGCGGCGGTGCGCACGACGGCGTGCACCACCTCGCCAAGCTCGACCGGCGTCGCGGGCTCGCCTGCCTGGTCGCGCCGCGCGAGGGAGCGGAGGTTACCCACGATCTGGCGCACCCGCTCCATCCCCTGGAGGCTCTCCGCGATCGCGCTCGCCGCCTCGCGGCGGGCGAACGCCACGTCGGAGCGGGCGAGCAGCGCGCGCATGCGATCGGCGACGCCGGCCTCGAGCGCGATCTCGCTCATCTCGGCGATCGCCGCCTCGTACGCCGCCACGTAGCGCTTGAGCTCGGTGAGGTTCGAGCTGACGAAGGCGGTCGGGTTGTTGATCTCGTGGGCGACGCCCGAGGCGAGGACGCCCACCGCGGCGAGCTTGTCCGCCTGCACGAGCCGCCCGTAGAGCCGGCGCTGCTCGCCGACATCGCGGGCGGCGTGGACGACCCGGTCCCCGAGGCGTGACGACGTCACCTCGAAGAGCGTGTCGAAGAGCGGGTCCTCGATCTCCAGGATCCCGTCGCCCGCGAGCGACCACCAGCGCTCGGGGTGGCCGGCGAGGAGCTCCGACAGCCGGCGCCCGGCGAGCTCGTGCGGTCGCACTCCGAGCACCTTCGCGAAGGCGCGGTTCCCGCGGACCACCCGGCCCTCGGCGTCGGTGACGAAGACCATCTCGTGCAGGCCATCGAACCCGGCCTCCCACTCACCCTTCGCCCGCTCGAGCAGGTCGCTCGCGGCGCGGAGTCGCTGCGCCGTCCACTCGCGCGTCGAGTGGAGGTAGCCCGCGATCACCGCGACGGTCATGATGATCCCGGCCTCCATCGCCCACCGCGCGACCATCGCCTGGTCGATCCGGGCGGGGTCGAACTCCATCACGATCGCGTCGGCGATGATGAGGGCGACGACGGCCCACATCCCGACGACCGCCACCTCGCCGGTCCGCGGCAACACCGCCGCCGCGCCTACGACGCCGACGAGGACCCCGTAGCGAAGCGCGTTCGTCGGGTCGCCGTGGAGCACGACCACGATGACCGGAACCGCGGTGACGAGCATCGACTCGAAGCGCGCCCAGCGCAGGAGCGCGTGCAGGTTCTGCCGCCGCGAGAGGAGGACCGAGTAGATCGCGTTCGCGGCGAGCAGGGCCGCCCCGACCGCGAGCGCCGTCCACGGCGCCCGCCGGTTCATGAGCAGGTCGTTCGCGAGATCGACCGCGACGAAGACCGGGACGATGAGCCACCGCAACCGGAGCAGCCAGTGCAGGCGCTCGGCGATCTCGGCGTCGCCGATCTCCTCCGAACGGGGTGGGATCAGCTGATCCATGATGTGGCGCTCGGACCCCTCGCTTCCCCCGGCGCCAGTGTACGCCATCACGCCGGGCGCGACCAATCGGCGCACCCCAGGGTGGCATGCGCCCGCCCGCGGTCCCGGCGGCGGCCGACCGGGATGGGGTAGAATGATGGGGCCGGGTGCTCCAGCGCGCCCCAGGCCCACCATGGTCCAGCTCAACGCAGACGCCCGTGAGATCGCCGTGAAGGTCGTCTATTACGGCCCCGCGCTCTCCGGGAAGACGACGAACCTCCAGGCGCTGTTCCAGAAGATCGATCCGAAGGTGCGCGGGCGCCTCATGACGCTCGACACGAAGGACGACCGCACCCTCTTCTTCGACATGATGCCCGTCTTCTTCCGCACCCAGGCGGGCGTGAAGGTGAAGCTCAAGCTCTACACGGTCCCGGGCCAGGTGATGCACGAGTCAACCCGCCGGATCGTGCTGCAGGGCACGGACGCGGTGGCGTTCGTCGCGGACTCCCGCCGGAGCGAGGCCGCGTCGACGCTCGCCTACTGGAACAACATGCTGAGGAACCTGGAGGCGAACGGGCTCGACTACCGATCCCTGCCCCTCGTCATCCAGATGAACAAGCGCGACCTCGAGGACGCGCGGCGCGACGACGAGCTCGGCGACCTCCGCACCCTGATCCAGCCGCCCATCGTCCCCGCCGTCGCGATCCGCGGCGAGGGCGTCGTCGAGACGCTCTACACGCTGCTGCAGCTCTGCTACCGCACGCTCGATCGGTCGCTCGAGCTCGACGCGAAGTGGCAAGTCTCCGAGCGGGAGTTCCTCGACCGGATCTTCTCGCACGTCGATCTCCGGGGCACGCGGCTCGCTCCGCCGCCGGCGGGGGGGGCGCCGCCGCGATGAGCCTCCCCGCGTCCTTCCTCCAGCAGCGGATCCCGCTCGCCGACCTCCTCGACCTCAAGGCGTTCGAGGAGGTCTGCCGCTCGTTCGCGGAGCTCTACCGCGTCGGGCTGAAGGTGTTCGACGACGCGGGCAACAAGCTCGTCGACGTGAAGGTCGGGAACGCCGACTTCTGCGGGTACATCTGGACGAAGCCCTCCGGCCGCGAGCAGTGCATCGCGACGGTCGGGCGGGTGAAGGCGGAGGCGCTCGGGGAGGAGGCGAAGCCCACGAGCTTCGAGTGCTTCTCCGGCTGCCGCTATGTCGTCGAGCCGGTGCTCTACGAGGGCGACGTGATGGGGCGGGTCGTCTTCGGCCCGATCGTCCCGGACGAGCTCGGCGAGCTCCCCGCGGCGCTGCGGCGGATCTCGTCCGACTTCGACGTGAAGCTCGCAGAGGGCTACCAGCAGAAGATCCGCAAGGTGGGGAGCTCGACCGCCGAGAAGATCCTGAAGCACTTCATGGGTCTGCTCGACGTGATGATCTTCACCGGGCACAAGAACCTCATCTCGGCGAAGCTCCACATCGAGGCGGTCACGGAGAGCTACCGCGAGCTCACCGAGAAGAACCGGCAGCTCGAGGAGAGCTTCGCGCGGCTGAAGGAGCTCGATCGGCTGAAGTCGAACTTCCTCGCGACGATGAGCCACGAGCTGCGCACCCCGCTCACGAGCGTCATCGGCTACTCGGAGATGATGCTCGAGGGGCTCGGTGGCCCGCTCACGGCCGAGCAGCGCGAGTACCTCGGCATCATCATGGAGAAGGGGGAGAACCTCCTCCAGCTCATCACCTCGATCCTCGACATCTCGAAGATCGAGGCGGGGCGCGTCCGGCTCGTGATCTCCGACGTCGACGCGGGGCAGGTCATGCGCGACGCGGTCGCCACGGTCCTGCCCATCGCGCGCAAGAAGGGGCTCAAGATCAGGTGCGAGCCCCCGACGGTCCCGCGCATCCACGCCGACCGCGACAAGCTCCGCCAGGTGCTCGTGAACCTCTGCTCGAACGCGGTGAAGTTCACGCCCGCGGGCGGAGTCATTACCGTGGCGGCCGAGTCCGCGCCCGGGCACCGCGTCGCGATCCACGTCACCGACAGCGGCATCGGCATCGGCCGCGAGCACATCGAGAAGGTGTTCGACGTCTTCTACCAGGTGGACGGCTCGTCGACGCGCGAGTACGGCGGCGCCGGGCTCGGCCTCGCCATCGTGAAGAGCTACGTCGAGGCGCACGGCGGCGAGGTGGGCGTGCGGTCCGCGCCCGGCACGGGCTCGGTCTTCACCATCACCCTGCCGGTCGTCGGGCCGTCGACGCCGGCGCTCACGCCGACGGGCGGGCTCAGTACCGTCGGCCCGTAGAGCCGCGATGCCCGCGCGCCCCCCTGGCGAGTTCGAGATCATCGCGCTCTTCACCCGCGCGCTCCCGCTCGCCGGGCGCGAGGTCGTCGTCGGGCCCGGCGATGACGCGGCGGTGCTCCGGCCCGCGCCGGGCGAGGACCTCGTCGCGACGGTCGACGCGGTGGTGGCGGGCGTCCACTTCGACGGGCGCGCGAGCCCCGCCGACGTCGGCTGGAAGGCCCTCGCGGTGAACCTCTCCGACCTCGCGGCGATGGGGGCCCGTCCGGTCGCCGCCCTCGTGGCGCTCGGGCTGCCGCGCGGAACGCGCGCGGCGACGGTGCGCGGCCTCGCGCGCGGGCTCGGCGCCTGCGCGCGGGCGCACCGCACCCCGGTCGTCGGCGGGAACGTCACCCGCGCCGACGCGCTCTCCGTCACGGTCACGGTCCTCGGCGCCGTTGCGGAGGGGCGCGCGGTGCTGCGCGAGGGGGCGCGGCCGGGCGACCTCGTCGCGGTGACCGGCACGCTCGGCGACGCCGCGCTCGGGCTCCTCCCCCGCGCCCCCGCCGCCCTCGCGCGGCGCCAGCGCAGGCCCTCGCCGCGCCTCGCCGCCGGCCTCGCGCTCGCGGGGGTCGTCCGCGCCGCGATCGACGTGTCGGACGGGCTCGTCCAGGACCTCGGCCACCTCTGCCGCGCCTCCGCCGTGGGCGCGCGTATCGGGGCCGCCGACCTGCCGCTCTCCCCGGCCTACCGCCGGCTCGCCCGGCAGCTCCGCGATCCCCTCGCCGCGGCGCTCGGCGGCGGCGAGGACTACGAGCTCGTCTTCGCGATCCCGCCGGCGGGGCTCGACGCCGCGCGGGACGCCGCCGCCAGGACGCGGACGCCGCTCACAGTGATCGGCCGGTTCGTGCGCGGGTCGGGCGTGCAGGTCGTCGGGCCGAAGGGCGAGCCGCTCGCCGCGCCCGCAGGGCACGATCATCTGCGGCCGCCCGGGGGGCGAACTTCCGATCGCGGCGGGGCTCGTCTAGGATCGACCCGGCGCGCGCGCTAGGCGAGGTCGCGTCCAGCAAAACCGGAAACGAGGCGAACGTGGCGACGCGAGCTCCGAGGGACGAGCGGATCACCTCCACCCGCCCGAGCGCGAGGTGGCAGGACGCCCCGCACCTCGTCGCGATGCGCGGCCGAGCCGCCGCCGAGCCGCCGCGGTCCGCGCCGGTCGCGGGTGGCCTCACCGTCTCGCTCCAGACGAAGATCCTCGTCTCCTACCTCATCGTCGGCGCCGTGCTCGTGTTCGCCGTGCCGTACATCAACAGGCGGGTGGAGAACGACATCGTCGGGGGGCTCATCGTCCTCCTCCTCACCGCGGCGCTCGGCTGGGGCATGACCGTGGCCATCGCCCGCGTCTCCCGCGTCGGTCGGCTCAAGGCGAGCGCGGTCGAGATCAGCCGCGGCGACCTCTCGCGGGCGGTCGTCTCGGAGGAGCAGCGCGCCTTCCATGACGAGATCGACGACCTCACGGAGGCGATCCGGACGATGCAGGAGAACCTGCGCGACCTCGTCTCCCGCATCCAGCGGACGGCGCAGTCGGTGTCGGACTCCGCGAGCGACCTGCAGACCTCCGCCGAGGAGGTGAACGCCTCCACGGACGAGGTCGCCTCGTCGATGGAGAAGATCGCCCAGGGCGCCGGGCAGCAGTCGGATCTCGTCGAGCGCACCTCCAAGGTCATCGGCGAGATCGCCGAGTCGATCGAGCGGACGGCGCGGAGCGCGGAGGAGGCGGCGCGCTCGTCCGCGGAGACCTCGTCCGGCGCGGCGTCGGGCGGCGAGGCGGCGCGGCTCGCCGGCGAGAAGGTGAAAAAGGTGTTCGCCCGCATCGAGGCGGCGAGCGAGCAGGTCTTCGCGTTCGGGGAGCGGACGAAGGCGATCTCCAAGATCGTCGAGGCGATCACGCAGGTCGCGAACCAGACGAACCTCCTCGCG
>WNFU01009369.1_pt1 | contig 22196 bp, 24 predicted proteins | sample 5400121 | NCBI WGS metagenome assembly WNFU01 (sample SAMN13153360, study PRJNA577476) | soil metagenome | isolation source: 100 cm soil or saprolite under grassland replicate 1 | place: USA:California | collected 2016-06-15
TTGGCCCTCGTGCGCGACCCAGCGCTGATGTCCTGAAGTTTCCTGGTTAGATCAGCGGTCGCGGTAGACGATCCGGCCGCGCTCGAGATCGTAAGGCGAGAGCTCGATCGTGATGCGGTCGCCGGGATTGATTCTGATCCGGTAGCGGCGCATCTTTCCAGCTGTGTAGCCCAGGGTCGTGTGCCCGTTGTCGAGCATGATCTTGAACAGCCCGTTGCGGAAAGCTTCGACGACTTCGCCCTGGAGCTCGATCTTGTCTTCTTTCTGAGCGATAACAACCTCTTTCGTGATAACGCCGAGCGCGCCCGGGATCACTCCTCAGGCGCGCGCGACGGAAGATCGGCTAGGAGCCGACCTGAACGACGTTCCTTGCCTCGGGGCCCTTCTGACCCTCAGCGGCCTCGAACTCGACCGCAGCGCCCTCGGCGAGCGACTTAAAGCCCTCTCCGACGACGTTCGAATGGTGCACGAACAGGTCCTTGCCACCATCCGCAGGGGCGATGAAGCCGTAGCCCTTCGAATCGTTGAACCACTTGACGGTTCCAGTTGCCATAGAAAAAACACCTCCTCTTACCAATTCACGAACGGGAAGGAAGGCGTTGGGCCACCCGAACTCGCTCTTGTGTTCAAGGACAAGGTAGCAGGCACACGGGGAAAGCACGGTTTTTCGGGCCAGGGTCGCTGCTTCCTCGTTCGGGAGACGGAGTTCGCTTGGTCCTGAGGTTTTTGGTGGGGGAGTGGTGGGCTCCGCACTCGGTTAGGCGGCGAGCGCCGGTTGTTCAGCGGGCGCGTCCTCGTCCGGCTCGGGCTCGTGAAGCGCGAACGGAACCCCGACGACCGGCGTGCGTGTGTGATCACGCTCACGGCGGCGGGAAGGAGGGCGCAGCCCCGGGGCCGAGAAGGCGGTCGACGCCCATGCCATGCAGTTCTTCGGACAGCTCTCCGAGGCCGAGCGGCAGGAGCTCCACCGGCTGCTCGCACGCCTCCGGCACTGAGAAGTCGACGAGAGCCTGCTTGCCGACGTCGCATGTCGGCACTCGATGGAAATCGTCGGACCGGTACCCGAAAGCTACGCCTGAGAGATGCGAGGGAATCCCCCGTAGCTCAGTGGATAGAGCAGCGGTTCGTGACACGTCCGCATTGCCACGGTGGTGAGTGCGCGCGTGTCAGGATCGGCTAACCGACACGCGCGGTATCGCGCACCTCGTGGGTTGTAATCCCCGTGAAGCCTCCCGGCTGGGGCTAGGCGTTCCTGCTTGCCTAGCGCTTGTCCACGAACCGCGCGAACCATTCCAGCACACGCGCGTAGGCCAGAGCCGCTGCCTCCGGGTCGTACCTTGCCCCCGTGTCGTTGAAGAACGCGTGGTTCACGTTCGGGAAGATGACGATCTCATGCTCGAGGCCGGCCGCCTCGAGGGCGGCCTCGGCAACGGGCAGCGTCGCGTTCACGCGCGTGTCGAGGCCGGCGTAGATCGCCAGCACGGCGGCCTTCGAGCCGGAAAGGTCGCCGTTCTCGGGGAAGGGCCCGTAAAACGGGACCGCGGCCGCCAGACGCGGCTCCCGCGATGCGAGCAGCCGCCAGACCATCCCCCCGCCGAAGCAGAAGCCGACGACGGCGACGCGCTTGCCCCGGACCCGCCGCTTGAGCTCAGTGACGCCGGCGGTCATGTCGGCATCGAACCGCTCCGGGGGCACCTGGCTGAGAGCAGCGGTGGCCTCCGCGGGGTCGCTAAACGAGTCGGTTCCGCCCTCCTCGGAAAGCAAGTCGATCGCGAGCGCGGAGTAGCCATCGCCCGCAAGCCGCCCCGCGACGGAACGGATGTGGTCGTTCAGGCCGCGGTTCTCGTGGATGACCAGGACGCCGCCGCGCGCCTCTTCGGCCGCTGCCCACGCACCCAAGAGCGTCCGGCCCTTGGGCCCGACGAACGTGATCGGCTCTGTCGCGCCGGCGGCCTGCAAGCCCGCCGGCTGGGCCGCGCTCGTAAGGGGTGCGCGCCCTGCCGCCGCCGCGTCGGCCGCGAATCCAGCGAGCAACGACGAGGCCGCCGCCATCCCCAGTCCAAGCAGACCGAGTCTTCGCAGCGCCTCGCGCCGCGTGATGATCCCGTCGACGTGGTCCTCGGCTATCTCCTCCGCCAGGTACCGCTGGAGCTCTGTCATGAGTTTCCCCCTCCGGTCGATGGACCCTCCGAGCCGTCGGAAAGAGTACGAGAGGAGCGCCGCGAGCGGATTTCAAACGCGGCGCTCCTACTGGGACTCGCGAATCGCGAGGCGCGGATCAGTGGGATCCCAGGCTGGATCTTGGGGCACGCGACACGAGGGCCCACCGACGGCTGATGAGCTGTGGAGTGCAAAAGCAGAGCGTCGCCGTGGACTACTGGCCGGAGATGGGAGGCGCGGTATTCCAGTCGCGCCGCCGACGTGCGGCCACTGGTGGGTGAGCGCGATGTCTGTGGAATCGCCATTTCCGCTGGCGACCGTCGGCAACGCACTTCCGTCGAAGTGGAAAAGCTACATCGGCTTCCGGCGACGCTACAGTGATGCACATCCAGGAAGAGCCAGTTATGGCTCAACCAAGCCACAAAGCCCCCGTAGCTCAGTGGATAGAGCAGCGGTTTCCTAAACCGCGTGCGCTGGTTCGATTCCGGCCGGGGGCACTTCTCGATCGCACTTCAGAAGTGGCTGATTTGCAGGACTTCTTGCTTTCTTTCATTCTTGCGGAGGCCCTCCCGGACGACTGCACCTGATCGCTAGAGGCTTCGGAAGACTGTCGCGCAACTGTCGCGTGGAACGTCCGACGGCGGGAGTACCGTCGTCGTCATGGCGCAGCTGACAGGCATCGACGTGAGGCACAAGAAGGCCTGCGCCTCTCGCAATGTCAGCCGGTGCAACTGCCAGCCCACGTACCAGGCCAGCGTCTGGAGCGCCCGAGAATCGAAGCGCATTCGGAAGACTTTCTCGACCCTCGCCGAAGCGCGAGCGTGGCGCTCAGAAACGCAGACGGGCGTCCGCCGAGGCACCCTGCGCGCGCCGGCGAACATGACCGTCCAGGAGGCCGCCGAGGAGCTCGTCGCCGGCATGAAGGCAGGTCGCGTCCGCAATCGCTCGGGCGACCTCTACAAGCCGAGCGCCGTCCGAAGCTACGAGGCGGTGCTGCGCGATCACATCCTCCCGCGGATCGGTCGAACGCGCCTAGCGGATGTCCAGCATCGAGACGTTCAGCGGATCGCCGACGACCTCCTTACCGAGGGACGCGACCCGTCGACGATCCGCAACGCCCTCATGCCGCTCCGCGTGATCTTCCGTCGAGCCGTCGAAGACGGCGACCTCGTCATCAATCCGTGCGCGCACCTACGGCTCCCAGCGGTGCGTGGCCGACGCGAGCGAATCGCCTCGCCCGACGAGGCACCGCGACTCCTTGCCGCTCTGCCCGAGCGCGACCGCCCGGTGTGGGCGACCGCGCTGTACGCCGGCCTACGCCGCGGCGAGTTGATGGCCCTCCGCTGGGACGACGTCGACCTCGCCGCCGGTGTGATCCGCGTCGAGCGCTCCTACGACGACAAAGGCCGGGTCGAGATCGAGCCGAAGAGCCGAGCGGGCCGACGCACAGTCCCGATCGTCGGCGCGCTCCGAGACGTACTCGTCGAGCACAGGGCTCGACAAGACCGCAACGGCGGTCTCGTGTTCGGATCGAGGGCGGAGACGCCGTTCGTTCCCTCGAACCTCTGGCGTCGCGCAGAGCGCGCCTGGAAGCGCACCAGTCTCGAACCGATCGGATTGCACGAGGCGCGCCACACGTTCGCATCCGTCCTGATCGCCGCAGGCGTGAACGCGAAGGCGATCACGACCTACATGGGCCATGCGTCGATCCAGACGACTTACGACCTCTACGGCAAGCTCATGCCCGGCTCGGAGTCGGAAGCCGCCGCGCTCGTCGACGCCTACCTAGCCCGCGCCGACACGCAGTCCCGCCTTGACCAGCTCGGAGCAACGGGAAGTTGACCTGTTCGACTTACGAGGCCTCGGCGTGGGTCAACTTCCGCCGCCGGCCCCGCCGATAACACGTGTGGTATGATACCGAGCGTGTTATAGCGCCATCGGATGACGACGAGCGAGAGATGGGAGGTCAGGCTCTACGAGACACCGCAAGGACGAACGCCGGTACTCGACTTCTTGACGGCTCTGCCGGCAAGGCACAGGGCGAAGGTGCGACAGGCGATCGAGCGGCTCGAGCTCTTCGGCCCTCGACTCGGCTTCCCGGACTCGAGCGCCGTCAAGGGCACGCCATTCCGCGAGCTGCGGACACGTTTCGCCGGGCAGCAGTACCGGGTCTTGTACCTCCAGGACCGCGACGCGTTCGTCCTCTTCGTCGGTTTCCACAAGACGAGCGACCGCGACCTCGATCGCGCCGTCCGAGAGGCGGAGAAGCACCTGACCGACTACCGATCGGAACAGAACTAGCGAGGAGACCATGCCCACCAGACCACTGACAGACCTAGACCGCGAGCTTCGGAAGGATCCGGAGTACGAGGCCGCGCTGGAGGAGCTCGCGCCCTACGAGGAGATCGCCCGGCAGCTCATCGCCTTCCGGACCGAGCACGGACTGTCGCAGGCCGAACTCGCGAGGCGCTGCGGGGTGTCCCAGCCCGCAATCGCTCGGCTCGAACGAGGCGAGCACGAGCCGCGACTCGCGACGCTCCGCCGTGTCGCGCACGCACTCGACGCCGACCTTGTCCTCGACTTCTCGTTCCGCACCGGCAAGCGGCGGAAGCACCTCGCGACGCTCTGACAATGAACGACGCGGACGCCTACGTGTACTACGACGAGTCGGCAAGGTGCGAGCCAGCGGGCGCTCCGCGTCGTCGCCCTGATCGGCCGCTGACGCAGCACGTGCCGGTGCGGTTTCCGCGCGAGACGATCCGGCGAGTGGAGAGGCTTGCCACAGTCGACGGCATGACGGTAAGCGCGTGGATCCGCCGCGCGGTCGACGAGACGCTGCGCCGTCGGGATTCCTTCGGACCTGCGTCACGCTGAAGGATCGAGACGCCATGCCGATCGGCAGCGACGACGAATACTGGCGCACGAAGGCGGAAGCGGAGAAGTTCGAGCAGGCGATCGCAGCCGCTCGACACCGACCACCGAAAGGCACCCCGCATCCACCAGGCCGAGATCGAGGCGCTCGAGAGCGAGCTTGCGGCGCTCCGTGAGCAGCTCGAGGACTACAAGCGGCTCGACCGCTGAGCGCGCGAGAAACTCAGGCCGAGCGCGCTCCGCCCTCTCGACGTGGGGGCTTCGCTGACCTCCCCCTGAGCTCGCGGACTCGACACCCGGGCCCCTTAGCGGGCAACCAATGAGTCGTCCGGCTCCCCTGCGAGGCCCGCAGAAAGCCTCTCAGCGCGTCGATTTCCGGCCGCGGAGCCCGGATCAGGCCGAAAGCGGCCGGTTCGATGCCATCGCGGCCGTGGAGGCCGCGGACGCAGCGCCTCACGCAGCCTCTTAGGACGTCCCAGCTCTCGACGACCTCACACCTTCGGAAGGCGATCGACTTCTGTCGAACCCGAGTCGAGAGCTCCGCCTGAGTAGGCTGGCACGCCAGCGCGTAGCCAGCCCACAGCCCAATTGCGTGCACGAATAGGACCACACCTAGCAGGCCGGACACAGATGCACCACAGGTGCTATCCGACGCACCAATTACTGTACGCCGACCCATGAGCGCGAAACGCAAGAAGCGGCGCGAACGAAAGCTACACAGGCACCGCGTAGAGCCGAAGCGCATCTGGGCACTGCCCGGCGAGCTGCAGGAGGTCGATGAGCCGAACCGGCTCGCCTACAGCCGCAAGCAGGCAGCCGAGGCGCTCGGCGTCAGCATCTCGACCATCGACCGGCGCGTCGTCCCTTCCGTGCACACCGTCAAGACGCCCTGGGGCCAGCGCCTGATCCCGGTTACCGAGCTCGAGCGCTTCTTCCGCGAACACCTGGAGGCCCCGCGCGAGCCCGACCAACGGGGAATGGTCGGCCGGCCACCGTCGCTGCCGCGACAAGTCGTCGAGCGAATCCGCCTCCAGTTCGCGCGCGGCCGCAGCCTTGCCGACATCGCTCGCGCACTCAACGAGGACGGAGTCCCGACCGCCCACGGCGGCCGCCAATGGTGGCCGTCGACGGTTCGCGCGGTTCTGGTCCGATCAAGCCCACTGCCTTCCGCCGAGCTCAGCGACCGAGCAGCCTGAGGCCTCGCCGCTTCGGAGCGGATAAGCCGAGGACTGGACGGCGTGCGCCTACGGTGCTGATGATCGACGGGCTCGAGCTGCAGGGCCGCTGCTGCGTGATCGCGCTCGGAATCACCACCGAGGGCATAGGGATCCTATTCGTGATCGACGGCGAAGGGCCACCGACCAACACGAGTAGTAGTGGAACTTCAGTCCTGAAGAAGCAATAGCTTCGTCTTGTGGTCTCCGTACATCTCGATCCACGCATACGACACGCCGGCGTTGACAGAGAGCACTGAGTCGTCGGCCGGCTCCTCCGATCGCAGGTCGAAGCGTTCGAGTATGCGGGTCGGCTGCGCGCGGTCGAGCCGCAGGAGGACCGGCTCCTCGCTTAGCACGACCCAGAGCTCGTGGGCGCCGACGGCGAGGTCGTCGATCTGGTCGCTGCCCGTGGGGATGGTGAAACGCGTGACGGCGCCGGAGCCGAGGTCGACGTGGATCAGCACTCTCTCCTGTGCAGCCAGCTCGACCGCCCAAGCATCGTCCCCACTTGATTGCCAGAGGCGAGCGTCTTCGCCGCCGGGGACGCTGATGCGCCGACCCTTCACGGCACCACCGATGCCGACAAGCGCGCTATCTGCGACGACCCAGACGCCGTCGCGCGAAGCCAGGAGGTGTGAGCTTCTAGGCGCGCTGACGTCTCTGCGAGCGCCGCCGGTCGGCTCGTACACGGAGATCCGCCCGTTACACGACAACCAGAGCGTGCCAGCAGCAACGACGCCGGTGGGTTCCGCCGTCACGTCGCATGGCAGAGCGAGATTCTGTGTTCGAACGTCGTGCGTCGTTTCGTCGATGAACAACAACTGGCTCCCGTCGCCTGACAACGCCCACAGCTGCCCTCCACCAGTGACAATCAGCTGGAGCCACGAGTCGATGGGGACGCGCTGGACCAATAAGGTGTCGGGATCGACGGAGAAGAGGTTGCCACCGCTCTCCGTCGGTACGAGCGTCAGCACCCAGGTGCGTGCACGATCAGTCTCGACCTGCGCGATCCCGAGCGTGCGGAGCGCCGGCCAATCGACAACTCGCGGCTGCGAGCCCCCTTGCTCACCCTTGCCCCCGCATGCCGACGTCATCGTCAGGACCGCGGCCGCAACAATTGCCCAGCTAGTCGCTCGTCTGCGTGGCCCCCCCATGCTCACCAGAGATCGGCACGCCGCTTGATGCTCTTGATGCAGGCATCCCTCGAACCGAGCTTGTCGTCCTTGATCACTCCCATCTGACCCTTGACAAAGGCGTCATGGCCGCGGTTCCTGACGGCGAGGAAGCGCCCGGGTCCCCTCGTGCGCCGCACGGGGCAGGGGTTCATGGTGGCGATCAGCCAAAGCCGCGCGCTGTGGAGGCCAGAGCCGAGCCGCGCAGAGACGCGTTGTCCCTGGCCGGTTTTTTGGCGATCACGGCTCCGTCTGAGGGACTACTCGTCCTCGCGGACGCGGCCGTACTGGTCCGGAATCCAGCCCCAGCCCCAGATCGGCACGGGCATGTCGGGCGGAGTACCGTACTCCTCTTCGGGATCGACATCGATCGACTGCACCTCGCAGCGATGACGCCAGTCGTCGCCGAGGTCGAACACATACTCGAACGAGGTCCCCGCATCGAGGCTCAGGGAGGCGAGCGTCACGTCCGTGCTGTCCATCACCTCCGGTTCAAATTCGCTGCCGCCGAGCATGTACCGCTTCCCGTCACCGAGCTCGAACTGGTGAAGGTGTGAGTGATCCCAGCGCGCGAAGGAAACGTCGATCGCCTCAGCGAGCTCAGCGAGCGTGTGCGTCGGGGAGGCGATCATCACGCGGCCAGACGGATGGTCGAGCACAAGGTCGCGACCGGAGAGGAGCTCGACCTTGATCGAGAGCCAGCGCTTCCTAGCCACGCCGCCGCTCCGCCGCTGCCCACCAGTCTGGCCGCTCGCCCTCCGCGGTCAGGTGCTCGAGTGTCGCAGCAACCGTCTCGGCATACGCGCCCGAGCCGCCGCGGAAGCAGAACTTCCACAGCTCCTGCGTCGCCTTGTGGTAGCGATGGATGACCTCGTCGACGTCGTGGACGTCGAGCTCGCCCGCTCGGTACCTCTCGATCGCCTCGGCGACGTGCTCGACCAGACCTGCGAGCTCGGCCTCGTGGTAGGTGGCGACCAGCGTCCGGGCGACGCGCCTCGCCTCCGCGCCCGGGTCCTCGCGCGTCGCCATCGCGACGGAGCGTACCGCCCCGGCACGGCCCTCCCAAGCGGACGCCAGCCGACGTCGGCGGTTGCCGGCGGAGATGACTGCAGCGCCCTCCTAGAATGTCGCACGAACTGTCGCACGAGCGGACGGAGTGGGTGGGTTCGGCTCAACCATGCTGGTTTGCGTCCTTCGATCAGGCGCTTCCTAAACCGCGTGCGCTGGTTCGATTCCGGCCGGGGGCACTGACCCGTATGGTGGTCGAACCACGGGCAAATTGAAGAACGGGTAGATCTCGGCCGGCTGACGACCCGGATCTCGTGCACGAGGGCTTGGAGGAGGGCTTTGCAGGCGGGCGGGTCGCCGTCTGCGATGACCTGGGCGACGTGGGCTTGCAGGGCGTTGAAAAGATTCCGGTCGATGAGCGGTTCGTGTGGTGCGGGTGGTTGGTGCCGCGGAAGAAGATCTCGCCCAGGTAGGCGCGGTTTCTGAGGATCGTGAGAACAGCTTGCGGGTTGAACGGCTTGCCCTGTTTGGTGCGGTAGCCGCGCTTTGAGAGCCAGCGGCCGATCGTTTGCGCGCCTTCCAGCCGCTCGGCGTAGCGCTGAAAGATCTCGCGGACGACGGCCGCTTCGGCCGCGTCGACTTCGAGGAACTTGCGTTCGGGGTCGAGCGGCCCGGATGAACCAACGTGCTCAGGAACTGAATCTCGGCCTCAGGCAGCGCGCCGGCCGGCCGCGCCCGCGAAGGCGCGAACGCGCTCGCGTATCCCGGCCGTGTCGAGCCCGAGCTCGTGGTCGTGCTCCGCCGTCGTGCCGTAGCTCGTGATCGCACGTCGCGGCACGCCGATCGAGAGGAGGCGTGTCGGCCGGTGCGCGAGCGCCGCGGCTACCTGGCCCGCGAGCGTGCCCTCGAAGAAGGGCTCGACGACGACCACGTCCGGTGAGACGGTCTCGGCGGCTAGCGTAGCGGCGTCGAGCGGCAGGACGGTGGTCGCATAGAGGACGGTGGCGTCGATGCCGTCGAGCGCGGCGAGCGTCCGGTCGAGCATCGGGCCGACCGCGACGACGGTCAGCTCGGCGCCCCGACGCACGAGCGTCAGGCCGCTCGGGACGAGCTCGCGCGCCGCACCGTTCTCCGCCACGGTCGTCCGCACGTAGGTCGGGCGTCCGTTCGCGTGCTTGGCGCGCACGAGCGCGTGCGCCTCGGCCGCCGCCCCCGGGACGACGATCTCCATCCCCGGCACCGTCGAGAGCGCCGCCACGTCGCCGGGCGAATGATGCGTGAAGCCGGATGTCCCGTAGTCGTACGAGGCGCCCGTGCTCACGAAGAGGCCCTCGAGGCCCTGGTAGCCGAAGTCGAGCTTCACCTGCTCCAGCGCGCGCTCGGCGAGGAACGGGGCGATCGTGTGCACGACGGGCAGTAATCCCTCGAGCGCGAAGCCGGCGGCGACGCCGACCATCGACTGCTCCATGATCCCGACGTTCACTGCACGGCGCGGGTCGTGCCGGAACGCGGGCTCGAAGAGGTCTGTACTGATCTCGGCCAGGACGATCGCGACGCGCGGGTCCTCCTGGAACAGCTCGACCACGGCCTCCGCGGCCGCGCGGCGCATGGGCTCGCCGGCCATCAGGCGGCGATCCTCGCCACGACGGCGGTGGGGCGCTCGCCGCGCCGTCGGAACGACGACTCGAGGGCGTCGTGGTCGCGTCCGTCGACGGTCTCGGCATCCCAGCCGAACGCCGCGAGCTTCTCCTCGATGGATCCCATCGGGATGGTCCCGCTCTTGTTGTCGACGACCGCGAGCGTCAGGTTGCCGAGCTGCTTTGCGCCTGCGTGCAGGATCGCCTCCCAGTTCGAGCCCTCGTTCAGCTCGGCGTCGCCGGTGAGCACGACGACCCGCTGCTCGTCGAGTCCCTTCGCGCGCAGCGCGTACGCAACGCCGACTGCCATGGGCAGTCCGTGGCCGAGCGAGCCGGTCGACACCTCGACCCCTGGCACGTGGTTGTGGTCGGGATGGGCGCCGAGGATCCCGTCTCGCTGCAGGAAGCGGGTCAGCGCCTGGCGCGTGAAGAAGCCTTTGGCGGCAAGAACGGCGTAGAAGGCCATCGGGCCGTGGCCTTTGCTGAGCAGGAAGCGGTCGCGTCCCTCCCACTCCGGCTCGTCCGGCCGGTAGCGCAGGATTCGGTCGTAGAGCACCTGGAGCACGTCGAGCGTGGACGTGGCGCTCGACTCGTGTTTCTCGTCGCCCGTCTGGAGCGTCATCAGTTCCTGCAGCTCGTTGCGCTCTTCCATCGGTAGATGACAATATAGGTATCTGGCGATACAGTGTAAAACGTGAAACGCCAGGCGTTGCAGCTGAAGGCACTCGGACATCCGATCCGACTCGGGATCGCGCTCCGCCTCGCGGAAGAGGGCGGTACCTGCGCGTGCGACTTCGCGGGCATCTTCCACGTCAGCCAGCCGACCGTGAGCCAGCACCTCAAGGTGCTGCGCGAGGCGGGCCTTGTGCACACACGCCGCCAGGGGACGCAGATCCTCTATTCGCTCGAGCCGCGCGCCGTACGCGAGCTCGGCTCGCTACTCGGCTCGCTCGCCGCCTAAACCACGGTACTGAGCACGCGCTGGACGGCGTCGTTGCAGAAGCCGTGCATCCCGCTTAGCTACCCGCCGGTGAGGTTCCCCTCGGCAGATCAGCAGTGGAAGCTGCCGCGAGCGGTGCCGCGGCTGCCGTTGATTCCCTTGACGACGAATGTGCCGCTGGTCGCGGTTCCCTTGAAGGAGACGCCGCGGCCGCCCCAGCGCTTCGACTTGTAGTACGCGATCACCCCACCGCCGATAGGCGTGGACGGTGGCCCAGAGATCGTGAGGCCAAAGTAGGTGAGACCGCTGTTGGTACGGGCATTCTGCGAGCGCGAACCCAAGCCGAGACTAAGCAAGGAGACACCGTTCACGGTTTGCCGCTTGCATGTTCCGCGCCTGAACGTGACACCAGAGAAAACGCTCAGCCGCGCCGTCGCGGGGCCGCAGTAGCGGACGATCCCGTTCACGATCGTCGGTTTGCACAGAAGCCGTGCGACGCCGGCGGGCCGGGTCGCCGCGACCGAAACAGCGGTCCCAACCAGCAGAGCCGACGCCACGATAGCCAGCGTGGCAAACCTCGCGTGCATGTTCGACTTCATCCCGACTCCCTCTCAGCGTTTGCGATACCCATGACGTTCGCAGATCCCCCTGCCATTTCCTAGAGACGCGCCACTCCAGGGCTGAAGCTCAGCTGGTTCTTCCCATCGTCCGCCGCGGCCGCGCGCCAAAGTGGTGAGCCGTCAGACGGCTGCGAGCCCACGTGCCTTGCGCGACGTGGCGGTCTGCCGCTTCTGCGCGGAGAGCTCCGCTTTGCGCAGGCGCACGTGGTCCGGGGTCACCTCGACGCATTCGTCGTCCCCGATGAACTCGAGCGCCTGCTCGAGCGAGAGCAGACGAGGCGGAATCAGCCGCACGAGCTCGTCCGCCGTCGAGGAGCGCATGTTCGTGAGCTTCTTTTCCTTCGTTGGATTCACGTCGAGATCGTCGGCGCGCGCGTTTTCCCCGACGATCATCCCCTCGTAGACCTCCGCACCGGGGGCGATGAACAGCTGCCCGCGCTCCTGCAGGTTGAGCAGCGCGAACGAAGTGGCGGGGCCGCGCCGGTCCGCGACAAGGCTGCCCGTCGGACGCATTCGCAGCTCTCCGTGCCAGGGCTCGTAGCCGTCGAACACGTGATGGAGGATGCCGGTGCCCCGCGTTTCCGTCAGGAACTCGGTACGGAAACCGATCAGGCCCCTCGCCACCACGAGGTACTCCATGCGCACCCAGCCAGTCCCGTGGTTCACCATCTGCTCGAGACGGCCCTTGCGCAAGGCAAGCAGCTGCGTGATCACGCCGACGTACTCGTCGGGTGCGTCGATCGACAGCCGCTCGACCGGCTCGAGCACTTTCCCGTCGATGTCGCGGGTCACGACCTGCGGCTTGCCGACGGTCAACTCGAACCCCTCGCGCCGCATGAGCTCGACGAGCACGGCGAGCTGCAACTCGCCGCGCCCCTGAACCTCCCAGGCGTCGGGTCGCTCTGTCGGAAGCACGCGGAGAGAGACGTTCCCCACCAGCTCTTGCGCGAGGCGTGCTTCGACCATGCTCGCCGTCAGACGGTCGCCGGCCTGACCTGCGAGCGGTGACGTGTTGATGCCGATCGTCATCGCCAGGCTCGGCTCGTCGACACCGATGACCGGGAGCGGACGTGGATCGTTCGGATCGGCCAGAGTCTCGCCGATCGTTACCTCGGGAATGCCCGCGACCGCAACCAGCTCGCCGGGCCCCGCCTCATCCGCATCGACACGGTCGAGCGCCTCGGTGACGTAGAGCTCGGTCACCTTTGCCCGCTCGATTCGCCCGTCTGACCGGCACCACGCGACCTGCTGGCCCTTCCGGATCGTGCCCTCGCGGACGCGGCAGAGCGCAAGCCGGCCGACGTAAGGCGAGGCATCGAGATTCGTAACGTGTGCCTGCAACGGATGGCCCTCCGGGTCTCGTCCGCGTCGAGGTCGAGGAACAGCTCGTACACCTCGTTGACCACCTCGTCGATCCGTGCGTCCGGCCGGTCGACCTTGTTGACCACGAGGATCACCGGCAGCCGTGCTTCGAGCGCCTTGCGCAGGACGAACCGCGTCTGCGGCAGCGGGCCCTCGCTCGCGTCCACGAGCAACAGCACGCCGTCCACCATCGTGAGCGCCCGCTCGACCTCGCCGCCGAAATCCGAGTGTCCCGGCGTGTCGACGATGTTGACCTTGACGTCCCCGAACCGAACCGCGGTGTTCTTGGCCAGGATCGTGATTCCCTTCTCACGTTCGAGATCCATCGAGTCGAGGACGCGCTCGGCGACGTCCTCGTTAGCCCGGAATGATCCGGCCTGCCAGAGCATCGCGTCGACGAGGGTGGTCTTGCCGTGGTCGACGTGGGCGACGATCGCTACGTCACGGAGGTCCTGACGGACGTGCATCCCACGAGGGTAGCGGCGAGAAAGGTGCGGGGCAGCCGATCTGGGTTGACAACACGCGCCGTAGAGCGCGAGGCTGTTGCGCGCGGCAGCGGCTACGCGGATCCGAGACGAGCCCCGCATTCCGGCCCAGTTCCGCAAGACGTGGAGCTCAGGGTCGAGCCCGCCTAGGCGGACACGAGCAAGCTGGGATTGCCGGATCGAGGTCGAGTACCGCAGTCGGATCTGGCTGTTGCTTAGCGCGTTCAGCGGCACGCCGCCAACCTGATGGCCCGGTACAACTAATCCGGCTTCCTGACCCGTGACGCCTTCGGCGTGTCAGGGCGGCACGACTCCGAGTGGAGGCAGATCGAAGGATGTCGTGAGTTGCTGGCGTGTCCCGGTCTGGGCCGAGCGATACCCGCTCTCGATGATGTCGATCACGTGGCGCGCGTGTTCGGGCGTGACCGGTGTCGGCGTGCCGTCGAGGACACGTTCGACGAGCTGCATGATGTCCTCGAAGACGTGCGCCTCACCGATGCTGCGGTGGGACCCGACGACGTGTGGGAGGACCCACGTCTGAGCATTCCAGTCGCTCGGAGGGGCCTCCACCGCTTGATCACGGCCTGGGAAATCGAAGGCCTCGCCGTTCAGGAGGATGCCGTCGATCGTCCCGCTGGTCCCGAAGTAGAGGCCCGCCGGGAACTGGTCGGAATGCGTACCCGCCGCTGTCCCGTACACGACTGCGAAGAGGCTGTCGCCGAAGTCGAGCAGGAGGATGGTGTTGTCGTGGGCTTCTGTGGGAATCCGGCTGCCGAGGAACTCTCGCTCCTTGACGCGTATCCCTGACAGCGCGGTGACCGCACTCGCGGGCCCGAGGACGCTCGTCAGTTGGTGCAGGGAGTAGACGGTGATGTCGTACATCGGCCCGCCGCCAGGGTTGCGGAAGTACCAGGCGGGGCTGATGGGAGCTCCTCCGAGTGCGTCCAGCCGTTCAGGCTCGTCCTCGTGGTACGCGCCGAACGCACCGCCACAGATCGCCCACGAGAGCTGCCCGATCGCGCCGGCCTCGATCAGCTCGCGCGTGCGAGTCACCTGCGGCCGGAGGATCTCGCCCGGGGAGGCGACGATGCGGAGGTCGCGCTCTTGGGCGAGGGCTATCAGCTCGTCCGCCTCCCGGACGGTGGTCGTCATCGTCTTGTTCGCATGCACGTGCTTGCCTGCCTCGAGTGCGGCACGGCAGAGCTGGTAGTGGAAGCCGATGGGCGAGGCGACGGTGACGGCGTCGATCTCCGCCTCGGCGAGCATCTGGTCGACGCTCGCGAAAGCGTGCGGGACGCGGTAGCGCTCGGCGGCCGCCGCGGCTCGCTCCAGCGCAGGATCACACAGCGCCTCGATCCTGACCCGGTCCGCAACGTCATCCTGGGATAGGTGTGGCAGGATGCCGCGCAGAGCCAGCGCACCGACGCCGATCACCCCGATCCGGAGCGGGTCACCCGGCATCGATCACTACTCTACGACTCGCAAGATGATCGACGACCGTGCCAGGCGCAGCTTCGAGGAGCAAGGCTATGTTGTCACGCGCGGTCTTTTCGACGCGGACGAGACCGCTCGCTTGCGTGATCACTTCATGCGGCTTCGTGAGGCGGGCGCGTATCCGGGCGATGTCGTCGGCGTCGAGCCGAGCTCGGACGATCCGCTGAAGAAGTACCCACGCATGATTCACATGCACCGTTGGGACGCGGTTGCGCTCGACTGGTTGATCGAGCCCCGGCTGGCCCAATCGCTGACGAGTCTCCTCGGCGGCATGGAGCCGTTCGCCGTGCAAACGATGCTCTACTTCAAGCCGCCGGGTGCCCGAGGCCAGGCCGTCCATCAGGATCAGTACTACCTGCGCGCCGCGCCCGGCACGTGCATCGCCGCTTGGATGGCGCTCGATTCCTGTGACGAGGAGAACGGCTGCCTCGAGGTTGTCCCCGGCAGCCACGAGTGGCCGATTCTCTGCGCGATCGGCACCGACACGAGCCAGAGCTTCACGGACCTCACCGTGCCGCTTCCGGAGGACGCGGAGCTCGTCCCCGCGCTCATGAAGCCGGGCGACGTCCTCTTCTTCAACGGCTCGCTCGTCCACGGCAGCAAGCCGAACAGAAGCGATCGCTTTCGCCGTGCCCTGATCGGCCACTACATCGAGGGTGACGCCCGGGAAGTCGCGTACTGGTATCACCCCGTGCTTCGGATGGACGGCAGCGAGGTGGAGTTGAAGAAAGGGCCCGGCGGCGGGCCGTGCGGGGAGTGGGTGGACAGCAAAGGGCGGCGGGTGATCGAGTTGACCGGCGTCGCCGTCGATCCGCGCACGACCGAGTAGTTCCGGGCGTGCACGTCGTCACGTTGAGCTTCGACGACGGTTTCGAGCGTTCGTCGATCCGGACGGCCGAGATCTTCGAGCGCCACGGGCTGGTCGTCGAGCTGAACGTCCTCGCGGCCGGGCACCGGGGACAGCCTGACGAGAAGTGGCATAACAAGTGGCGCAAGGGCGACTTCGGCCTCTGGAACGAGCTCAAGGCGCGCGGTCACCACGTGATGCCACACGGCTATGGTCACGTGAACAAGGCGGAGGTGCCGCTTGTCGAGGCCAAGCGGCTGATCGAGGCGTGCCTCGACGTCTTTCGTGCCGAGCTCGCAGGGTTCGAGGCGTCGCAGGCAAGCTTTGCGTTTCCGTACAACCAGTCGACTCCCGAGATCGAGGCCTGGCTGGGTCGTCGCGTTCGCGCCTTCCGAACGGGTGGCGATCCCTTGATGCCGCTTCCTCAGCCTGGCCAGCAGCGGGTGACGTGCGCCGCCTTCGGCCCCGAGCGCTGTGACGATCATCTTTCGGGGACGCTCGAGTCCTTTCTCGCAGGCGAGCCCGGCTGGCTCTGTTACAACCTCCATGGGCTCGACGACGAAGGCTGGGGACCGATCGGGAGCGATACGCTCGACCGCTTGCTGGGACACCTTGTCGCGCGCGATGTGCGCGTGCTTCCGATCACGGCCGCGCTCGACCTGGCATGAGGCTGCGCGGGAAAACCGCTCTCGTTACCGGGACCTCGCGTGGAATCGGGCCGGCGATCGCAAGGGCCCTGGCTGCAGAAGGGGCGCGGGTCCTCTGCCATGCCCGCAGCCACGCCGATGCACAGGCGCTCGCCGACGAGCTCGACGGCGTGGCCATCGTCGGCGATCTCGCAACGGATGAGGGCGTCACCGCCCTGGCGGAGCAGTCGTCGGTGGCCGCGCCCGTGCTGCACGTCCTCGTGCACAACGCGGCCATCAATCCCCGACCGCACGAGTCGTTCGACGAAGTCGAGCCGGGCATCTTCCGCGAGGTCGTGCGAGTGAACGTCGAAGCTCCGCTCTTCCTCACGCAGGCACTACTCGGGCCGCTCCGCGCGGCGAAAGGCGCACGGGTCGTCCTCCTCTCCTCCCAGGCGGGGCAGTTCGCGGGAGGGATGCCCGCCGACGGCCTGAGCTATCGGGTCTCGAAGGCGGCGCTGAACGCAGTGAGCGCCGTCGCCGCCTCGGCGCTGCGAAGCGACGGGATCCTCGTCAACGCGATGCACCCGGGATGGGTCAGGAGCGACATGGGAGGATCCGAAGCCCCTCTCTCCGCGGAGGAAGGGGCGGACACCGCCGTCTTTCTCGCCACCATCCCCGACGACGGTCCTTCCGGGCGCTTCTTCTACGAGCGGCGCGAGATCGACTGGTAGACGACGATGTCCGTGATGCGGACCGGCCGAGAGATCCAAACTCGCTGCCTCGTCAATCCGGGCTGCGCGCTCGGGGAGGGGCCGACCTGGGATCCCGACTCGCAACGCCTCTACTGGGTCGACATCCTCGAGAATCGCATTTACCGCCACGACCCCGCCGACGGCAGGACGGATTCCTGGACCGCGCCGGAGCAGGTCGGGTTCATCGTCGTGAGGCCGGATGGAGGATTTGTCGCCGGCTTCAAATCAGGACTTCATCACGTGGTGCTCAATGACGACGCGACCGTGACCTCGTTGCGGATCGACCGGGTCGACGGCAATCGGGACGACGTCCGCTTCAACGATGCGACCCTCGACGCCGAGGGACGGATCTGGGCCTGCACGCTCGGTGGAACGCCGGAAGAGCCACTCGGCACCTACTACTGCTATGAGCGTGACCTGAACCGCCGCACCGTGGACGACGGCTATCTCGTCGCAAACGGGCCCGCGCTCAGCCCGGACCGCAGCCGGCTCTACACGGTCGAGACGAGCGGTCATCCCCGCAGACGGAAGGGCGTCTACGTATCGCGAATCACACCGAGTGGTGCGCTGGAAGAGCAACGACTGTTGATCGCCTGGGACGCTTACGACTCCTCCCCTGACGGCGTCGTCACCGACAGCGACGGAAACCTCTGGCTCGGCGAGTTCCGGGGTAACGTTCTCCGCTGCTTCAGCTCCGAGGGCGCGGAGGTCGCGTCACTGCCGCTGTCGGCGTGGAACGTCACCAAGGGGGCCTTCGGCGGCGAAGGTTTGGATCGCCTCTACGTCACGAGTGCGCGCATCGAGGTGGACGAAGACACGCTTGCCCGTTATCCGGACACGGGCGGGGTGATCGTGGTGGAGGGCACCGGTGCGGTCGGCGCGGTTACTGCCGCATCCACGTAAGGTCCTCGTCAGATGAAGATCACGTCGGTTGAGCCGCTCGTCGTCGACATCGGGCCGCGGAACTGGCTCTTCGTCGTCGTCGACACCGACGAAGGTGTGAGCGGTATCGGAGAGGGAAGCCTGCCGGCCCATCCCCGCGCGGTCGCCGCGGCAGTCGAGGAATACCGGGAGTACGTCGTCGGCGAGGACCCGGCGCGGATCCAGCATCTGTGGCAGCTGATGTACCGGCAGCCGTTCTTCCGCAGCGGTGCCGTCACCCTCTCGGCGATGAGCGCCATCGAGCAGGCGCTCTGGGACATCAAAGGGAAGGTTGCGGGTCTGCCGGTCTACGAGCTGCTCGGGGGCCGGTGTCACGACCGGCTCAAGCTGTACGCGAACGGCCCCGCAGGGGAGACGCCAGAGGAGCTCGCCGAGGACGCCCAAGCGCTCGTGGAGAGCGGATTCAAGGCGCTGAAGACCGGCATCGCCACGCCGGTGTTGCCGGTCCAGGGCGACGGCATCTTCCGCCGCGCGGCCGCGCAGGTCGGGGCGCTGCGGGACGCGGTGGGAGAGGAGGTCGAGATCGCCTGGGACGCTCATGGTCGGTTCACCCCTGCGATGTCGATCAAGCTCGCCCGGGCTCTCGAGCCCTACGACGTCTGGTTCCTCGAGGAGCCGGCGCTACCGGAGAACGCGAAAGGGCTGGCGCAAGTCGCGCGGGCAACGTCCATTCCAGTTGCGACGGGCGAGCGCCTGTTCACGAAGTGGGCATTCCGCGAAGTCCTCGAGCTCGGCGGCGCCGCGCTCCTGCAGCCGGACCTCTCCCTTTGCGGCGGGGTTCTCGAAGCGCGCTCGATCGCGTCGATGGCGGAGGTCTACTTCTGCGGCTTCGCACCGCACAATCCGCTCGGGCCCGTCAACACCATCGTCTCGGCTCATGTCGCGATGGCCTCTCCGAACTTCGTCGCGCTCGAGATCTGCCTCTACGCGCCGGACTGGACGCGCGAGCTTCTAACGGAGCCGCTCGTGTTCTCGGACGGCTATCTCGAGCTGTCGGACAAGCCCGGCTGGGGCGTCGGGCTCGACGTCGAGCTCTGCCGCGGCCACCCGTACAAGCCGTCCAGGTTGCCGATCCTCCAGCATCCGAGCGGCGCGATCGCCGACTGGTAGCGCATGGCCGCGAAGCTGCGGATCGGGTTCGTCGGAGCCGGCTTCATGGGTCAGCTCGCGCATATCCGCAGTTACGCCTTGCTTCGCGAAGAGTGCGAGCTCGTCGCTCTCGCCGAACCGCGGCAGCGCACGGCCGAGCTTGTTGCGGCGCGCTACGGCATCGATCGTGTCTACCGCGATCACCGCGAGCTGCTCGAGTCCGAGCAGCTCGACGGGATCGTCGCCGCGCAGAAGTTCACGTATCACGCAGCACTGCTCCCCGAGCTTTATCCGCACGTTCCTCATCTCTTTACCGAGAAGCCGCTCGCGCTCAGCGCGGCGACCGGCGACCGGCTCGCGCGCCTCGCGAGCGAAAGCGGCTGCGTCCATATGCTCGGCTACCAGCGTCGCTCCGATCCGGCGACCGTCGAAGCGAAGCGAACGGTCGACGATTGGAAGGCGAGCGGAGACGTGGGAGGCCTCCGTTATCTGCGCATCTGCTACTCGGACGGCGACTGGACCGGGAATGCGCGCGCCAGGTTGATCGACGCAGGCGAGCAACCGCCGCCGCTTCCCGCCGAGGAGCCTCCACCCGAGCTCGCGGCCGACGACGAGGCGCTCTGGGCGCTCTCGACCGGCGTGGATGAGCTCGTCCACCCGCTCAACCTGTTCCGGCACTTCCTCGGGGAGCGCTACCGGCTCGTTTTTGCCCATGCCTCGGGGCGGCTGTATGCATTCGAGAGCGAGTCAGGCGTCCCGATGACGATCGAGGTGACGCCGTACCGACTCACGGTCGGGTTCGACGAGGAACTCCTCGTCGGGTTCGAGCGCGGGTACGTGCGGCTTTGGCCTGCGCCGTCGCTCGCGCTCAACCGCGCGGGCCGGCTCGAGATCTACCGGGACGCCGGAGGTAACGGGGCGCCGGAGCGGGTCGCGCCGGAGCTTCCCTGGATCGATCCCCAGCAGGCGCAGGCGGCGAACTTCCTGCGCGTCTGCCGGGGGGAGATCCCGCCGCCGACGGACGCCGCCGAGGCCGCCGAGGATCTGCACCTCGTCGCGGACATCGTGCGTGCGCGTGTCGCGCTTCCGCGCGGGCGTGAGGCCCTCCGCGCCGACCGCGAGGAGCGCACCCGTGCCTGGGAAGAGCGGCTACGCGCGATGCAGACGAAGACAGGATCAGGCGGGTGACTCGAGCAGGGCGACGCCGTACGGCTCGAGGACGAGCGATCCTGCGTCGAGCACGCCGTCGAGGTGACTCGCGAGCTCGCCCGGAATCGAGATCGCCCGCTCCTCGCCGGCGTAATTGAGCAGGAACAGCAGCTCCGCGCCGGATTCCGGCCGGCGGAGCCTGACCACCTCCACATCCGCGGGGGCGGCGAAGATGTCCAGCTCGGCCTCCCGGGCGAGCCACGCGTAGAGATCGGCGAGCGTCTCCTCGGTCGCCACGCCGCCGATGTAGACGACTCGGCCCGCTCCGACGGCGTTGATGGCGATCGCAGCCGAGCCGGCGAAATCATGGTCTCGGTAGCGATAGACGGAGCGGGCGCCCTTCAGCGTGAGCTCCTCGAACCAGCCGCCGAATGCTGCGTCGGCGCCGCCGTCGACGTGCTCGAGCTGGACGGCGCGGCCGTCGAGGAAGCTGGCGATGTCGGACACCTCGAGCCCCGCAAGCTCGTCGAGCCAGGCCGGTAGCGGTCGCTCCGGCACCGCATTCGTGCGGTCCTTGAACCCCGACCTCGGCCCGAGGACGAGTAGCCCGCCACCTTCGACGTAGGCGCGCAGACCGGCCGCGGCGGCCTCGTCGATGACGTAGAGGCTGGGCGCGACCACGAGCCGGTACGAAGAGAGGTCGGCGGTCGGCTCGAACAGGTCGACGCCGACTCCCTGGCGCTTCAGCGCACCGTAGTGAGCGCGGAGTGCGTCGACGTGCGCGAGCACCGGGTTCGTCGGCTGGATCTCGAGCGCGAAACGCGCGTCGTAGTCGTAGACGACGGCCGCCTGCGCGATCGGCACGGTCCTCGCGAGCAGACCATCGACCCGCTCGAGCTCTCGCGCGAGCTCACCGAGCTCCTGTAGGCGCCGGTTCGGCCGGCCGTCGTGGTCGAGCACGCCGTACCAGTGCTGCTCGGTCCCGAAGCGGGCGGACCGCCAGCGGAAGTAGCAGACCACCTCAGCTCCGTGCGCGAGCATCTGGTACGAGTGCAGGCGCATCTGCCCGCGCCGCGGCGTCCGGATCGTCTCCCAGCCGAGCGGCCCGACCTGCTGCTCCATCACCCAGAACGGGACGTCCTTCATGCCCCGAACCGCATCGCAGTTGAGCGCGGGCTCGAGCCAGCCTTCGCTCGCGTTCAGGAGTGGATAGTTGTCCCACGCGAGGAAGTCGAGATCCTGCGCCAGCTTCTGGTAGTCGAGCTCCTTGAACCTGAAGCTCCTCATGTTGTGCGTGATCGGGAGGTTCGAGTGGCGCCGGATCTCGTCGATCTGCAGCCGCTGATAGTGGACCCAGCTGTCCGAGGCGAAGCGACCGTAGTCCAGCGCATGACCGGGTGAGGGCGAGGCGCGCATGAACCCTTCCGGGAGCGGCACGTCACCTGCGGCGGGGAGAGGGATGTGATCCCACGAGCGATAGGTCTGGCTCCAGAACGACGTGCCCCAGCTTGCGTTCAGCTGCTCGAGCGATCCGTAGCGCTTCTCGAGCCACACTCGGAACGCCGCTTCGCAGCGCGGGCAATAGCAGCGCTCGCCGAACTCGTTGTCGATCTGCCAGGCGCCGATGCGCTCGTCCGCCCCGTAGCGTTCGGCGAGGGCGCCGACGATGCGGCGTGTCTCATTCCGGTAGGTCGCGTTGTTCGGGCAGTAGTGGCGACGATGTCCGAAGGGGAAAACCCGGCCCTCGCGATCGACCGGCAGGATGTCCGGATGCTCGGCGATCAGCCAGCCGGGCGGCGCGGCGGTCGGCGTCCCGAGGACG
>WNFU01003093.1_pt1 | contig 22193 bp, 24 predicted proteins | sample 5400121 | NCBI WGS metagenome assembly WNFU01 (sample SAMN13153360, study PRJNA577476) | soil metagenome | isolation source: 100 cm soil or saprolite under grassland replicate 1 | place: USA:California | collected 2016-06-15
TGGCGACCCGGCCACGAGGATCCGGACGCCATCGCCCTCATGGAGAAGCTCGCGGCCAAGCAACGGGAGCGGTGGCCCGTGGACCGGCTCCCCTCCGCCTGGTCGCTTCCGGGAGCGCACGCCAACGGGCAGGTCCGGGACGACGTGCCGGGAACGCGGGCCGTGCAGCCGGCCCCGGCCGCGCCCGGTTTCCCGGGCTCGTAGCCTCCGCCGGCGGAGCCCGGCCGGCCGAACGAAGTGCGGCTAGCTGAGAGCGGCGATCGGGATCGCGCTCGGACGCCCCACCCGACCTGCGCGGGTCCGGTCGAGCGCCTCGTGCAGGGCCCGTTCCAGGAAGTGGCTCCCGCCGAATCCCGGCAGCTCCGCGATGGTCGCGTCCATCTCCCGGGCCGACGCCAGGCCCCCCTCGTCGCCGAACAGCGACACCACCACGAAGTCCGTCTCCTCCTGGGGCCGGACCCCGGTGCCGACCGGGGCCCACAGGTGCTCCATGGCCCACCGGGTCACCCGCCGGGCCCGGGGGCTCCGGGCCAGCCGCATCCGGGCCTGCGCCCGATAGAAGGCGAAGTGCCGCCGCTCGTCCTTGATGATGCGCGTGAGCAGGTCGACCAGGACGGGGTGCTCGGTCGTCTCGATGATGCGACGGTAGGAGGACAGGGTGGTGAGCTCGTTCACCGCGCCCCACGTCATGTGCAGGGCCACGAAGTCCTTGATCAGCACCGACCCCGCCATCGAGGCGAGGTGGGCCGCGTACCCCTTCCCGGTGAGCTTGCGGCGGATCCACGACACCCGTGCCCGGCGGGACGGGTACGGCGAGTCCCGGCGAACGGCCTCGCGATCCGGCGCCAGGCGGTAGCCGGCCTCACCCAGGAAGCGGCTGAACGCCTCGCCGTGCCACAGCTCCTCGTAGACCCAGCACGATAGGAACGCCGTCACCTCGGGCTCGGTGGCCGCCCGTGTCGCCAGCAGGTCCCGCAGGTAGATGACCGTGTGGGTCTCGATGTCCATCATGTAGGCGAGACACCGGGCCTCCGCGACCGAGAGCGCGTGCTCCCGCACGCGGTCCCAGGCCACCCCCTCCAGGTCGACCTTCTTGGAGGCCCTGAGGTACCGGTCCAGATCGAAGTCGTCCACTGAGCTCCCCCCTGGGGGCGCGATACGTTCGGATTATCACCGGGAATTCGCGTCCGGCCCAACGGTGGATCAGCGGGCGGCGACGCCTCCGGCACCGCGAAACGCCGGAGCCGGCCTCGGAAGGCCGGCTCCGTCTGGACGGCGGGGCGGCGGTGGGTCAGCCGGCGGTGCCCCAGCCCGCGACCACCGGATGGTCCTTCTCGCTCGGACCGACCTGGGCGGCCCCTCCGGGGGAGCCGATCCCGCTCACGGCGTCGCCGAAGAACTCCGCGTTGATCGGCGTGAACTGCTTCCATTCCGCGGGGACGTCGTCCTCGTAGAAGATCGCGGTCACGGGGCACACGGGCTCGCAGGCTCCGCAGTCGACACACTCGTCGGGCTGGATGTAGAGCATCCTGCCGCCCTCGTAGATGCAGTCGACCGGGCACTCGTCCACGCACGAACGGTCCTTCACGTCGATGCAGGGCTCGCAGATCGTGTAGGTCACGAGTTTTCCTCCTATCCACCGTGCAGACCGTGCAAATACCAAGTCTACTCCCCGAGGGCGAGCCCGCAACACCACCCCGTCGGCCGGGCGCCGCGCTCTACGGCTCCAGGACGGGCGTGGGGGCCACGGCGAGCACGGTGCCCATCATCGACGACACCGCGTCGCGGCCGGGCACCGGGTACACGATCGGCAGGTCGGCGCCGGCCGCGCGGAACTCTTCCAGCCGGGCCCGGGCCGCAGCCGGGTCGCCCACCAGACACAGCTCCCGGACCAGCTCCTCCGGGACGGCGCTGAGGTCGCCGGACTCGACCGCTCGGACCGCGGAGCCCGCGTGGCTCGCCAGGCCGATTTCCTCCAGCTGGCGCCGGTAGTGCGGCATGAGGGCGTACTGGGCCGTCGCCGGCTTGAGGGCCTCGAGCGCGACGGGCTCCTCGTCCGCGAGATTCGCCCGGACGTACACGCCGACGGCCACGCCTGCGGGATCCCGCCCCGCCCTGGTCGCCGCGGCGACGACGATGTCCCTGGCCACGCGGACCCGCTCGGGAGTGCACCAGTTCAGGAGCACGCCGTCGGCGATCTCGCCGGCAAGCGTGAATGCCCGCTCGCCGAGGGCCGCGATCCACAGGGGCGGAGCGGGCCGGGGGACGACCGAGAGCTCGACGGTGGAGCCGGGTGCGTCTCCTGGTGTGAACGGCCGGCCCTCGAGCGCGGTCCTGACCTCCGCGACGTAGCTCCGGAGGCGATCCAGCGCACCTGGTGCGGGCGGTCCCGTGCCCAGCCCGAGGATCAGCCTTCCGCCCGACAGGTCGTGGACGGTGGCCGCCGCCATGGCCGTGACCACGGCCCTCCGAGCGTGCATGGGAACGACGCCGGTTCCGAGCACGAGTCGATGCGTCACGCCGGCCAGGCCGGCCAGCGTGGCGAAGGCCTCTCGGCCGGTGATCTCGGGGACGAAGCACGCCTCGTACCCCGTCTCCTCCGCCGTCTCGGCGAGCTGCACGAGGTCGTGCCAGAGGATCGGCTCCCGAAGTGCCACGCCGATCCGCTCGCCGCGTTGCGCCTCGTCCACGTCGTCTGCCATCGTCGCACGTCGTGCAGACGACGCGACTGACCACGGCGGACGGCCTTGCCCTGGTGGCGGAGATCCACCAGCCGGACGGCCCGGTCCGCGGTTCGGCCGTGATCTGCCACCCGCACCCCCGCCACGGGGGGAGCAAGGACCATCCCCTCCTGTGGGCGATCCGCACCGCGCTCACCGGCACCGGCCTGGCCGTCCTGGCGTTCAACTTCCGGGGAATCATGGGGTCGGAGGGGTCGTTCGGCGGAGGCGCCGACGAGGTGGAGGACCTCCGGGCCGCCGTCGGCAGGATCCGCGAGGAGGCGCCCGGCCCGACCCTGGTCGCGGGGTGGTCGTTCGGGGCGAACGTGGCGCTCCGGGAGGCGGTGCACGACGAGCGCGTCCGGGGCCTGGCGCTCGTGGGCTTCCCGCTGTCGGAGACCTCCTTGTCGCTCCCTCCCCCGCCGGATCGCCGCGAGCTGGCGGAGCTGGGCCGGCCGGTCCTGTTCGTGGTCGGCGAGGCCGACCACTTCTGTCCCCTGCCCGAGCTCCGTCGCCTGGCCAGGCGGATCCCCGGCGCCGAGGTCGAGGTCATCGCGGGGACCGACCACTTCTTCTGGAAGCGCGAACGCGAGGTGGCGGACCGCATCGGCGCGTTCGCCGCCGCCGTGCTTGGTTGACCACGCACCTGGGTGAAGAACCAAGCGTCCGCTTGGTGAACCAAGCGTCGTCGATTGCACCGCGGAACCCGAGGGGAGACTGAGGACGTGATCCTCGTGGGGACGAGCGGGTGGCAGTACCGGGACTGGAAGGAGCGCTTCTACCCGAAGGAGCTGCCCCAGCGGGAGTGGCTGTCGTACTTCTCCAGGCGGTTCCCCACGGTCGAGGTGAACAACTCGTTCTACCGGCTCCCGAACGAGGAGACGTTCGTCCGGTGGCGGGAGGTCTCGGCCGGCGGGTTCGTGATCGCCCTGAAGGCCAGCCGGTACATCACCCACATCCGCCGTTTGCGCGACCCCGGGGATTCCGTGCGCCTGTTCTGGAGCCGAGCCCGGAGGCTGGGCGGCAAGCTGGGCCCGGTCCTGTTCCAGCTGCCGCCGCGGTTCAGGGCGGACCTCGATCTCCTGCGCGCGTTCCTGCGGACGCTGCCCAAGGGCATGCGGCCGGCCATGGAGTTCCGCGACGCGTCGTGGGAGACCCCGGAGGTGTACGAGGCCCTGGACCGCTCGGGCGCTGCGTTCGTGCTGGCCGACCGCCCGGGCGCCCGGGTGCCCGACGTGGTGACCGGCGGGTGGAGCTACATCCGGTTCCATCAGGGCCGTCCTCTCGCCCCCGACTACACCCGGGACAAGCTCCGGCGGTGGGCCGAACGGATCGCGGGGCTCGAGGCCGCCGACACCTACGCCTACTTCAACAACGACACCGGGGGCGCGGCCATCCGAGATGCGGCCACGCTGATCGAGATCCTCGATGCCGCCGGCGAGGAAGTCGCGCACGCACCACGGGGGGCCGACGCCGGGACAGAGTGAAGATCCGCGGTCCGGGTGGCCGATACTGGAAGCGCGTATGAGGCGAGCTCCCGTGGCGGCGGGCCTGGCGATCGCGCTGCTCGCGCTTCCGGCGACCGATGGCCCGGTCGCCGGGCCGGTCGCCGGGCCGGCCGCCGGCGGACCGGCCGTCGCGGTGGTGGGGCCCGTCGCGACCGTCCGGCCGAGCGACCACCCCTCGGGGGCGGACGCCGCGACGCTGGTGGCGGCGCGGAACGAGTTCGAGTCCTTCCAGGTGGTCGTGGAGGCGGGGACCGAGCCGCTGACCGGCCTGTCGGTCTCGGTGGCCGAGCCCTTGCACGGTGCCGGTGCGGCGATCCCGGCTCGCAACGTCACCGTCTACCGCGAGGCCTACTACGACGTGCACACCCCCTCCGACCTCGAGGGCGCCCCGGGTCGATGGCCCGATCCCCTCATCCCCGCCGTCGATCCGTTCTATCGCGAACGGAGGAACGCCTTCCCGGTCACGGTTCCGGCGGGCGAGAACCGCGTCGCCTGGATCGACGTGCTCGTCACCAGGAAGGCAGCGCCGGGCGACTACGACGGCGCGCTGATCGTCCGGGCGTCGGGGTTCTCGGCCCGGGTGCCGGTCCACCTCACGGTGCTCGCCCTCACGCTGCCCTCGACGTCGTCGCTCGCGAGCGCCTTCGGCATGGAATGGGACGGCGAGTGCAAGGCCCACTACGCCGACCGGTGCTTCGACGACGAGGCCGCACGGTGGCAGATCAAATCGCTGTACGTCCGGGCCGCGCTCGAGGACCGGGTGACGATCTCGTATCCGGCCTTCCAGCCGCCGTCGGGCCACGGCAGCCCCGGCTCGGAGTCGGCCTTCTTCCGCCGGTACATCCTCCCGCTCCTCCAGGGCCGCTCCCCGGACGATCCCGCTGGGCTGTGGACGCGGGTGCGACTGCCCGGGGCGAGACTGACGTCGATCCAGGTGGACCGGGATCCGTCCCAGCTCGCGCAGTGGAAGCTGGAGGCCACCCGTGGCGGCTTCGTCGCCCGTTCGTTCCTGTACGCGTGCGACGAGCCGAACGAGGACGCCGGCGCGTGGCGCTCGTGCACGCAGAACGCGACGGACGCGGTGAGCCGGTGGCCCGGCCTGCACGTCCTCGTCACCGCCACCATCCGGAACGCGGACCGGTTCGGGGCGACCTCGCTCACCGACCGGCTCGTCCCGATCGTCAACGAGATTGACGACAAGCCGGGAGCGAGCTCCTACTCGGGGAACCAGCGCCCCTCGTACCGCTCCTACCTGCGGGCGGATCCGGGCAACCGGCTGTGGATGTACACGTCCTGCGAGAGCCACGGGTGCTCCGGCGACCCGGGGAGCGATCCGTACTGGGCCGGCTGGCCCTCCTACGCCATCGACCAGCCGGGCTCGGAGGCCAGGGCCGTGGGATGGCTCTCGTTCGAGTACCGGACCACGGGCGAGCTGTACTACGACGTCGACTACGACCTGGCGAGCGCCTGGACCGACCAGTTCGACTTCGGCGGCAACGGCGACGGCACGCTGTTCTATCCGGGGACGCCCGAGCGAATCGGAGGGACCCACGACATCCCCATCGAGTCGATCCGGCTGAAGCGGATCCGGGACGGCCGCGAGGACTACGAGTACCTGCGGTACCTGGCCCGCCACGGAATGCGGGGAAGGGCCATGGAGGTCGCGAGGGCCCTGTTCCCCACGATGTACCGGACCGACGTGACGGAACGCGACCTGGACGCCGCCCGGGCCGAGCTGGCCGACCTGGTCGAGTCGGTCAGTGGTAGACGATGACCGTCGTGCCGAGGGCGGCCAGGCCGTACATCCACGTCGCCGCCCAGATCGGGATTCGCACACAGCCGTGGCTGGCGTTGTACGTGGGCACGTCGGCGTATCCGTGGATGGCCCGGCCGTTGTCGAAGAAGCTCGAGTAGTACATGGCCTTGTCGTTGTAGCCGGGCACCTTCAGCCACACTCCGAACGTCCCGTCGTGGGTCGGCGTGCTCGGCTTCCCCGTCGAGACGTGCAGGATGTCGGCGATCTGGCCGCCGTCGACCACGTACAGCACCTGGAGCGTCTGGTTCACCTCGATGTGGAAGTCCGGCTTCGAGCGCCGGGGCGTGGGGTCGCGTGGGTCGCCCAGCGCCTTCCACACCGACGCGTCGACGGTGCCGACCCGGTCGAGGCCCTGGACCTTCCGGAACGCCATGACGGCGTCCGCCGTGCGGACGTCGTACGTCCCGTCCTTCGCGTCCGCCAGGCGGTAGTGCAGCTCCACCAGCCGAGACTCGAGCATGTGAACGGCGGGGCCGCTCGACCCGACGTGCAGCGCGGGCGCCGATGTGGCGACGGCCGCCGATCGAACCGAGACCGGCGCGTGGTCCGGGTCGGAGAACGAGGCCCGAGCCCGGTAGACGCCGGGCTCGTCGACCGGCACGCGGATGGAGAACGTGATCCCCTGCTTCAGCGCGGCGGTCCGCTCGTACACCGCCTCCGTCCCCCGGACCAGCGCGAGGTCGACCTTTCCGCCGGGAACGGCCGGCCGGATCCGTCCTCTGACCAGCCCCGTGCCGAAGACGTGGACGGCCGTGAGGGTGACGGTCAGCACCGGCCGGACTCTGATCTTGACCTGCGGGCTGGTGGCCCCCTGGAACTCGGCGTGGACCCAGGCGTTCGACCGCGGCGCGTACTGCGTCGAGTAGGTGCCCTGGCTCGTCGTGGTCGCCGTCGCCACCACGGCGCCGTCCCGATCCACGATCTGGCCGGCCTGGCCCTGTAGCGCCGGCGTGGCCTCGCCCGACAGCGTCACGGCGTCGCCGAAGGACACCGGCTGTGGCGACACCGTCAGGGAGACGGTGGGGGCCTCATCGGCCGCGGCCGCAGTGGGCGCTACCACCGGCACGGCGACGAGGCCGGCGAGGACGAGCACCGCCATCACGGTTCGAGCCCGAAGTCGCACCATCCCTCCTGTTTCCGTGGGTTCCTCGCCGGCGGGGCCGGAGCCGGAGCCCGTATCTTCCAGGCTGAGGGCTCGGATTTCCACCCCCATTCCCCCGACATGGCATGGCGCCCTGGCCGTGCGCTGGCCGTTCCCTCGAGCTCCGCGCACCGGCCGCGCGCGCTGAACCCGGCCGGGCGGGCCGCCGCTGTTACGCTCGCGCGCTGTGAGCGAGGCCGGCGGCGACGGCACCGAGAGGCTGGAGGGCGCCGAGGGGGACGACGCGCCACCCTCCCGCGCCGTCCGCGTGGGGCGGACGCTCCGGGGCCTGGCGGTGGACGTCTCGCCGCTCCGCGCGTACCGGGACTACCGCCTGCTGTGGTCCGGCGAGTTGGTCTCCGAGACCGGCCATCAGGCCTACCGGGTGGCCGTGCTGGTCCAGGTGTTCCGGCTCACCGGGAAGGCGTCGGCCGTCGGCCTCGTGGGGCTGGTGGAGCTTGTCCCGCTCATCGTCACGTCGATCGCGGCCGGCTCGATCGTGGACGCGGTCGACCGGCGGAAGCTGTGGGTGGGGATGCAGTTCGGCTTCGCCGCCTGCTCGGCGCTCCTGCTCACCGCCTCCGTGGCCTCGGACCGCCCACCCCTGTGGCTGATCTACCTGGGGGTCGGGCTGAGCGCCGCCATCAGCGGCATCGCGGCGCCCACCCAGTCCGCCATGACACCGCGCATGGTGTCACGCCGCGACCTCCCGGCGGCGATCGCGCTGAACCAGGTCATGTGGAACGCATCGGCCATCGCCGGCCCCGCCGCGGGCGGCGTCATCATCGGGACGCTGGGCCTGCCATGGGCCTACGGCATCGACGTGATCACGTACGGGGCAACCATCGGCGCGGGGCTGCTGATGCGGCCGATGCCGCCGACCGGCGAGGAGACGCCACTTCGGGGCACGGCCGCCATCCGGGAGGGATTCGGCTACCTGAAGGGGCGCCGGGTCCTCCAGTCCACGTTCACCATCGACCTCATCGCGATGATCTTCGGCATGCCCCGGGTCCTGTTCCCGATCCTCGCGATCACCCAGTTCCACGGCGGGCCGGAGATCGTGGGCGTGCTGTTCTCGGCCCTGGCCGTGGGCGCGCTGGGGGGTGCGCTCACCGCGGGGTGGGTGGGGCAGGTCCGCCACCAGGGGCGGGCGGTGATCGTGGCGGTGGCCCTGTGGGGCGCCGGTATCGTGGGGTTCGGCCTCGTCGGAAACAACCTGCCGGCGGCCGTGGTGTTGCTCGCCTTCGCCGGCGCCGCCGACGTCATCTCCGCTGTCTTCCGCGCCGCGATCCTCCAGCTCTCGGTGCCGGACAACCTCCGGGGCCGGCTGTCCGCCATCCACATCCTGGTGGTCACGGGCGGCCCGCGGCTCGGCGACTTCGAGGCCGGCATGGTCGCCCAGGTGTTCACGCCGTTCGTCTCGGTGGTGTCCGGCGGCGTGGCCTGTCTGGTCGGCGTGGGTGTGCTGGCCCTCGCGGTCCCCGAGTTCTGGCGCTACCACGCCGGTTCGCCTCCCTGACCGGCCGATGGAAACGCCGGGGAAACCGCTCGCGTCCGGCCGGGAGGCCGACGTCTTCGACATCGGCGACGGGTGGGTGCTGCGCCGGTACCGGGAACACGAGGGGGCGGAGATCGAGGCGGCCACCATTGAGCACGTCCGCCGTCACGGCTTCCCGGCACCGAAGGTCCGGGAGGCGCACGGCCGGGACATCGTCATGGAGCGAATCGACGGCGCCTCGATGCTCGACGCGCTGATCCGGCGCCCCTGGACGTTCCGCCACCACGCCCGGCTCCTGGCCGATCTCCACGTTCGGCTCCATGCGATCGCGCCCCCCGCCGGACTGCCGACGCCGTTGGGGGAAGGGCAGGCGATCCTCCACATGGACCTGCACCCCGCGAACGTCCTTCTGTCTCCCCGGGGACCGGTCGTCATCGACTGGGCCGCGGCATGCCGGGGCATGCCCGAAGCGGACGTCGCCCAGGCCTGGATCATCATGGCCACGTCGGTGATTCCCGCGCCGGGATGGCGCCGATCGGTCGGCGCGTCCTTCCGGGATGCGTTCGTCCGCGAGTTCCTGCGGCCGTTCGACCGCACGGCCATCCGGCGGATCATTCCGGCCGTCGCGGCCAGGCGATTGCGCGATCCGCACGTCCTGGACGAGGAGCGGCCGAACGTCGAGCGCCTCGTCCGGCGCGAAACGGGCACCGCGACCTTCCGCGTACGCTAAGCGCGTGGCCGCTCTGACCGAGGAACAGATCCGAGAGGTGCTCGCCGACCTGCCGGGCTGGCGCTACGAGCGAGGCGAGATCTTCAAGCAGTACAAGTTCCCGACGTTCCTCGACGCGATCGCGTTCATCGACCGGCTGGCCGACGCTGCCGAGGCGGCGAACCACCACCCGGACCTGGAGAACCACTACAACAGGGTCCGCGTCGCGCTGCACACGTGGTCCGAGGACGCCGTGACGGACAAGGACGTCGCCCTGGCCCACCAGATCGAGGCGGTGTCGGAGCCCGCCGGGTTCTGACGAGGCCTACCGGCCGACTCAGGACCCGATGATCGAGCCCTCGAGGGTCGAGATCACCCACCAGGAGCCGCCGGGCCCGGCGATCCGGGCCACCGCCACCCACCCGGGCGGGAGCGCCGCACCAGGGGCCCGCTGGACGAGGAACGGAGCCTCGCCGCCCGAGGCCGACGTCTCCAGCTCCCGCGCGGCTGCGACGGCGTCCTGGCCCGCGGAGCGCCCCAGGCACCCCGAGGCCAGCTGCACCTGCGGATAGCCATCGGAGCTGGCGAAGGAGCAGGGGCGCCCCGTCGCGAGATGGTGGATCGAGACCCCGACCCTCCACACCGCCGCGCGATCGAGGACGGCTCCCCGTTCGACGCGGTCGGCCGTCAAGACCTGCCACCCCGCCCACGCCGCGACCAGGACGAGAGCTCCCGCACCGGCCGCCCTGCGGAGACCAGCCGAGGCGACGAGCGACCGGATCCCCGCCCCGGCGGTCACCGACAGGAAGGCGTACGCGGGAAGAAGGAATCGAGGGGCCAGGCCCCCCACGAACACGACGTACTCCACCACAGCGGCGCCGCCAGCCACCGCGGCGACCAGGACGGGGACGAACGAACGCCCACGCCGCCCCGAGATCAACGCCCATGCCGTCAGGCCGACGAGCCCCGCCCACCACAGCAGGCCGACCGGGGGCACGCCGTCGTCGGGACCGAGCGTGGGACCGTCCGTGAGCGCGAGGTGCTGGAACACCCGGTGGGCCACGGCGCCGATCCCCACGTGCGCCACGGATCCGCCGCGGCCGAAGGCCTCGGAGACCCCATGGAAGCGAACGGCCATCTCGACGAGCCAGGGGCACCAGCCCAGGACGAGACCCGCACCGAGGGCGCCCGCCGTCCGAACGGAGGCCCGCCCGGTTGCGAGCAGCCCGGCCAGGAGCGCCACGGCCACCGGCACGGCGTCCGGCGGCCTGACCAGACCGACCAGGAGCAGAAGGAACGCCGCGACCGGCACGCGCCACCGGCCCGGTTCCCCGACCATGGCCGGCCCCATCACCCCCACGGCGGCCACCCCGGCCAGCCCGGCCCACAGGTTGGGCATGACCTCGGACCCGTAGAACAGGGCGAGCCAGGTGAACCCGAACAGGAATGCGGCGAGTGGAACGGCCGATCCCAGGATCCGCACCCATGCGAGAAAGGCCGCGACCAGGGCGACCGAGGACGCCGCGGCCAGGAACACACGGACGGCGGCGATCGATCCGCCCAGCCCCGTCACCGGGGCAACGAGCAGGGTGATGCCCCGGGCCCGGGAGGGGGCGAAGAACACCGCCCGAGCCCCAGGCGTCACCTGGGACAGGTAGACGGCTTCGTCCCACGAGGGGGCGCGGTGGACGGAGAACAGGGTCAGCTGCGCCGCGAAGAAGCCCGCCCCGACCAGGATCAGCAGACGCGAGCTCGGAGCGATCCGAGCCACGTGATCAGGCTCCGCCCTCCCGGAGCACCAGCTGGTCGTGGGGCTCCACGACATCGATCAGCCCGGCCAGGCCCCGCTGGACCAGCAGCACGAACCCGTCGCCCTGCACCTCCTCGTCGCCGTCCTGGCGCTGATCCGTGAGCTCGAAGCGGATCTGAGAGCCGACCCGGGACATCCGCACGGTGGCGTCCGGATTGAACCGCCGAGCCGCCTCGTGGCTGCGGCGGAGGATCTGCACGGCCCAGTCGGTGAACTCGATGGCCATCGTGGCCTCCATGCTGCCACACCGTGTCTCGTCCACACGGTCCAAGAGTTGCCGCGCAAGCGAAGCGAGGGCCATACTGCCGCGGGTTTCCCAGCCCTTCGTCCCGACGTGAGATGAGACCGACGAGCGTGCCGTTATGGCCTTTCCTCCTCGCCGCGCCCGGCGGCTGTTGGCCTACTTCCTGGCGGAGCGACGCACCCTTCGCCAGGGATCCGTCGCGCTCCTCATCGGCGCTTCAGCAGCGTTCGTCGCGGGCATAACGCTCGGCTCGATCACCGAGACACTGCAGCGGCTTCCCGGCCTCATCATCCTGATCCCGGCCGTCCTGTCGATGCGGGGGACCATCTTCGGGGCGATGGGCGCTCGCCTCGCCACCAGCACGCATGCCGGCCTGTTCGAGGTGACCCGGGAACGGACCGGCGTGCTGTACCAGAACGCATTCGCTGGTGCCGTGCAGACGCTGTCCTCGTCCCTCTACCTGGCGGCCCTGGCCAAGGTGTCGGCGCTCGCGTTCGGGCTTCCCTCGATCCCGTTCCTCGATCTCGTCACCATCGCGGTGGTTGGAGGGATCATCGACTCGGCGATCATCCTTGGCCTCACGATTCGCCTGTCGATCACGTCGTTCCGTCGCGGTTACGACCTCGATGCCGTCTCGACGCCGATCATCACGGCGGTGGCGGACATGGCCACGGTCCCCACGATCTACGCCGCCACCTTCATCGTCCGGGTCCACTGGCTCTCCCTCGCCATCGGGATCGCGGCACTCGTCCTCGGGCTGCTGGTGACGGTCCGGGGAGCGCTGACCGACCTCCGCCTCGCGCGGCGCATCCAGCTCGAGATGGCGGCGACCATCCTGCTCACCCCGGTGCTGGATATACTCGCGGGAACCGTTGTCCAAGCTCGACTCGATCGGTTCGTCGCCTTCCCCGGCCTGTTGGTCCTGGTGCCCCCCTTCGTGGCGAACGCCGGCTCCCTCGGCGGGATCCTCGCCTCCCGGCTCGGCTCGAAGATCCAGCTCGGCCTGGTCTCGCCGCGCGGCCTCCCGGGGGCCGTTGCCTATCTCGACGCCAGCCTGGTCGTGGGGTTCGGCGTCGTCCTGTCCGCCGTGACCGGCGCGCTGGGGCTCGCGTTCAGCGTCGTGGCCGGGAAGGCCTATCCGGGGATCACAACGATGGTCGTGGGCACGCTCGTCGCCGGGATCTTGGCCACGCTCATCGCCATCTTCTTCTCGTACTACATCGCCATCCTGACGTCGCGGTTCGGGCTGGACCCGGACAACCACTCGGTCCCGATCATCACGAGCGTCATGGACCTGGCCGGCGTGATCACGTTCCTGGTCGTCCTGGCGTGGTTCGGGGTGTCGCTCCATGGATGAGCGTGAGCCCCGCAACGTCAAGGAGCTGCTCGTCGAGGCGAAGGACGCCTCCGAGCTGATGGTCGACCTGGCCTACGGGGCCGTCTTCTTCAACGAGGAGGGCCTGGCCGAGGAGGTCGAGAAGCTCGAGGAACGCATGGACGGCTATCTCCGTCGGCTCCGCGAGGTGGCCATGCTAGCGGCCCGGAGTCCCGAGGACGCCGAGGCCATGGCCGGCGTGCTGCACATCGCCGGGGCGATCGAGAAGATCGGCCAGGCCGCCTCCGACATCGCCCGGGTGGTGCAGGTCAAGCTCGGCATTCCCGACGCGCTCCGTCGGGACCTCCGCCACGCCGACGAGATCGTGGGACGGGTGAAGGTCCGGGAGGGCGCCCCGGCGATCGGGCAGTCCCTGCGGGAACTGATGCTGCCCTCGGAGATCGGGGTGTGGCTCATCGCGGTCCGCCGGGGCAGCGAGTGGGAGTTCGATCCGGGCCCCGACACCGTCATCACCGACGGCGACGTGCTCCTGTTCCAGGGGCCGGAGGAGGGCGTGAACCTGATCCGGGAGATCGCCGGCGCGCCGCCGCTGCCCCACGGCCCCGACTTCGAGCCCCCTCCGCTCGACGAGCTTGACCGGGCCGTGGACATCCTCGTGGAGATGAAGAACTCGGCCGAGGTCGCCGTGGGGCTCGCGTACTCCGCGCTGCTGTTCAACGACCCGGCCCTCGCGGCGGAGGTGGCCACGCTCGAAGCGCGGAGCGACTTCCTCCACGACGAGCTGGAGTCCTGGGTGCTGAAGGCGGCCCCGGAGGCCCGCAACACCGACGAGCTCCGCGGGCTCATCCGGCTCGGATACGCCACCGAGACGATCTTCGACGCGGCCCGCGACATGACCTGGCTGGTCGAACAGGGCGAGGAGCTCCACCCCGTCGTGCGCATGGCCCTCGAGGAGACCGAGGAGGTGGCGGTGGAGACCCTGGTCGAGGCCGGCTCCGCCGCCGAGGGCCACTCGCTCAAGCAGCTCCAGGTCGAGACGGAGACCGGGATGCTCGTGCTGGCCGTGCAGCGGGGGCGCCGGTGGATCTACAGGCCTCGGGCCCGCTTCGAGCTCCAGGCCGGCGACCGCGTCATCTCGATCGGTCCCGAGGACGGCGCCGACGAGCTTGCCAAGCTCTGCGCCGCCCCGGCGGCCTCGGTCGACGGGTAGCGGCCCGGCAGCAGGGTTCCGGGGTCAGCGGGCGACGGCCGAGAGGCGGTGGAGGCCGTGGGGCATGGAGAAGCGGACCTTCCTTACCCGAGAACGCTCTCGAGCCCGCACCCGAGAACGCTCTCGAGCCCGCTCTGCGATGGGTGGACGCCGCGCTCGAAAATCTCGCGCTCCTTCCGCTGCGGCGTCACGACTTGGCGCAGGCTCTGTTGACCACCTCAAGCTGCACGCGGGACAGGCGGACTTCGTTCAGAGCATGCCTCGGATCGGTGAACTTCCGGAAGAAGGGCCGATATCTGATGTCCTGTGCCTGGGTGAAGAGCATCTTGTACGCTGCCCCCACGGCCGGACCGAGGTGCTCGCTGACGAGATCGTTATGGCCCTTCTGGAGTATCTCCCCGAACTCATCGCGCCGGGCTCTGTGAATCCTTGATGGTGGAATGCCCATCGTCAGTAGCGCGGCCTGCTCGTGGTGCGCTTCGGCCGAAGCCCGGGCTGGATGCCCCATCCCGGTCAGGCCGCGATCCGCTTCGCTCCTGCCGGGATCCCTGGTGCTCCGAGCTCCGGGTCATCGGCGAGCACGAAGTAGTCGAAGATGAAAGCGGACTCCGTCATCTCCTCTCGGTGCTCGGCCAAGAAGTCCTCCGCTGCCCGGTACACGGCCATACGGTTGGCGTGAAATGCTTCGCCGCCGAAGCCAGCCACGGTGATGTAAAGCAGGCCATCTTGGTCGCTCGGCCCCGACAGGAGCCACACGCCAGTCACACCTTGGAACTTGAGGAGCTTGCGACAGAAGTCGCGGAGGTCCCCGACCTGGAATCCCACGTTCCAGCCTCCCGCCGTCGTTGCTCGGTACGTTCCCACGTCTCCCTGGGAGAACGCAAGAACTCTCCTTCTTGTGTTTCGGTGAGGTCCCACAGGTCCTTAGCGACGCGAGGGAACTCAGCTACTTCTTAGCACCAGCCAGAGACAGCCTCCGTAGCCCGCGGGGCATGGAGAAGCGGACGTTCTCCTTCAGCAGGCGGACCTCCTCGACGTCCGTCGCGCCCCGATGGCCGAGGAAGGCGACCATCCGGTGCACGAGCCATTCGGGCGCCGATGCCCCTGACGTGAGCCCGACGACCTCCGCACCGTCGAGCCAGTCCGGGTCCACCTCGGTCTCGTCGTCGACCAGGTAGGCGGGCGTGCCGGTCTCCCGGGCCACCTCGGCCAGGCGCCGGGAGTTCGACGAGTTCTTCGACCCGATCACGAGGACCACGTCCGAGCGCCGCGCGATCTCCTTCACGGCGTCCTGGCGGTTCTGGGTGGCGTAGCAGATGTCGTCCTTCGGAGGCCCCTGGATGGCCGGGAACCGCTCCCGGAGGATCTCGATGATCTCGTTGGTCTCGTCGACGGACAGGGTGGTCTGGGTCAGGTAGGCCACCTTCTCGGGGTCGGCCACATGGACCGTCCGGGCCTCCTCGGGGCTGCCCACCAGCACCACGCGGTCCGGGGCCTGCCCGCTGGTCCCGATCACCTCCTCGTGGCCGGCGTGGCCGATCAGCAGGATGGTCATGTCCTCGCGGGCGAACCGCTGCGCCTCCAGGTGGACCTTGGTCACCAGCGGGCAGGTGGCGTCGATGACGGCCAGCCCGCGGGCCTCTGCGTTCGCGTACACGCCGGGCGCGACGCCGTGTGCCGAGAGAACGACGAGGGACCCTTCGGGCACCTCGGACTCGTCCTCCACGAACACCGCGCCCTTGGCCTCGAGTTCCCGGACCACGTGCAGGTTGTGGACGATCTGCTTGCGGACGTACACCGGAGCGCCGTGGCCGGCGAGGGCCTGCTCCACCGTGTCGACGGCCCGGTCCACGCCGGCGCAATACCCGCGGGGAGCAGCCAGAAGGACTTTCTTCAGCACGCCTCCATCGTACCCTCGCCGGCACCGCGGGACCGTGGGAACACGCCGGCCGGCTGGGCTAGCACGAATTCTCCATCTGTTTCATCTCATAACAACTCCCTCGTACGACGTTGTCACTCTTGGAGGGGGCCTCTATACTCGGCGGGCCCGAATCCGGAACACCTCCCCTGACCTCCCCTTCCGCATGCGCGCGCCCTGTGCGTGCCTGCGAATGGGGCGGGAGCCCGGTTGGGGCAGTGAGAGGTCAATCGGACGACCGAAGGAGGAGGTGATCCAGCACCCGTGACCTACCGCGGAGCTGCCGGGGGCAGATAACCCCGATGCCCATCCGCGGGGGTGAAAAACGCTTATGGATCATGTGAACTCGAAGCGTCGTCGCCTTCTGGCGGCGCTGACCCTGACCGCGCTCCTCGCGCTGGCGCCTGCGGCGCCCGCGGGAGCCCACGGAAACGTGTCCAGGTGGTGGCAGTTCGACCCGATCGTGTGGCACATCGGGTGGCACCACAGCAAGACCCTCGACGCCGCGTACGCCCGGTGGCTCCAGAACCACCCGCACGCCGGCAAGTACCAGCGGCTCGAGTTCTCCCATCTGCTCCGTCACCGGTGGCGCATGCAGCATTTCCACCGGGCGGTAACCGGCCAGGCCGGCCTGGCCACCTGGTACGACCAGACCGGTACGATCGGCGCGTGCGGCGTGCCGCTTCGGGGCATGTACGCGGCGAGCCGGACCCTTCCCTGCGGATCGCTCGTCTCTGTCCGCCACGGCAGCCACTACGTCTTCGTGCGCGTGCTGGACCGGGGGCCGTTCGGGAGCAGCTCGCGCATCCTGGACCTGTGCCCGCGCGCGTTCCGAGATCTCGCGCCGCTGGGGTCCGGTGTCATCTCGATCCGGGCAGTCCACGTGACGAAGCGCTGACCAGCTGGCCGGCCTCCCTGGCTGTGTGTGGGGCGGGGCCCGTCCCCGCCCCACTGGCCGGGCGCAAGGCCCGGCCTACGGTGAGGGTCCTCGGACGGGGCCGCCGGGGGGCGGCACCCCCTTGATCGCGTCGCGGACCTCCTTCAGCGAACGGATGCTCGCGTTCGCTTCCGGGACGTCCTCGCCTCGGCCCACCCAGACGATGCGCATGCCCGGATAGCGCGCCCGGACCGTCTCGACCAGGTCGCGGAAGGAGCCCCAGGTCACCAGCACGTGGGGCCGCTGTTCCTCGATCTGGCCGAGGGCCTCGTCGGCCGAGGTGGCGCCGGTGGCCAGCTCCCAGTCGGGGCCCGACGCGGCCCGCCTCAGGGCCTCGAGCGACGGGGCGCCCGCGGCGACGCAGACCACCTTCAGTGCCCGGCACATGCGGCGACCGCCCTACAGCCAGTCTCGTCGCTTGAACATCCGGTACAGCACGACCATGGAAATCGCCATCAGCCCAAGCGCCCACGCGTACCCGAAGTGCCAGTGGAGCTCCGGCATGTTGTCGAAGTTCATCCCGTAGATCCCCGCGACCAGGGTCGGAACCAGGATGATCGCCGCCCATGACGTGAGCCGCTTCATGACCTGGTTCAGGCGGTTCGACACCTGGGACAGTTGCGCCTCCAGGGCCGAGGTCAGCAGGTCGCGGATGTTGTCGGCGAACTCGAGCGTCCGGATGACGTGGTCGGCCACGTCCCGGTAGTACGGGGCGAGCTTCTGGGTCACGAACCCCGGCTGCTCCTGGACCAGGTCCAGCACCTCGCGCAGGGGGATCACCAGCCGGCGGAGGACCACCACGCGGCGCTTCAGCCGGAAGATCGCCTCCTGCACCCCGGGGTCGGGTTCGTCGGCGAACACACGGTCCTCGATGTCCTCCGACAGGTCCTCGTAGCGCTCGATGAGCGAGAAGTAGTCGTCCACGACCTCGTCCAGCAGCACGTACAGCAGGAACCCACCGCCCTCGCCGGTGAGCTCGGGCTGCCGGTCCCACCGCTTCAGGACCTCGCTCAGGTCGAACGCAGGCGCGTAGCGGAGCGTGATCAGGTAGCGGTGCCCGGCGAAGGCGTGGACCTCGCTGTCCACGAGCTCGTCGTTCGCATCCAGGGTCAGGCCGTGCACGACGACGAAGAAATAGCCCTCGTACACGTCCACCTTGGGGCGCTGGTTGCGGTTGCGCGTGTCCTCGATGGCCAGGGGATGGAGGCCGAACTCCTCCTGGATCATCGCCAGCTCGTCGTCGGTGGGCTCCTCCAGATCGAGCCACACCCGGGTGCCGGTCTCCTGGATGAGGTCGCTCGCCCGCGTGGGGTCGAACTCCTTCTCCTTCAGGATGCCGTCGCGGTACAGGCGACAGGTGATCATGGCGCCGCCAGCCTAGCGCACGGCTAGGCTTGTTCCGCCGTGGCCCTCCCCGAATCGCTCCTTCGCCTGCTCCGCTTCACCGACGAGTTGCACGAACGCGTCGAGCGGACCTGGTGGGGGGTCGTGTGCTCGGACTCCCGGTTCCCGCTGGTGTGGGACGCGAACTACGCCGCGGTGGACGCGGCCGCGCCGGACCTGTCGCTGGCAGAGGTCGAGGCGGTGCTGCACCCGGCGCTCGAGGCGGCGGGCGCGACCCACGAGCACGTATGGGTCATGGAACCGGAGCGAGCCGGACGGCTGGTGGAGGATCTGGGGGACGGCGGACGCGCGCTCGGCTGGGACACGCTCATGGTCCATCGGGGCGGCACGGTCCCGGAACCGGTCCACGCCGTCCGGGAGGTTCGCAAACCCGACGAGGCGTTCTGGGAACGGGAACGGCTGGCGCTTGGGGCGTTCGGCATCACGCAACCCCGGGAGTTGGAGCAGGTCCTGGCCCGGCACCGCGAGGTGCTGCTCCCCGCGGGGAAGCGGTGGTTCGAGTCCGTCGTCGACGGCGTGGTCGCGGGGATCGGCTCCGTGCTGGTTCACGGCGACGCGGCGTACGTGGACGACGTCGTGACGATGCCGGCGTTTCGACGCAGGGGCGTGGCTCGTTCGGTGATGGCGGCCCTGCTGGCGGCGGCCGCCGAGGCCGGGGCCCGGGAGGCCTGTCTGTTCGCCGACCAGCCGGGTCCCATCCGCCTGTACGAGAGCCTGGGGTTCGATGCCGCCGGTGAGGTCGTGACGTCGCTGGTCCCGCTGCGGGACGTGGCCGGTCAGCGCCGCGCGGCGCCGTCGGGCCGTCCGGCTTCCAGGCGCTCCGCGGCCGAGCCGTCGTCCGGCAGCGGACCCGGCCGGCCCAGGTAGTAGCCCTGGCCGTACGTGACGCCCAGCGCGCGGAGGGCCTCGAGCTCCTCCCGCGTCTCGATCCCTTCGGCCACGATGGCCGCCCCGATCTCTGCGGCGAACGACGTCAGGGCCGACGCGAGCGCGTGGCGGGCTCGGTCGGTGTCGACGCCCCGGGTCAGGGACATGTCGAGCTTGATGATGTCGGGCGACAGCCGAAGGATGTGCTGGAGGCTCGCGAATCCCGCGCCCGCGTCGTCGATGGCGAGCCTTCCTCCCATGACCCGAAGCTCGGCCAGGGACTGGTTCAGCACCTCGTAGTCGTCCACCCGGGCGTGCTCGCTCACTTCGAACACGACCCGCTCGACCGACGTCTCCGCGAGCAACCGCATGAACTGCGGGCTGACCGCGGTCTCGGGCGACATGTTCACGGCCAGGTAGGCGCCGGGCCGGATCCGGTCCAGATGCGACAGCGCCGCCCGCGCCGTGGTCAGCTCGAGGTCGACCCGCAGGCCGATCTCGGCGGCCTCGTGGAACCACACCTCCGGCGAGGCGGTGGGCTTGCCGCCGAACCGGGCCAGCGCCTCCAGGCCGACCGAGTCGCCGGTGCGGAGGTCCTTGATGGGCTGGAACACCATGGCCACGCCCTCGCCCTGGACCACACGGCGCATCAGGTCCACGCGTCGTCGTCGCATCTCGGCCTCGTGGTCGCGGAGCTCGAGCTGGCCCACCAGCTCGTCGATGACCTCGCCCGTGATCTGCGGCGACAGGCTGGACTCCCCGCGGGCCGACCGCCGGATCGCCTCCAGGATCTCGTCGGCCGACGACCCCTTCACCAGGTAGCCGACCGCGCCCGAGCGGAGCATCTCGAGCACCGTGGCCCGGTCCTCCAGCGCGGACAGCGCGAGCACGCGGGTCTCGGGGGAAGCGGTGCGGATCTCCCGGGCCGCCCGGACGCCACCCCCACCGGGCATGCGGACGTCGAGCAGCGCGACGTGTGGACGCTCCCGGCGGGCCAGCTCGATGGCCCCGTCCGCGTCCTCCGCCGCACCGACGACCACCAGCTCGTCCTCGTTGGCCAGCAGGGCCGCCAGCGCCTCGCGCGTCCTGGGCTCGTCCTCGGCGACCATCACTCGAATGGGGATCACGGCTGCGATAGCTTGCCACGACCCTTCCCGTGCGCCCCGCATCTGCGTGGCGAATTTGGGGGATGTCCGTCTGGGGGATGGGGACTCCCCCGCTCGGGGCGATCTGCGTTCGGGCGAGCCCACGACGGCCATCCGCCGAGCATGCGGGAGGCGCGCCCGGGTACCTTCATGGCGTGATCCCGAAGCTGATCCGCCGCGTCGACCTGTTCCAGCAACGGCACTCCTGGCTGGGCTTCCCCCTGGCCGTGGTCAAGAAGTTCGGCGAGGACCAGGCCGGCAAGCAGGCCGCCCTCATCGCGTACTACGGGTTCTTCTCCCTGTTCCCGCTCCTGCTCGTGTTCGTGACCGTCCTGGGCTTCGTCCTGCACGGCGACGTGGCGCTCCAGCACCGGGTCATCAGCTCGGTGAGGGACAACTTCCCGTACGTCGGCCGGTACCTGAAGGTCGGAGCGATCTCCGGCAGCACCACCGCCCTCGTGGTGGGCATCGCGGGGGCGCTGTGGGCCGGCCTCGGCGTGACGAACGCGGCCCAGGACGCCATGAACACGGTCTGGGACGTGCCGCTGTCCCGCCGCCCCAACTTCTGGAAGTCGCGGCTGCGGGGCCTGGGGCTGCTGGCCATGCTGGGGACGACCGCGCTCGTGTCCACGTTCCTGTCCGGCCTGGGGTCCACGTCGGGCTCGTTCTCCACCGGCCTGCGGGTCCTGGGGGTCCTGGGGTCGTTGGCGCTCAACCTGGTGCTGTACGGGCTGGCGTTCCAGGTGCTCACGGTGAAGCACCTGGCCGTTCGAGAGGTGCTGCCCGGCGCCGTGCTGGGGGCGGTCCTGTGGACGGCTCTCCAGTTCGTCGGCAGCTACTACGTCACGCACCAGGTGGCCAACGCCCAGCCCCTGTACGGCTCGTTCGCGGTGGTCATCGGGCTGCTGGCCTGGATCTACCTGGGAGCCCAGCTCACGCTGTACGCGGCGGAGGTCAACGTCGTGCGTGCAGCGCACCTGTGGCCCCGCAGCCTGACCGGCCCGCCCTCGACCGACGCCGACCGCGAAGCCCTGGTCCGGCTGGCGCACGAGGCCTCCCGCCTGGCCGGCGAGCTGGTCGAGGTCAAGTTCGAGCTTCCGGAGCGGGAACCGGAGCGGCCCTCCGAGACGCTGGACCGAGCCGGGGGCAGGTAGGCCCGCCCCCGGTCGGCCTTCCGATCCCTTACGGCGTGAGGTGCAGGGTGATCGTGTTCGTCTTCTGGCTGAAGTGCAGGACCGTGGCGTACCCGCGCGTGTTCGACAGCGAGCTCGTGCCACCCGTCACGGCCAGGACGTTCGTCGCCTTGTTGAAGTTGATGATGCCGCTCAGCACGACCTGGCCCCGAACGAACAGGCTGAGGGTCCACACGCACTCGAGCTGCTTCTTGTTCGCGTTCGTGTAGGTGCAGACCTGCGCGTCGCTCCCGACCACCTTGCCGTTCTGGGTCAGGTTGTCGTTCACGATCAGCTGGTCGCCCTGGCTGATGCCGCTCGGTCCGACGTTCACGAACTCCTGGTTGATCAGCTTCGTGAACACCTTGATGGTGATCGGGGCGGTCAGGTTCGGTCCCGCGATGGCCGCGGTCGTGCCGGCGACCAGTCCGAGGACGAGCACTCCGGCAGCGATGGCAAGCGCAAGCTTCGTGCGCATCGACATCTCCCTTTCTGTAGCTGGGCCGCGGCGTGACCGCGGACGTGTGGACGGATGGCCGGTCCCCCTCCCGCTGGAGGACCCGGTCCCCAGAGCATGCCGTACGAGGCTTCGCCCTGACAAGGGGGCGAGTTGACTCAACGGAAAGGTCCGCGAACCGGCTTCGTTGCCTCACCTGAGGAGGTCCGCGAAAGTCGCGGCTCCTTCCCCGTCGTCGTGCGAGGGGGAGGGGCGGACGGGTGGGGCTTTCGATGGCCGAGCGCAAGGCGGTGACCAAGGA
>WNFU01004584.1_pt1 | contig 22193 bp, 21 predicted proteins | sample 5400121 | NCBI WGS metagenome assembly WNFU01 (sample SAMN13153360, study PRJNA577476) | soil metagenome | isolation source: 100 cm soil or saprolite under grassland replicate 1 | place: USA:California | collected 2016-06-15
CGGAGATTCCGCGCCGCGGCCGAACCACTCGCCGTTTTCGCCGTCACCTCGCCCGCCGAGCGAGGCGCAGCGCCGTGTCGCACGTCGCCTCCGAAGAGCACGCCTCCTGGTGGCTGGTGTGGCGATCGGTGATCGAAGCCGTCGAGCTCGTCTCGGCCGATGCGCCGGTCGTGCACCGGCTGGGCATCGACGAGGCATCGTTCCGCCGCGGCCTTCGCTTCCACCACAGCCTTCGTCGACCTTGACCGCCGAAGGCTCCTCGATCTCGTGCCCGAGCGCACGAAGCGATCGGTGACCGGCTGGGTGGACGCCCGGCCGCCCCACTGGCGGGCCAGGGTGACCGAGGTCGTGATCGATCCCTTCGACGCCTCCGGGCGTCGGAGCCTCGAGCCCTACCGATCCCGCCGAAATTCGTGTTCTACCTCACAGTGTCTTGACCACTCTTCACGACTCTTATGACTCGTGTATGTACGCCGGCTAGGTCGTCGGGGGCGGGACCAGACCGAAGCCGGTTCCCTGCGGGTCCGCCGGGTGGGCGAACTGCACCCCGCCCATGTCCGTAGGCGGCACGATCGTCTTCCCGCCCAACGACTCGGCCCGGTCCAGGTACTTCTGGAGGTCGTCGACGGTCTTCGCGGGAATCGTCGATGGGTTCGAGGCGATGCTCGCCTCGCGGGGCCTCGCCCCTGTCCCCCAGCCAGCGACTCCTCCTTCTGTCGTCTTCGTGGATCTGTCCGGCTACACCCGCCTGACGATGAGCGGGGAGACGAGCTGGCGGTCCGGCTCGCCGGGTCTCTCCAGCAGCGAGCCGAGGAAGTCGCGGCGGACAAGGGTGGCAGGGTGGTGAAGATGCTCGGAGACGGGCGATGCTGTACTTCGCGGAACCCCGTCGCGGCGTGGAGGCGGCTTTGGAACTGGTGCATGCATTGACCACCGACCTGGACGTGCCTGCTCACGCGGGTGTCGACGCTGGCCCGGTCATCGAGCGCCACCGCGACCTCTTCGGTCGGACAGTCAATCTGGCCGCGCGCGTCGCGGCGAGAGCAGGCCCCGGCGAAATCATCGTCAGCGAAGCCGTCGTTCGTTCGGCCGGGGATGGCGGGTTCCAGTTCGAACCTGTAGATCAGTCAAAGTTGAAGGGCTTCGCCGAGCCTGTGCAGCTGTTCAGGGTGAGCTGAGGCCCCGGATCGCGGTCCGACACACGTGGTCGATGATCACGTCGAGGTCCGGCCAAGGGAATTCCGGCTTCGAGATGAGCAACGACGTGAGGCCGTGCACGACCGCCCAAAGCCCGAGCGACACGATGAGGGGATCACCATCGATCAGCCCCGCCTGGACGCACTTCGAGACGTGCTCGAAGAGATGCCCGAAGGCTGCGGCGTCGCGGAGCCGCTCGACCTGGAAGCTCTCCGGTGTGTGAGACGGCCTTCGCATGAACAGGATGCGGTACTGCTCGGGATGCTCGATCCCGAACCGGATATAGGCCCGCCCCCGCAGCGCCAGCGACTCCAAGAGATCGTCGGAGCGGGCCGCAGCCTCCTCGGTAACCCGGTCGAGCTGGGCGAAGTGAACCTCGCAGATGGCGAACAGCAGCTCGTCCTTGTCGGCGAAGTGGAGGTAGAGCGATGGTGGGGTGACGCCCACGGCCTCGGCGACGGCTCGGATGGTGACCGCCTCCTCATCGCCGGTCTCGATGAGGAGGCGCTCGCTGGCTTCCAGGATCTGCTCGCGAAGCTTCTCCCCCTCTCCCCGCCGGGCCCGGCTCCGCCGGGGGGAGGGAGACGTCGTGTTCCCGCTCGTCACCGGCGCCTCGGATAGCCGGCCAGGTCGGCAAGCTCGCCGTCTGCCTCTGGAACGTCCGGGGGATGCGCGGGCGGGCGATGCGCGTCTGCCTCGGAGAGACCGAACCGTCCGTACAGCCGGCGAAGGGGCCGGGGAGCCCACCAGTTCGCGTTGCCTGCCAAGCGCATGAACGCCGGAACGAGCGCTCCCCTGATCAAGGTTGCGTCCATGATGACAGCAAGGGCCATCCCCACGCCAAACAGCTTGATGAACGTGATCTCCGATGTCGCAAAGGCGATGAACACGACGGCCAGGATGGCAGCGGCCGCCGTGACGATCCGGCCGGTCCGCTCGAGCCCGACCGCGACGGAGCCCACGTTGTCGCCGGTGGCGTCGTGCTCCTCCTTGATCCGGGAGAGCAGGAACACTTCGTAGTCCATCGACAGCCCAAAGGCGATGCAGAACATCAGCACCGGCATCGCGCTGTCCAAGGTTCCCGTGGCAGTGAAGTTCAGGAGCCCAGCGAAGTGACCCTCCTGGAAGATGAACACCATCGCCCCGAAGGTAGCCGACAGGCTGAGCAGGTTCAGCACCAGCGCCTTGATCGGCACGAGAACGCTCCCAGTCATCAGGAACAGTACGGCGAAGGTGACCAGGGCGATCAGCCCGGCCGCCAGCGGCACCCGTCCGAAGATCGCGGCCTTGGAGTCCACGAGCTGGGCCGACGGGCCGGCTACCAGCGTCTGAAACGGAGCTGGCGCGGAGCGGACGTCGTGCACGAGCCGCTCTCCCGCCCCCGACAACGGCTCCACGGAGGGCACCACCGACAGCCACGTACTCGAGGCGCTCTCGAACCGCGCCGACGCCGGACCGGGGGGTGCCGCCAGTTCCCCGCGAACATAGGATCCCGTCAAGGCATCGACTCGAGCCACACTCGCGAGCCGGGACAGGCCTCGTGCGTACCCGTCGATCTCCGAATCCCGGGCATTGTCCGTGGCTGGGGCGTCCACTGCCACCACGGAGAGGGCGGACGCCTCCTGCGAGGAGAAGTTCGTCCGGATCTGATCCTGGACCTGGCGGCTGGAGGCCGCCTGCGGCAGGACCCGATCGTCCGGTAGCCCGAAGTTCACCCGGAGGAATGGCGCGCCGAGGATGAGCAGGAAGGCGGTGACCGTGACTGCGATCGCCACGGGCCGCCGCATGACGAACGTGGCGATTCGGTGCCACACGCCCTCGCCCACCTCCTTCGGCGTCCGGTGCCACAGGACCCAACGGTCCACCCTCGTCCCGAGGGCCGCCAGGAGCGCCGGCAGGAACACGATCGCGCCGAGCAGGGCCAGGGCCACCACTGCGATCCCCGCGTAGGCGAACGAACGGAGGAAGAAAAGAGGGAAGATCAGAAGCGCGGCCAGCGAGATGGCCACGGTGAGCGCGCTGAACAACACGGTCCGGCCGGCCGTCTGGACGGTCCGCACAACGGCCTCGTGTGCGATGAGTCCGTGTCTCATCTCCTCTCTGTACCGCGACACGATGAACAAGCTGTAGTCGATCCCGAGCCCGATCCCGAGGGCGGTCGTCAAGTTCAACGAGAAGATGGAGACGTCCGTCAGCGCGGAGATGACCCGCAGCACGAGCAGCGTGCCGACGACGGCGAGGGCCCCGATGGAGAGGGGAAGCCCGGCCGCGACCACACTCCCGAACACCAGGACGAGGAGAATCAGGACGACGGGGAACGTGATCGTCTCGGCCTTCCGAAGGTCTTTCTCGACCTGGGTGCCAACCTGTCTGAACACCTCGGCCTGGCCGCCGACTGCGATCGTGATGGGTCCCGTGGAGCGTGTGAACTTCGGGGAGAGCTCCTTGACACGATCTCGTACCTCGTCGGCGTTCCCTGCGATCCTGGCCAGAAGGATGGCCTGCCGCGAGTCGGTGCTGCGCAGTGGTGGCGGCGAGCCGAGGCTCCAGTACGAGAACGCCTGCTGGACGCCCGGCTCGGCTGCGACCTTTCGGGTCAGGGCCGTCCCCGCCGTCGAAACGGCCGGATCGTCCACCGTTCCCACGCGGGCGGTGACCAGAAGCACCAGGTTCGGGTTTCCCGCGTGGAAGGCGCGGTCCAAGACTCCCTCGGCCCGCTCCGACTCCGACCCGGGGTCGGTGAACCCCCCGTTCGAGAGTCGCTGGATCACACTGCCGCCGAAAGCCGCCGCCACGACGACCCCGATGACCGTCCCGATGAGGATCCCCCTCCGCCGCCGGACGGTGAAGCGGCCCAGCCGTTCGAGCATCCCGTTCTCCTTCCTTCTCTGTCTGGGCTATCGACGTTAACCTAGCGTCCTTAGCCTAGCGGTGTCAAGACCATATTCGAACGAGGGAGGGAAGGAACCGGGCTGTGTTCAAACCCGGGAGGACGATCGGTTTCCTGGCCGCGCGGGAGATCACCGCCCTCCAATACGAGGTCATCGATTAAGCGACAGACCGGGGACGCCGAAGAAGTTCCCCAGCCGGTGGGCCTCTTCGGAGATCTGTCACATCTGGGCAGGACTCAGGTGATCGGCCGCGACGGAGCTCTGCCGCAGAGTGAACGTGCGCGTGGATCCCCCGACGTCCCGGATACCGTCCAGCAATCGTTCCTTCGGCATCGCTGGTGCAGGTGCTGTCGTGCGAGGCGCCAGGCGCGCACGCGATCCCACGTCAAAGTCACAGGTGCCTCCAAAGTGCGTCACTGCTTTACGTGTTGGAATGTATGTCTTTCCAGGGATGTTGCGCCCTTCAAGTGGAGCAGGCACCCGGAGACAGTAAGGAGGGATCCCTTTGCGGGCATACGTCCTGATACAGGCCGAGTCTCACGGAGAACCACTGGCCGGGAGGCTGATGGCGATCCCGGGCGTCCTCTCAGCTGAGGACGTAAGCGGAGCCTATGACGCGGTCGCCCTCGCCGGAGCCGGTTCGACGCGCCGTCTCGTCGATGAGGTCATCGCCGAGATCCTGAGCCTCCCTGGCGTCACTCGCGCTCTGCCTGCACCGCTGATCCGCTCGCTGGTAGAACTTCCCGACACCGAGTCCTCGGACGGTCAACAGGGCTCCAAGGACCGCGCCGCCTGAGCGAACCCGGAGTTGGGCCGCTCGTCAGGACGTGTGGTTCGTCCTCCTCCCACGGTGTGCTTTCTTGCCGTGGGAGGTGGAACTCATTCCGTGGGTCTTGTTCGTCGCCTTGGGATCGGGCAGGCGGCTTCGGTCGGAAGGACGGGTCCATCGAGCTTCGCCTCACGGCCCACCTGCAGCAACCATGGGAGCCGACGGCGCGCTGGAAGGCAATGCCGGAAGGTATACTGGCCTGCGCTGCCCCCGGGCCGGGGGCGCATGGGGTTGCCCCCATCGTCTAGCGGCCTAGGATCTCGCCCTTTCAAGGCGGAGACACGGGTTCGAATCCCGTTGGGGGCACGCGAAGTACAGTAGGTCCCGTGGTGTAGCCTGGTTTAACACGCCGCCCTGTCAAGGCGGAGATCGCCGGTTCAAATCCGGTCGGGACCGCGGAGCCTTCGTGGGCCTCGAGCAGCGAAGCGGTAGGCCTCGGGAAGAGCCCTCAGGCGAGGTAGCTCAGTTGGCAGAGCACGCGGCTGAAAACCGCGGTGTCGGCAGTTCGATTCTGCCCCTCGCCACGCCGTTGACCTGTGGGAACTCTCCGGGCGCCAACGGTTTTCGGGCCGAGTGTGCTTCAGGTGTGACAGTCAGCCGGAGCTCAGCGCCTCACCCGCCGCAGCGGCGCCCGCAAGCGCTCCTCCCCAGAGGCCCGAGTAGTCCTGGAGGAGCATCGCCGAGGAGGACCACCGGCCGAGACGTTGAACGTCCCTCCAGCGGTATGCCCCGGTCCCTCAGCCCCGCAGTGGGCAAAGCACCACCCTACAGACTGTTCCGCTTTACCCTTCCCCGGCGGCAGCGGCGCCAGCCAGGACGTCCTCGACGGAAATTCCAGCGCCGGCACAGAGCGCTGGCAGGTCGAAAAAAAGCCGCTCTCCCTGCATCTTGCCGTTGCGGAACGGCACGATGTTTACGAAGGTGCAACGGAAGCTCTTCCCGGTTGGCGGAATCCCCAACCAGGACCCCGTCATCGTTCCGTGAACCGTTCCCCAGGTGACGAAGAGATCATCACCGTACGCCTCGCCTTCCGAGTCGGGAGAAAGGTCGGGGAACGCCGCGAACAGCGCCTCATACGAGCGCCGAACGGCAGCGCGTCCTTCCGCCTTCGTCCCGAGTCCAACGTTCTCAAGAAAGCAGTCGTCGTCGAACGTTGCCACCACCGCGTCGAGGTCCCTGGCTTCTTCGACCTCTCGATGCTCGAGGTACAGACGTTTCATCTCTTCGCGGTCCACGTACGCTCTCCCATTCCCGGGTCCATCGAGGCTTTTGGCCGGAGGAACCGGACTCTTCAGGCCTGCAGGCGTTAGCGCCGCCCGGAGGATACTAGCGAGGGCCGATAGAGAGAAGGGAACGCACGACCATAAAGGTTAGCGGATGCTCTGCACGCGGCTGAAACCGTGGTGTCGGCAGTTCGATTCTGCCCCTCGCCACTCGCCGATCTTGAGGGAACTCTCTTAAGACGGGTCCCGCCCCGCTATCAGTTCATCGACTCCCGGCTCATGGCATCTGCCCACCGGCTGGCAACGACCTGATAGAGCTCGGCAGCCCGGGCCATCCCTCCAGGCTCCGCCAGCGCCTGCACCGCCTCCTGGATCTCCTGGCCCCCGTGGTCGTTGTCCAGCTCGTCCCACGAGAACAGGGAGGAGACTCCCGCGTAGTCGAGCTCGAGCATCGACTGGGGGTGGAAGGCCGACAGCCACTGGGCCAACTCTCGGATGAGCTGGGCCACTGGTGCGAGCTCCGAACGCCGGAGAACCTGCAGGGCTCGTTCGGCCCGCCGCTTCGCCTTGCCGATCGGGGTCCAGTAGTACAGACGGAACTCGCCGGGAAGGGTTTCCGTGAGGCGACGCTCCTCCTCGTCCACGAGGATGAACCAGCGGACTGGGACGTGCCAGGGACTCTGGAGCATTGACGGGCCGACCGATGGATCCCGCCGTTTCATCCTGGCCAACTCGCGGGCTGCTCGCCGTGCTTCGGCCTCGGGCACGAAGGCATCGACCATCTCAGGAGGCGCGGACTCCCTGAGAGACCCCCGCAGGGAAAGGATTCCGGCAAGTACCCGGAGCCGGGTCCGCCAGGGGCACACGTAGTACCGGCCGTCCACGAGTCGGATATCCGCGTGGTCCCCTTCCTCGGAGGCCAGGAGCCCCACGTGGCCGTGCATGACGGTGGCCTCGTCACGGTAGATCGGGCGGACGGAGGGGGGCGCTCCTCCGGACACGATGTATCGCTCCCACTGGAGCCGCTCCTCGTCCATGTACGTGTCGAGCGGACGGAATACGCGAAGGTACGCGCAGGGAATCACGGTCCGCATTCTACGGGGGCCTCTGCGAGCGATACCACCCCGGAGAACCATTCGGGTGACAGATTCGACAGCCATGGACTTCTGTGTGATGGACATCACGAAGGCAAGCTGCTGCATGTCACTCGCCATCCGTGACGAGCGCCACCGACCGGTGGTGAAGCCGAGGGTAGCGTGTGTTCCACGAACAGGATCACTCACGAAGGAGGCTGCGGTGTACGGATCGATGGGACCGGATCTCGCCAGGGCTCGCATGCAGGACCGGATGCGGGAGGCCGAGGCCTACCGCCTGACGAAGGACACGCGGGCCGCCCAGGCACAAGCCCACAGGGTAGCCGCCCGGCGGGTCGTGAAGACTGCGCTCACGACGTTGCTCTGGCCCGTCAAGCACTGAAGCAAGGCCCAATCACTCGATAACCCGACTGCCAGCCGGGCTGCCTCTGGGAGGAAGGAGCGGCCCGGCTGACGCAATGGTGCGTTTGCTAGACTGCCTTTCGCGCCACCCGAGCCGATCATCCGGAGGCTTGCGAGTGATACGAGAGCCGACGTCGAAGGCGGTGGCACTCAGTTAAGTGGCAGTCTTCGAAACGCTCGACGGCGAGTACGAGCAGGTTGTGTTCTTCCACGACCCCCCAACGGGCCTTCGTGCCATCGTCGCCATCCACTCCACAGCGCTGGGCCCATCGCTCGGCGGCACCCGCCTCTATCCATTCCAGAGCGAAGATGAAGCCCTTCGAGATGTCCTCCGCCTGGCCAGAGGGATGACCTACAAGGCGGCCGCGGCCGGGCTCGACCTGGGTGGCGGCAAAGCCGTGATCATCGGTGACCCCAAGCGCATCAAGTCCGAGGAGCTGCTCCGCGCATACGGCCGCTTCATCGAGACCCTGGGAGGCCGGTACATCACGGCCGAGGACATCGGTACCAACCGTGACGACATGGACGTGATCAGGCGGGAGACCCGCTACGTGGCGGGCGTCTCACCCGAGCTGGGCGGTTCGGGTGACCCGTCACCGGTGACGGCCTACGGCGTGTTCCTGGGCATGAAGGCGTGCGCCGAGGAAGCGTGGCAGGAGCACACCCTCCAGGGACGCAAGGTCGCCGTCCAGGGGGTGGGGAAGGTTGGCTATCACCTGGTCAAGCACCTGGTCGAGGCGGGAGCGACCGTGGTCGTGTCCGACGTGGACGTCGACACCGTCGCTCGGGCCGTCCGGGACTTCGGCGTCGAGACCGCAGACCCGGACAAGATCCACGCCGAGGAATGCGACATCTTCGCGCCCTGCGCGCTGGGCGGAATCATCCGGGATGACACGATCCCCGAGCTGAAGTGCACGGTCGTGGCCGGGTCGGCCAACAACCAACTGGAACGTCCGGAGCATGGCGAGGCACTGGCCGAGCTCGGAATCGTGTACGCGCCCGATTACGTCATCAATGCGGGGGGACTGATCAACGTCTCCGACGAGCTCCAGGGTTACAACCCGGAGCGAGCGAAGGGCCGCGTGGAGTCCATCTATCGGACGCTACGCGAGATCTTCCACGTGTCCCGGGACCGGCACATCAGTACGTCGGCCGCAGCCGATGCCTTCGCCGGAGAACGCATCGGAAGGATCGGCCGGGTTCGCCTGTACTGGGTGCCGGGCGGGCGAGGGTGGACCAGGATCTGGGGGAAGGGATGAACGAACAGGAGGGGCCGTTTCGAGTCCTTCCCCTGGAGGGTGAGCCCCACCACGAGCTCTCCTCGATCGGATTGACGGAGAAGGAGCTCCGGGAGCTCTACCGACTCATGGCGCTCACCCGCAGGGCCGATCTCGAGGCTACGGCTCTTCAGCGCCAGGGCGAGCTGGCGGTCTATCCGCCCCTGATCGGCCAAGAGGCAGCCCAGGTGGGAAGCGCCTTCGCCCTGGAGGAGTCGGATTGGATCTTCCCCTCCTACCGGGAGCTCGGAGCCGCAGTCGTCCGGGGCGTCGACCTGGTCGAGTACCTGCACTTCTACCGCGCGACCTGGCACGGCGGGACCTACGACGCGGTCGCTCACCGCTTCGGGATGGTGAGCGTTCCGGTCGCGTCGCAGATCCTGCATGCCGTGGGATACGCGATGGGCGCCAAGCTCGACCGGACCCCCCTGGCCACCTTGGTGTACTTCGGCGACGGCGCAACCTCGGAGGGAGACTTCCACGAGGGGTGCAACTTCGCCGCCGTGTTCCGCGCCCCCGTTGTCTTTTTCTGCCAGAACAACCAATGGGCCATCTCCGTCCCCCTGTCGGCGCAGACCGCCGCGCCCATCTGGAAGAAGGCTGAGGCGTACGGCTTCCCCGGCGTGCGGGTCGACGGAAACGACGTCCTGGCCGTGTATCAGGTGACCAAGGAAGCGGTGGCCCGGGCCCGAGATGAGGGCATCCCGACGCTCATCGAGGCGGTGACCTACCGGATCGGCCCCCACTCGACCGCCGACGACGCCTCCCGGTACCGCCCCGGCGAGGAAGTCGAGCAGTGGAAAGCCCTGGATCCCCTGGATCGGTACCGTTCCTGGCTCATGTCCTCCGGAACAGCCGATCAGGACTTCTTCCAAACGGTGGACGCCGAGGCCAAGGAGTTCGCCACCAAGATGCGGTCCGGGGTGATCGCCTCCGGCCCCCGCCCGGTCGAGGAGATGTTCGAGTGGGTGTTCGCAGACCTCCCCCCACACCTGGCCCGGCAACGCGACGAGGCCCTGCGCTTCGCGGAGGAGTCGTCGGGAGGAACCCACCGTGGTTGAGGTCACCATGGTCAAGGCCCTCAACGAAGCCCTGCGCCACTCTCTGGCGGAGGACCGGCGGGCCCTGGTCCTGGGAGAAGACATCGGGAAGCTGGGGGGCGTCTTCCGGGTGACCGACGGCCTGCAGGACGAGTTCGGCACCGAGCGCGTGTTCGATACTCCCCTGGCCGAGGCAGGAATCGCCGGCGTCTCGCTCGGCCTGGCTCTGGCCGGGTGGCACCCCGTGGCGGAGATGCAGTTCGACGGGTTCTCCTATCCTGCACTCGACCAGATCATCAGCCACGTCGCGAAGTACAGGTTCCGTTCGCGGGGGCGGCAGACCGTGCCGTTGGTGATCCGGATCCCCTACGCGGGCGGGGTGGGCGCCGCCGAGCATCACTCCGAGAGTCCCGAGGCCTATTACGCGCACACCTCCGGGCTCAAGGTGGTCACGCCCTCTTCCGCCATCGACGCCTATCACCTGCTCAGAGCCTCGGTCGCCGATCCAGATCCGGTCATCTTCTTCGAGCCCAAGAGCCGTTACTGGTCGAAGGAGGAGGGAGATCTGGCCGCAGACGATGCACTCCCGATCGGCAGGGCTCGGATCGTACGCGAGGGGGGCGACTGCACGATCGTGGCGTACGGGGCCATGGTGGCGCGGTCGCTGCAGGCCGCAACCAGGGCTTCCGAGCAGGGAGTGGAGACCGAGGTCATCGACGTTCGATCGCTCGTTCCCCTCGACCTGGACGCCCTGGCCGGCTCGGTGCGCAAGACCGGTCGGGCGGTGGTGGTGCACGAGGCACCGATGACGGCGGGCTTCGGCGCTGAGATCGTGGCTCGGATCATGGAGGATGCCTTCGACTTCCTCGAGGCGCCGGTGCTCAGGGTGACGGGTTACGACATCCCCTACCCGCCCGCCACGATCGAGTCCCATCACGTCCCCAGCGTCGAGCGAGTCCTGGCCGCCGTCGACCGAGTCGTCAACTACTGAGCCACGATGGCCGTTCGCGAGTTCCTCTTGCCTGACCTGGGCGAAGGCCTGGATGACGCCGAGGTCGTGGCGTGGCGGGTGGCCGAGGGTGACCAGGTGGAGCTGAACCAGACGCTGGTCGAGGTCAACACGGCCAAGGCTCTGGTGGAGATCCCGGCGCCCTGGGAGGGGGTGGTCGAGAAGCTCCATGCCTCCGAAGGCGACGTGGTCAAGGTCGGCCAGCCGCTGGTGTCGATCCGCGTGCAGGAAGCAGCAACGTCTGCAGAACCCTCCAAGCCGAAGAGGCAGGCACTGCTGGTGGGCTACGGGGTCGAGGAGGAGGAGATCCCTGCCGTGGGGCCCGCCGGTCGCGCTTCCACGGCACGGACACCGGAGCAGGGGGGGCCGGTGCCCGCATCTCCCCCGGTGCGTCGTCTGGCCAAGGAGCTCGGGGTGGACCTGTCCACGGTCACCGGGACGGGTCCGCGTGGACGGGTCACCCGAGAGGACGTGCTCCAGTCGGCTCAGCACGGCGGGGGCTCGGTTCCGGTCGCCGTCGCCCGGCAAGGCGTGCGTGCCATCCCGGTGAAGGGAACGAGGCGACTGATCGCGGAGAAGATGGCGAGGGCGGCGCGAGAGGTCCCACAGGTCACCACGTTCATCACGGTCGACGCCACCGCGCTGCAGGCCTTCCGCCAGGAGCTTTCCAAGGGTACCGACCGGCGGATCACCCCGCTGCCGATCGTCGTGCGAGCGCTGGTCGAGGTATCGCAGGAGCACCCCAAGCTCAACTCCTCGTTCGACGTGGAGAGGAGGGAGATCCTGCTCTTCCAGCAGCATCACGTTGGCATCGCAACTGAGACCGAGCAGGGACTGCTCGTGCCAGTCGTGCACGACGCCGATGCGCTGGGTATCGTCGGGCTCGCCGAGGAGATCGCTCGGCTCACAGAGGCAGCGCGAGCGGGCAAGGCGACGCCTCAGGACATGATGGGTGGCACGATCACGGTCACCAACGTGGGGACGTTCGGAGCCGAGTTCGGCACGCCCATCGTCAACTTCCCAGAAGCGGCCATCCTCGCACTCGGCGTGGTCGAGCCCCGGGCCCTGGTCGTGGATGGAGAGGTCCAGGCCCGCCCGGCCGTGACGCTGTCGCTGTCGTTCGATCACCGCGTGCTCGATGGAGCCGAGGCGGGGCGGGCCATGGGGGCTTTGAAATCCTTGCTAGAGAGCCCGTTCAGGCTGGGGGCCCTTCCGCGCTAGGCTCTGCGCCCGTGAAGATCGTCTCGCTGCTTCCGTCGGCCACCGAGATCGCGTTCGCCCTCGGCCTGGGCGATCAGCTCGAGGGTGTGACCTATGAATGCGACTATCCTGCCGAGGCCCGGGCCAAGCCCGTCGTGTCGACCACGGCCCTCCCCCAGGACCGGCCGCTCTCGGCCGGGGAAATCGATGACCTGGTCACCGCGTTCATGGAGCGGGGCGAGCCCATCTACGCGCTCGACAAGGATCTGATCCAGAAGATCCAGCCCGATCTCATCCTGTGCCAGGACCTGTGTCGCGTCTGCGCAGTCCCCTCCGGACAGGTCGAGGACGCCCTCGAGGAGATCGGCTGCGAGGCCGAGGTGCTCTCACTCGATCCATTCACCATCGACCAGATCCTGGAGAACATCGCGCAGGTCGGCCGGGCCACGGCCACGGAGGCCCAAGCGAGGCAGCTCGTGGACGGCCTGGCCGCGCGGATCGATCGAGTCCGCCATACTGCCGCCGGCCTTCCCTCGATCCGGACACTCTGCCTGGAGTGGAGCAACCCTCCCTTCGCCGCCGGACACTGGATCCCCGGAATGGTCCACATCGCGGGGGGCATCCACCTCCTGACCGGCTCGGATCCGCCAGCACCGTCTCGGAGGGTGACGTGGCACGAGGTGGCCGAGGCCGGCCCGGAGGTCATCGTCTTCATGCCGTGCGGCTACTACCTGGAGGAAGCAGAAGCGGAGGCCGAGAAGCTGCACGAGATTCCGGACTTCGCCGAGACACCAGCCGCCAGGCTCGGCAACGTGTTCGCCGTGGACGCTTCGTCTCACTTCTCGCGGCCCGGTCCGCGCATCGTGGAGGGGCTCGAGATCTTGGCATGGGCCCTCCACCCGGAAGCGTTTCCCGAGCCCGCCGCCGACACCCTCTCTCGGATCGAGTAGCTATCCAGCGCCGTGAGCCATCAGCGCCGTCACCGCCCACCGGGTACAGAGCCGGCCACGCGGTTTCGGCCCCGGTTTCATTACGAACTCATCGCCTGCGGGCTTCGGGGGCACGAGCTCGTCGGCACGGACGTCGCCGAAGTCGGTCCCGAGGATGCATTGCTGGTGGTTCAGACCCACGACGTCCGGTGGCACCGCTGCATCCGGTGCGACAGCTGGCTTCCCCGGCCGATCCCTGAGTTCCCAGCCAAGAGGCATCTGCCCGGGCGGAAGGAGATCGAGTTGCCCCTGCGGGGCCGCGCACTCCGGGACAAGTTCGTGCTCCGAGTCATCGCGGTTGACAGGGCTGCATTTCCTGATCTTGGGGATCCTGGCCACGGCGATCTTCCTGTTCACGGCCCACCGTGTCCAGTTGCAACACACGTTCTTTCGCGTTTTGGCCGGCCTGCAGGGCGGAGTGGGCGGGCCGACCGAGGACACCCATCGCGGGGTTCTAGGCGAGCTGCGCAGGCTCTTCTCGCTCAGTGCCCGGCGGCTGGAGATCGCCGGCACGGTGATCTCAGGCTACGCGCTGCTCGAGGGCGTGGAAGCTGTGGGCCTGTGGTTTTCAGTGAGGGTTTCTCGGCCTCCGAGGGCCGCCATGCTAGCCGCTCGGCTGGCCCTCGGGGGCCGAGCTGGTAGTCCCAGGACTGGGAGGTGGAGCCGTCGTGGCCGCCTGCATCCTGGGCCCGAGCCACACGTCCTTGATCACGACCTTCGCCGCAGCCGCCAGGGGCAGCGCCAGCAGGGCGCCGGCGAATCCAGCCAGGCTGCCTCCGATGAGGACGCTCACGATCACTGCGGCCGGCGTCAGATCGACCGCTTTCCTCATCACCCGAGGAACGATGACGTAGTTCTCCACCTGCTGGTACGCGAGGAAGAAGATGATGGTGACGATGCCGTCACCGACGGAGGAGAAGAACGCCACGATGACGGCAGCCAGGGCCCCGAGTGTCGCTCCCACGGTGGGAATGAGGTCGGCGATGGCCACCCACATCGCCAGCGCCGCGGCGAAGGGGACCCCGACGATTCGCAAGAAGACGAACGAGGCGATGCCGGCGATGACCGAGATGGCGAGGTTTCCAGAAACGTAGCCGCCCACTCTGTCGAGGGCCTCCTGGAAGATCAGGACGTTCCGCCGCCGATGCTCCCCGCTCATGAGACCCTCCGCGGTCCGCTCCCCCCGAGGGAGGGCCATGAGGAAGTAGATCGTGAGGATCAGGATCGTCAACAGATTGAAGATCACGCTGGCGACACTGCGCGTGATCCCGAGGATCTTTCCCAAGGAGGCCGAGGCGAGGCTGGGCAGACGGTCGGTGAGTGACCTCAGCTTGGTCGAGAGGTCGTTCTTGCGCGCAAGGTCTCGGAACCACGTGTTCTCCCGCTGGAGCCGGTCGACATAGCCTGGGATGTCCAAGGCAAGCTGTCGCACCCCCCGTACCACCGGGGGGATCACCAGGATCGAGAACAGCGCCACGAACCCCACGGTCGCCAGCATGATCAGGAACACGGCCCATCCGCGAGGCAGGTTCAGCCGCTGCAGCCTCTTGACGGCGGGATCCAGGCCGATCGCGAGGACCGCCGCCACGAGCACGAGGAGAAGGATGTTCCTGACGGCCCAGGCCGCCCGCAGCAGCGCCAGGACCGCAACCACCACGAGAGTGACCTTGGCGTAGTACGACAAGGGAGGGCCAGGTCGGTCGGCCACGGAGGTACTCTCGGCCCTGCGGGGGCCTGTTTCCAGCACCCTCCCGATCTTGGTTCTGATGGCCGGAGGCCTCGCTGTTCGATCGAGTTGAGGACCAGGCTGGCTATGGGTACCTTTCCATCCGTGCCGGCGAGGCAGAACTCGGTGACGCCGAAGGACGTTGGACGGCGCGTGTCGTTCCAGTACGAGCTGCCCAACGGCTATGTGGGTGAGGCGGTCGGCGTCCTCGAGGCCTGGGACGATCCGGCCAACACCTTCCTCGTCCGTAACTCCAGAGGCGAACTGGTGAGGGTGCCAGCGTTGGGAGTCCGGTTCGGCAGGGTCATCCCGGGCTGACAACCACCGCGGAGAGGCCTACCTGGCAGCGATCGTCTCGTCGACCAGCCTGACCAACTCGTCGATGTCGAACGGCTTGGCCAGGAAGGCCCCCACGCCGGCTCCTTCCGCACGGGCCTGGTCCGCAACCCCAGCAACTGCAGACACCAGGATGACCGCGGGCCTGCGCTCGTCGGGGAGCTCTTGCGCCCTGGCCAGGACGGACCAACCGTTCACCCGGGGCAACATCACGTCCAGCACCAGGACGTCCGGGACGAAGCTCTCGAGGGCGTCGATGGCAGCGAGGCCTTCCAGGGCCACCTGGACCTCGTACCCCTCGCTCTCCAGGTTGAACTGCTCGACCCAGGCCAGGTCGGCCTCGTCCTCCACGATGAGGATCCGCCCGCGGCTCATCGGACAGGGACTTCCGGTGGCGTGTTCAGCCCAGCTTCACCCCTGTTCCGGGTACCACCTCTCCCACGATCACCGCGCGGACCCCCAATTCCTCGCACATGTCCGTCGCCTGGTCCTCTCGACCCTGCGGAACGACGGCGACCATACCTATACCCATGTTGAACACCCCGAACAGCTCGGGGGGTTCGAGTCCGGCCTGCCGTGAGAGCAACTCGAAGATGGGTGGTTGGTGCCACGCACGGATGTCGACGCGTGCGCCCAGTCCCGGTGGCAGCGCCCGGGGAACGTTCTCGTACCAACCCCCTCCCGTGATGTGCGCTGCAGAGCGAACGAGGCCTGCCCGCGCCAAGGCCAGAACGGGCTCGACATAGATGGCGGTCGGTTCGAGCAGTTCCTCTCCGAGGGTGCGTCCCAGGGAGTCGATGTACTGATGCAGGGCGAGCCCGCCATCTGAAAGCAACAGGCGCCGGACCAGGCTGAACCCGTTGGCGTGGAGTCCTGATGAGGCAAGCCCGAGCAGGCCGTCGCCGGTGCGGGCCCGATCCGGCCCAATCATCGCCCCTTCTTCTACGATGCCCACGCAGAATCCTGCGAGGTCGAAGCGACCGGGATCGAGTGTCCCGGGATGCTCGGCCGTCTCTCCGCCCAGCAGGGCGCACCCGGCCCTCCGACAGCCCTCGGCAACTCCCTCAACGATCGCCGCCACCTCTTCGGGGACCAGTCGCCCGGTGGCCAGATAGTCCAGGAAGAACAGGGGCTCCGCGCCTGTGCACAGCACGTCGTTGACAGACATGGCCACCAGGTCGATGCCGACCGTGTCGAGCCTCCCAGCGAGCCTGGCCACCTCGACCTTCGTGCCAACCCCGTCCGTCGCGGCCACCAGGAGCCTCCCGTCTCCCAGCTTGAACAGGCCGGCGAACCCACCGACCTCGGCCACGACCTCCCGTCGCCGAGCGCGGCCGGCCACGTCCTTGATCAAGTCGACCGCGCGGCGCCCCGCTCCGACGTCGACGCCGGAGCGACGGTACGCCTCGTCGCCTCCGGTCGCTGGGGGGATCACAGAGTCTCGAGCGCGAACTTCGACGGCCCCTCATCGCCCACCGGAACGGGATACTGGCCATCGAAGCAGGCCCGGCAGAAGGAACCGGTCGGCGCGCCGGTGGCGGCCACCAGCGACCCGAGACTGAGATATGAGAGGGAGTCAGCGCCGACGAAGTCGCGAACGCCGTCGACCGACGCCCCGGCAGCGATCAGCTCGGCACGGGTCGACATGTCGATCCCGTAGAAACAGGGCCAACGGATCGGGGGGCTGACGATGCGCAGGTGGACCTGGCTGGCCCCGGCTTCGCGGAGGACCTGCACGATCTGGCGGGTGGTGGTTCCCCGCACGATGGAGTCGTCCACAACCACCAGGCGCTTCCCCCGTATGGCATCGGGCAGCGGGTTCAGCTTGAGCTTGACTCCCCTGGAGCGCAAAGCGGGGCTGGGCTCGATGAATGTGCGCCCGATGTACCGGTTCTTGATCAGCCCCTCGCCGTAAGCGATCCCTGAAGCCTCGGCGAACCCCTGAGCGGCCGAATGCCCCGTGTCCGGTATCGGGATGACCAGGTCGGCCTGGACCGGGGCCTCGGCGGCCAGGCGTCGCCCCATCTCCCTCCGGGCCTCGTGGACGCTCTTGCCATACATCCGCGAATCGGGCCGCGAGAGGTAGACGAACTCGAACAGGCACAGCGCCGGGGTGGGCGATTCCGCGAACCTCCTCGAGCGGATGCCCCGTTGATCGATGGCCACCAGCTCACCTGGCTCGACGTCCCGCACGAAGGTAGCCCCGACCACGTCCAGGGCACAGGTCTCAGAGGCCAAGCAGTACCCGGACCCGAGCCGGCCGATGGAGAGCGGCCTGATGCCGTGAGGGTCGCGGGCTCCGTAAACGGTTCGCTCGTCCATCATCACGAAGGAGAAGGCTCCGGCGAGGTGGCCACTACGTCCGAGTCGGTGCTTGCTCTGCTCCGCTGTCCCGCCTGGTTGACCAGCTCGGGAGTGTTCACAAGGTTCCCGTTGTGCCCCAGCGCGAGGCCTCGGGTCCCATTGGTCTTGAAGGAGGGTTGGGCGTTGTCCCAGGTGGTGGAGCCGGTCGTGGAGTATCGGGTATGGCCGATGCAGAGATCGCCCTGGAGCGTGGCCAGAGTCCGTTCGTCGAACACCTGCGAGACGAGCCCGAGCTCGCGGTAGACGAGGATGCGGCTCCCATCGGAGACGGCCATGCCGGCCGATTCCTGGCCCCGATGCTGCAGCGCGAACAAGCCGAAGAAGGTGAGCCTGGCCACGTCCTCTCCCGGGGCCCATACCCCGAAGAGGCCACAAGCTTCGCGCGGGCCTTCCCCTCCCACTGAGGTTTCGATGGTAACACCCGCCTCTGACAACCCTCTCTCGGCTGGAGGTTGTGATCACGATGGCTGCCTCATCGAATGTGCTGGGATGCCGGCGCGGGCGAGAATACGGGCCCATGGCCATCCACTATCTCTCCGGCCCGCCAGCGACCGCGCAGCTGGTGATCGTGGGGGGAGGCATCGTTGGTACCGCGACTGCCTTCTATTCCGCCCGGGCAGGCATCCGACCCCTCATCCTGGAGCGCAGACCGGCGCTGTCCACGCTGACCACGGCCGCCGCTGCGGGAGGGTTTCGTCTCCAGCTCGACAACGAGGAGGAGTACCGGCTGATCCGGGAGTCCGTGGAGCTGTTCCTGAACTTCGAGGCCAGGCGGGACCGAGCCAGAGACCAGCACGCGATCGTGGAAGCGCAGCGGTCATGGGGCCTCTCCGACGTCCAGATCCTGGACGCGACCACGGTCCGAGGGGTGTTTCCGTGGGTGAGCCCCGAGGTTCTCCAAGCGCGATTCCGCCAGGACGACGGCCTGCTCGACCCTCGAACGGTGGCCCTGGGGCTGGCGGCCGGATCACGCGCGCGAGTGGTGACCGGATGCTCCGTCACGGGATTTCGGCTGGACGCCGACCGCGGACGGCTCGCCGGGGTCGAGACCACGAAGGGGTTCATCGCCACGCGAACGGCTGTCATCGCTGCCGGTCCTTTCTCTTCTGAGGTGGCCCGCTGGGCGGGCGTGGAGCTTCCGCTCACCACGGTCCAGCGCCAAAAGGTGGTGTTGCCGGACGTTCCCGAGGTCCCCCCGGACGCCCCGATGACCATCGATGAAGACTCTGGAGCGCACTGGCGGCCGGCCTTTCGGGGTGCCTTCCTTCTGTTCACCGATCCATCGACGCCGCCCTCGCCCCCCGCCGAGGATCTTCCCATCGACCAAAGCTTCGCCTTCAAGCTCCTCCAGCCGAAAAGCCCCCAGGCCGTGGCCCGCGTCGCTCCCTTCTGGAAGCGGGTATGGGACCGGGGAGTGGTCCAGTGGATGATCCAGGCGGGCCAGTACGACGTGACACCCGATCGTCGCCCGATCCTCGGTCCCCTCCCGGTGGAAGGGCTCTTCGTCAACAGCGGGTACAGCGGTCATGGGGTGATGGGAGGCCCGGCAGGAAGTCGCGTGGTTATCGACGTCCTGACCGGCAAGCTCGCAGCCCTGGAGAACCCATTCCGCCCGGACCGAACGTTCGAAGAACGACCCCGACTGGACATGCTGTAAGGCTGGCTATCAGGCCGGCACCTGTCTCAGCACGACGGCCTCAGTCCGTCAGGCGCTGAGTGGACATCAGTCGCGGAAGCGCGCCCTCGTACACGACGACCGCGTCCGACAGGGCGACATCGAAGAGGCTGGCGAACTCCAGGCGCGAACCGCCCGTCAGCCCGAGCCGGGTGATCGGTATCTGGTGGACGGCAGCGACCTGCTCGAAGTCCCCTTCTCTTCCTGGCTTGGCGGTGACCAGTACCCGGGATGCCGTCTCGGAGAACAGTGCCACGTAAGGATCGAGCCCGTCGTCCTGGACCGAAACGGTGAACCCGAGGCCGCCCGCGATCGACGACTCGGCCAGGGCTACAGCCAGCCCGCCGTCCGAGAGGTCGTGGGCCGAGGCGAGTAGGTCCTGTCGAGCGCACTCATGGAGAAGCCGATGGAGGCGGCCCTCCCTTTCCAGGTCCAGGAGAGGCGGGCGACCGCTCACCTTTCGGAGGATGGTTTCCGCGTACTCACTCCCTCCCAGCTCAGGCAGCGTTCGGCCGAGCAGGTAGATGACCAGCCCGTCGGATGCAAAGCCCTGGCGGATGAGCAGCCGGTAGTCGTCGAGGACCCCGACGACGCCTACAACTGGCGTGGGGTACACGACGGAATCCCCTGACTCGTTGTAGAAGCTGACGTTGCCCCCGGTGACCGGAGTGTTGAGCGCCCGACAGGCGTCCCCGATGCCGCGGACGGCTTCGGCGAACGCCCACATCACGTCGGGACGTTCCGGGTTCCCGAAGTTCAGGCAGTTCGTGATGGCCAGGGGCTGGGCACCCACAGTGGCCACGTTCCGAGCCGCCTCCGCAACCGCATGCGCGCCGCCGAGGTAGGGGTCGAGGAAACCATACCGGCCGTTCCCGTCGGTGGAGACGGCCACCGCCCGGATGGTCCCCTGAAGACGGATGACGGCGGCATCAGATCCCGGGCCCAGAACGGTGCCGCCCTGGACCAGCGAGTCGTACTGCTCGTAGACCCATCGCTTGCTGGCGATCCCGGGTGCGCCCAACACGGCGTAGAACGCCTCTTCGAGCGAGACGGGCAGCGGCTGCATTGCCGGGTCGTCCTCCCTCACCCGGACCAGCCAGGGTGGCGGCGACGACGGGCGTTCGTAGACAGGACCCTCTTCCGCCAATGCCTTCGCCGGCACCTGGGCCACCGCTTGGCCCCGGTGCCGCACCAGCATCTCGCCACCGCCGCGCAACCTTCCCACCGCCCTGGCCGAGAGCCCCCACCTCCTGCAGACATCGCGTACGGCCCCGACATCGTCCGGCCGAACGGTCGCCAGCATGCGTTCCTGGGACTCCGAGGTGAGGACCTCGAACGCCTCCATCTTGGGCTCGCGTACCGGCACCTCGTCGAGGTCCAGCTCGACTCCCACCCCGCGTCGGGCCGCGGTCTCGGAGACCGCGCACGTGAGTCCCGCCCCACCCAGGTCCTGGAGGCCTTCGAGCAGCCCCTGACGAGCCAGCTCGAGGCAGGCCTCGACCAGGAGGTTCTCCGTGAAAGGGTCACCGACCTGGACGCTCGGCCGGGCCTGGTGAGCGTCCTCGTCGAGCGTGCGCGAGGCCAGGACCGAGACGCCCCCGATGCCATCACGTCCCGTGCTCGCCCCGATCAAGACCAGGACATTGCCGGCGCCTCCGGTGCGACTGTGGATCAGCTCGTCGGTGCCGGCAAGCCCGACACACATCACGTTCACTGTCGGGTTCCGGCTGTGGCAGGGCGCGAACTTCACCTCGCCGCCCACGGTCGGCACGCCGATCGAGTTCCCGTACTGGCCGACGCCAGCGACCACGCCGGCGAACAGATACCTATTCCGCGCGTCCCCGAGGGGACCGAACCTCAGCGGGTCCAGCAGCGCCACCGGCCTTGCGCCGAGGGACAGGATGTCCCGAATGATGCCGCCCACCCCCGTGGCCGCACCCTGGAACGGCTCGACAGCGGAGGGATGCGAATGGCTCTCCATCTTGAACACACACGCAACACCGTCCCCGAGGTCGACCACTCCGGCGTCCTGCCCCGGACCGACCAGGACCTGCGGTCCTCTGGTCGGGAGGCTTCGCAGATGCACCTTGCTCGATTTGTAGGAGCAGTGTTCCGACCACATGGCGGCGAACATGGCCAGCTCAGTGTCGTTGGGCGGCCGCCCGAGCTTGTCGACTATGGCTTCGAATTCCTCATCCGTGAGCGCGAGCCTGCGGTGGAGCGGGTCTTCGGTCTGGGCGGGCTGCCGGCGCGTCATGCGTGAACGCAGTCGCGGGCGGCCGAGAGGAGCCAGTCGAATACGGCGTGCCCGCCGGTCGGACCGAGGTCCGGGTCCACGGCGTGCTCGGGGTGCGGCATCATGCCGAGCACGTTTCCCATGGCGTTGCGCAGTCCGGCGATGTTGTGAGCACTCCCGTTCGGGTTGAACCGTTCGTCGATGGTCCCGTCGGGCGCGCAGTACCGCATCGCCACTAGCCCCTGCTCCTCGATCCGCGCCATATCCTCCTGAGATGCGACGAACTGTCCCTCTCCGTGCTTGATCGGAACCTGCAGAACCTCTCCGCCGGAGAAGTTGGGCGAGGGGTCGGACGGACCCTCCATCCGTACGTGGATCCACCGGCAGATGAAGGAGAGGCCGCGGTTTCGGATGAGCGCGCCCGGCAACAACCCGACCTCGCACAGAATCTGGAACCCGTTGCATACGCCAAGGACCGGCCGGCCCTCCTCGGCGTAGTCGCGGACCGCCGCCATGACCGGCGCGAACCGGGCGATGGCCCCCGTCCGCAGGTAGTCGCCGTAGGAGAACCCGCCGGGGAGGATCACAGCATCGGCTTCCTGGAGATCGCGGTCGCCGTGCCAGGCGGGTACAGGGTCACCCCCCATGAGCTCGATTGCACGCAGGGCATCTCGATCGTCGTTGGATCCGGGGAAGGTCACCACG
>WNFU01003202.1_pt1 | contig 22192 bp, 15 predicted proteins | sample 5400121 | NCBI WGS metagenome assembly WNFU01 (sample SAMN13153360, study PRJNA577476) | soil metagenome | isolation source: 100 cm soil or saprolite under grassland replicate 1 | place: USA:California | collected 2016-06-15
CGTCGGTCCATCGGTCTTCCCTGCCGGGACGAGCAAATGACGGCGGTCCGCACGTGCGTGACGCATTTGGTCATGCCTCAGCTGGCGAGATTGCGACTAATCAGCCATCACCTGAACTACCGCTCAAACTGGCACTTCTACCGTTCGTCCTTATCGGGGTTGTTGTTGCGATCATCTTCGGTCTGAGTGCCGCTACGAACTCTGCCTCTAACGCTGAGCCTGCGCCGAAATCGCCTGCGTTGCCGGCCCCAGCGACAACATCCTTGGCCGCGACTCCATTGCCAACTCCGCGGAGCCTTCCGACGGCAAGCACCCGGCCTGAGCCGACAAGCCCACCGGTTGCAAGCCGGCGGCCACCGCCGCTCCCAACCCTCTTCCCCCAAGTACTGGCAATCCTGCGACCCGCCGGCCCTCTTGGAGCCGCGTCGATCCCAACGCAATCCAACCTGCTGTCAGCCCGTACGCCCAGTGGCTGGCCGCCCGCCGACGTCTCTTGAGTGACCTTCAATGCGTCGACGTGGCCGAGAAAAACATAACTCTTCGGACGGAGCCGCAATCCAGGTCGGTGCCGCCGAACTCGACTTTTATGGTCGACCGCGGATGCCCCTATCGTTTGGCCTCGGAAAGTGCTACTTGGCCCCTGAGGCCGTTCTGCAAATGGACCGAGACGCGTTGATCACTCAGCCCTGAACGGTCTGACCGCACTGACGCATAGCGGCGTGCCAACCATGAAATCACTCATACTCAACGCGCTCGTCAAGCGGTCCTGTCACTCTCCGCGCCCCGTGCTCAACGTAATCCGAGGCGCAGTCACTCCGAGGCTCTTCTTAGCTGTCGTCTGCGCCGCTGCGGTCACATCCACTCTCGCGAGGGCCCAGCAAGCCTCGACCCCGCAACGGTCACGCGCGTTGTCGATGGCGACACCGTCGACGTCCAGCTCGAGGACGGGCGCACTGAGCGAGTCCGCCTGATCGGCATCGACACGCCCGAAGTCGTGGAGCCGCGGACTCCCGTCCAGTGCTTCGGCCGCGAGGGTCTCGACCCATGCGCATGAGCTCCTGGACGGCCAGGCTGTGTCGCTCGAGCTCGACCCGAGTCAGGGTGAGCGCGACGTCTACGGTCGCCTGCTCGCTTACGTCTGGCTGCCGGATGGCCGCAACTTCGGCGAGGCAATGATCGCCGACGGCTTTGGCCACGAGTACACGTACGACCAGCCCTACGCCTATGTGGATGTGTTCAGGGCCGTCCAGGATAGTGCGATCGCCAACAAGGCGGGACTGTGGTCACCATCGACCTGCGCTGGCGACACCACCAGGCCGGCTGATGCACCCGCGGTCGCAGAAGTCCCGATAGGTGAATGGAGCCTCCCACGCGAACTCGTTCAGTGCGCTCAAGCCCAAAAGCGTGAGCGTACCCTTGCCAACGTTCCGGGATCGACATATCTCCCCCGAGTGTCCACAGGCACCGTCACGCCAACCGTCACGGCAAGCACGGCAAGGCCGAAAAGCGTCACGCGAACCGTCGCCGTGGCAGATGCGGCCGAACCGTCACGCCAAAAACAGCTTTGCGTCTTGCCCTAGTCAATTAGACGCGTCATAGTGCAGCGCGAGGCAAGTGGTTGCCTCCAGGGGGACCTATGACCGTCTGGGACGACGAACACTGGCGGGCCATGTTCGCTTCCGTCGCTCGCAGCGAGACCCGTCGCGCGAACCGTCGAGTCGTCTATGGAGCGGACTTCCCCGAGGAAGTCGACCCAAACAGCTATGTGACGCTCACCGAGCTTCGGCGATTGGCGCAGGCGCTGCAGGTGGGTCCTGGTGACACATTCATGGACATCGGTTGTGGCCGTGGTGGTCCAGGTTTGTGGGTTGCTCGTGAGACGGGCGCCACGTTGATCGGCATAGACCGGATGGCTGTGGCCCTCGAACAGGCCGCTGAGCGCGCCTCGGATTTTGGCGTTGCGGATCGAGCAAGCTTCCAGGTGGTTGATATTCAAGCCACCGACTTTGAAGACGCTTCGCTGGATGGCGCCATGAGCATCGACGTGGTCGTGTTCCTCGACGACAAAACCGCCGCTTTCGCTGAAATCGCTCGCGTCCTTCGGCCCGGTGCGCGGTTGGCGTTCACGGTCTGGGAGAGCGACCGTCTTCGATTGGCTGGCAATATGACCACCCAGCTCGCTGACTACCGACCGCTGCTCGAAGACAGCGACTTCTCCATTGAGACTTACGAAGAGCCGCCGCTGTGGCGTGAGCAGATGCGCGCCGTGTATGAGCGCGATGTGGCCGAGGGCGACAAACTGCTGGCGGAGATGGGCGACGCCGCGGGCCAGCGGCTGATCGATCAGGCGACGGAGGGACTCGAGAACCTCGACGATCGGCGCCGCATCTTCGCGGTTGCGAGGCGGAACTAGACGTCGCGCCTGACGCTTCTGACGGGTGGGCATCTCAGCCAAGACGAGGAGTCGCTAAAGCGCCAGCCGAGCCAGCCAGCCCTCGCCAGCAGGGGGCAAGACGCCCATTCTGCCGCTGCCGCACGCGGAAGAGCAGCGCCCGCTCGACCAGATCGCCGAGGAAGCAGCCAAGACAGGCGGTCGGGGCGCCGCGCGGTTCCTGCGCAATTACAACCGCGGGCGACGCTAGAGGACGCCCAGCCGCAGGAGCGCCGCGCGCGCGAGCGCGTCCATGAGCCAGGCCACGAGCAGGATTCCCCCGCCGAGGATCGGCACTACGAGGGCGAGCACAGCGTGCTGCTCGGTCAGCGTGGTGCCCTCCGATGGCAGCGGTCGGCAGTAGTCCGAGAACAGGCCATACGCGGCCCCACCGCAGCAGACGCCGTAGGCTGTCAGCCACCAGATGATCTCGCGGCCGTGCGGATCGCCGCCGCGGCCGGCGTTGTCGATGACACCGACCACCGTGGCAGCGATGGCTGCTGAGACCAAGAAGAACGCGATTGCTCGAAGAGCGTCGCGCAAGACCTGGCTCCGCGCCTGTCTGCGCTGCTCCGCCCATTCGCGCAACAGCCTGGCATTGACTGTGTCTCGCTCAGCTGCCCAGCGTCGCAAGGTCTCGCTGTCGGAGGTGTGCGGGTCAAGACACCAGGTTGGATCAGCGTCTTCGGCCTCGTCGGCACGCTACTGTTCACGTACGTGCTGTTCAAAAGCCAACCCGATGAGCGTCAGGAACGCATCCCCGGCAACAACTGCCACAACATCTTCAACGAGATGAAGCTGACCGCGCTGTTCAACAAGATCCGCGGGGTCGATCCCGAAGTGATCCTGCCTGGCGGGTGCTGCGGATGGCCACGATCGAAGGCGCGGCGGCGATCGGCTGGGCCGACGAGATCGGCTCGCTGCGGGTCGGCAAGCGCGCCGACGTCCTGCTCGTGGATCTACGGCGCCCGACCCTTGCCCCCGTGCACACGCGGCCAATGCGCAACCTCGTCCCCAACCTGGTATATGCCGCGCGCGGTGACGAGGTCGACACCGTCGTCATCGATGGGCAGGTGGTCGTGGAGCACGGCCGCGTCCAGACGGTAGACGAAGACGCGATCCTGGACGATGCACAACGCCTGGCGGAGCCGATCGGCGCGGCGGCGGAAGCAGACTTCTGGCGCGTCAGCACCCCCAACGCCGAAGCGATGCGCGAGGGCCGCCTCTAAGTTACGCAGGTGTTCGGGCCGCGGGGAACACCATCGCCGGCTCGGCACTCTGCGCTTCAGGCAGGTGCAGCTCGGCCAGCCAGGATTCGATGAGCGGCCAGTTGCGCCGCAAGCGCTTGACCTCTTCGGGCGTCATTGGCAGATTCGCGCGGGCCAGAATCGCTTCAAGCGTGTCACTCATCCAACCGGCACCTCCGTAGGAACCGCGGCGATGCGCGTATGCCACGAAGTAAGCCGCTGGTACGCGTCGGCAACCTTGAACACCATCGGCTCGTCGAACGCGCGCCCGATGATCTGCATGCCGAGCGGCAGCCCGGAGTCAGAGAAGCCACAACAGATGCTCATCGCCGGCTTACCAGTGAGATTCCAGACGCCGGTGAGGTCGGGTAGCCGCATTCTGCCCTCGGGGTTGTAGCTCTCGAAGGTTGGCGCGACGTTCCACTCGCTCGGCGTGAGCAGAACATCCACCTCCTCCAGCGCGCGGGTCGCCTCGTCGGTGATCACGCTGCGCACGCGTTGTGCTTGCACGTAGTCACCGGCGCTGAACAACGCACCCTGCTGCAATTGCCAGCGCGTCCACTTGCCGTAAAGCTCGGGCCGCGTGCGCAGGTCGTTCTCGTGATACGCGAAGGCCTCGCCGAACATGATCACCCGCTGCGCCGCGCGGGCGCTTGCCGCGTGCGGGAATGACACCTCGCGCACGGTCGCGCCCGCTGCCGCCAGATCGTCGATCGCCTTCAGAACCGCCTGCTTCACCTCGGGGTTCAGCTCATCGAAGAAGTACTCGCGCGGCACGCCGAGCCGTAGCCCAGACACCGAACCGTCCAGCGGCGCCAGCATATCGGGCACAGGGACGTTGGCGGTGCTCGGGTCGGCGGGATCGAAGCCAGCCAGGACTTGCAGCAGCAGCGCACAGTCGCGCGCGGTCCGCGCCATCGGCCCGATGTTGTCCAGGCTGTAGCCGAGCGGCACGCAGCCATCCTTGCTTACGCGACCAAATGTGGGTTTGATGCCGCTGATCCCACACAGCGCCGATGGACCGCGGATCGAGCCGCCGGTGGCGGTTCCCAGGCCACCGAGAATCAGGCCGCCCGCCACGGCAACCGCGGTTCCCGAGCTCGAGCCACCTGGCCAGCGTGTGAGGTCCCACGGATTCCTGGGAATACGAAAGCCGGTGGCGGGGTCGGGAAACCCGATCGCAAATTCGCTCAGCCCGAGCTTGCCAAGCATGACCGCGCCCGCCTCGCGCAACTTGCGCACAACCGTTGCGTCGTCGCGCTGGCCCCAGGCTGGATCGAGGATGCGGCTGTTGGCGGTGGTCGGCGCGTCGGCGGTGGCGATGATGTCCTTGACCGCGAGCGGGATGCCATGCAGCGGACCACGATCCTGGCCGCCGCCGAGCTCGGTATCAGCCCGCTCGGCCGCCGCTAACGCAGCTTCCGCGGTCACGGTATTGAACGCAGCGAACGTGTCCTGTGTGGCATGGATGCGGTCGAGCAGCTGCCGCGTCAGCTCGACCGAGCTCAGCCGGCCGCTCCGCAGCCACGCACCGGCCTCTACGATCGTCGACGGCAAGTCCTGGGTCATGGGTGTTGACGCCCACTTTACGGCCCGCCACCTTCGCTGAGCGAGACACTTCGGGTTGGCGCCGAGGAAGTGACGCTGAGCGTGGCGCTTCGCGTGCCCGTGGCCTGCGGCTGCACCCGAACGGTAATCGTGCAGAACCCATTGGGGAGCAACGTCGTCGGGCAGGTAGTGCCCTGCAGGAAATCGCTCGCGTTCGCACCACCGATCGAAACACTCAGGCCTGTGGCCGACGCGTTCCCGGTATTGCGAACCTCGACTTGCGCCGGCTGACTCAGGACGCCGACCGGCCACGTGCCGAAATCCACGGTCGACGGCATCAGGCTGATGGCTGCCGCCAGCCCCGTCCCGCTCAGTGCGGTCGTGAAGGACGCGCCGCCTCTGCGTGCCTCCCCGAACACGAGGTTGGCGCCGCGGCTGCCACCCGTGGTTGGGCGGAAGCGGAGCGCGACGGTGCACGAGGCGCCGACACCCACCGTAGCGCCGCTGCACGTATCAGACGCCGTCACGAAGTCACTCGGGTTGGCGCCGCTGATGCTGACAGGCTTGAGCGTCAGCGCGGCCAGGTCGTTGTTGATGAACGTGACGGTCCGCGGCGGGTCGCTGGTCCCACCGACCGCCTGATTGCCAAAATCGACGCTGCTGGGATCGAGCGCGACCGCTGTCGCAACACCGCTGCCGGACAGCGCTATGCGGCTCGGGCTGCCGCCAGCGGGATCGTTGTGCGCAACGTCCAGGCTGGCAGCGCGGCTGCCGGTGGCGGTCGGCCGGAACGTCACGAGGACCGTGCAGGTCTGCTCCGGCTGCACGGGCGCACTGGTGCACGTCTGGCTCGCGACACCGAAGTCCGCAGGCTGCATCCCGGCCAGTGAGACGCTCCCAATCGTGATCGGCGAGCCGCCGCGGTTCGTCAGGGTCACCGGTTGCGCCGCACCGGTGGTGTTCAGCGATTGGGTACCGAAACTCAGACTGCTAGGAGCGGCGGCAAGCGCGGGCGCAATGCCGCTCACCTCGACCCATTGCGACGCGGGCTGCGCATTGCTCGCTACCACAATCTGGCCGGAGCGAAGGCCGCCGCCCTGCGGGCTGAACGTGACGTCAATCGCGCAGCTGGCGCCTGCACTGAGCGTTGCGGGGGCGATCGGACACGTTGAGGATTTGCCGAAGTCGAGGCTGCTCGACGTGATGCTGCCGATGGTGAGCGGCACAGCGCCGGTGTTGCTCAGGCTGACGGTCTGCGCCGCGCTGGTCGTGCCCAGCGCCTGGGTTGCGAAGCCCAGGCTGGCGCGACTGAGCGCGAACGATGGCGTGCTACCTGCGCCCTTGAGCGTGAGCTCGTGCGGACTGCCCGGCGCATTGGTAACGATCCACGCGCTCTCCGAGTAGCTCGTCGCGGTGGTCGGTTTGAACTCGATGTCGACGGTGCAGCTCGCGCCAGGAGCGATCGCGCTCGAGCACGTGTTCCTCGGCGACGAGAAGAACGTGAGGAACGTGGCCTGGCTGAACGTCAGTGGCGACAGCCCATCGTTGGTCAGGGTCAGCGTTCTGGCAGCGCTCGTGGTGTTCACCGCGACCGGCCCAAAGTCGAGCGTCGTTGCGCTGAGGGTCAGCTTCGGACCCTGCGCCTTCCCTTCGACCGTGGGCTGATGCGGGCTGCCCGGTGCATCGGTGGTGATGCTGATCACTCCGCCGTACGTGCCGTCGGTGGCTGCCGAGAACGTGACCGCGATCGAACAGGTGGCCGCAGCCGCCAGGCTGTTGCCGCAGTTGTTGGCTTGCGTGAAGCCGCCTGGAAGACTGATGCCGCCGATTGCCAGGGCGTCGTTGCCCGAATTGCTCAGCGTCAGCGTTTGCGGCGGAACGGTTGCACCCACGGCGACTGTGCCAAACCACAGGCTAGTGGGGCTGACTGAGGCCACTGGCTGCATACCGATACCAGTCAGTGCGACCGTGTGCGGGCTACCGGGAGCGTCGCTGTACACGTTGAGCGTGCTGCTGTGCGCGCCTCGGCTACCCGGGTGGTACGTCACGTTGACGGTGCAGCTGGCTCCCGACGCGAGCGTGCTGGGGCAGTTGTGCGTGTGCGAGAACGGGATGTAGGTCCCCCCGAGGGTGATGCTGCCGATGTTCAGGTCGATGTCGCCGACATTGGTCAACGTGACCGGCGTGGCGGCGCTGACGGTGCCGACCCGCCGCTGACCGAAGTCGAGGCTCGCGGGCGAGAAGCTCGGCGCACCGGCTGAGATGCCCGTGCCGTCGAGCTCCACGGTGACGGTTGGGAAGTCCTTCACGTCGACCGCCAGCCAGCGTTTTCGATTGCCCGCATCGTCGGGGGCGAAGACGACGTCAAACGTGCACACGCCTTTGGGCCCGATGGTGTGGTTGCCGGTACAGCCCGCTGGATTGGCGCTGACGATTGAGAAATCGCCAGCGTCCTGCAGCAGCGGGCTCACGATATGCGCGTTGGAGATTGAGATGCTGTACGAGCTGGCGAGGTTGACGACGTCAACCGTTTGATGCACCTGCTGACGTAGCGGCACGGTGCCGAACTGCAAGCTTTTGGAGCTCGCCGAAGCCGGTTGAATGCCGCGGATACTGCCCTGAAAGCGCAGCGAGTCGACGTAGTCGGTGCCGCCGAAGCTGGCCGAATCGCCGACGACGGCAGCATCCATGGACAGGGTCAACTGATCCAGCTTGAGCGGTGACACAACCATCTGGATGGAGCACGTGCCGCCTGCCGCGATCGGAGTGCCGCATGTCGAAGTCTGCAGGACGCTCACGTCGGGGCCAGCGCAGTTCCACACCGTGCACGCATCAGTTCCCACGGAGCGCATGTCGATGGAGTCGATCGAGAAGGCGGCCCCGTTGTTGGTAATGGTCATGCCAAGCGAGCGGCTATCGCCTACGGGCACGTCCCCAAAATCGAGCCGGCCTGGGTTCAGGGCGACGTTCAGGCAACTCGGCGTCTGATCGTACGCGTCCCAGTCCTTCGCCTGCTGAACGAGATCAGCCAGGGTGCCCGGCGGCGGGTCGACGCTCGATGATGCGCCGGCGCGCGTGCCTTCGAATGCCAGCAGGACCATCTTGCTCGCGTTCACGTGCTGCGCGACGCGGTGCGTGCCGACCGTGGGATCCGCGGCCTCGAACCGGTGCAGCATGCCGCAGATCTCGTCAGTGCTCTTGCCGACGATGTTCAACGACGGTGGCGCCATGCGCCACACCCGCTGCCGCGTGTCGTCGCTGGCGGTCACGAACCCGTATTGCGCGGCGTCGACGTGACAGGCGATGCACACCTCGTTGTCGTGCGGCTGCACGCCGCCACCGTGGTTCAACCCGGTAAACGGGTCGACTCCGCCGTGGCAGTTGTAGCAGCGCGGATTGGTAAAGACCTGCGCGATCGGCTGGAACGCAGCTCCGCCGCCCACGGTGGGCGGCGGAGCCTGTTGGGCGGCGGCCGTGAGGACGCCGATGGTCGTGAACAGAATGGCCAGGCCGAACAGCGCAACAGCACTGTTGCGTGCGCGCGCAAACATCTCTGTCTCCCCCTCGCTTGTGAGCACAAGCTAGGGCTAAACGCGCGCGCGGCCCTCAGCAGAAGGACCTATTCCGTGTACCTAATTACGGGACCAGCGTGGCGGCGATGTAACCGGCAACGTATGCGTTCGCCTCGCTCGTGCCAGGCCCGCCAGTCACCCCGATGGTGTACTCGCGGTCGGCCATCGGCACCACGAACTGGACGTGCTCGTACACGTCACCGTCGCGTTGCACGCTCACGACCTGCAGAACGCCGACGAGCTCACCGGAGGCCGCGCCTGGCGCGGCGACGCGCTGGACGCTGCTGGACACGAGCTGGTTCTGGCTCGCGGTTACCTGGTCGAGGAGAGACTTGTAGTCCTCCATGGGCATACCCGTAATGTCCGCGTTGAGCTGCGTGACCACGACGCTGGCCGCGCGGCCCTGGCCGGGCAGGACAGCCTTACCAACCTCGAGCACGGGCAGTGAGACAGGCGCCGTCTCGGCGAGCTCCCAACCTTCGGGCAGCGAGAAGTGCAGGCTGCTGGTGGTGCTGGCGTAGGTGGCAGCAGCTGATTGGGCACTGGCGATTGGAGCACTGGCGATAACCGCGCACGAAGCGGCGAGGAGCAGAGAAACGAGGCGTCGCATGGGCGCCCTCCCTGGGTGTAGGTGATTACTCCCAGTCCGCCGCGGTGGCGGCGTCCGGGTGGCCCAGGGAGTATCGGCACCCTGCTAACGCCCCTGAAGCGGTCACGTGAAAAGCGTCACCGCGCCGGCGCCCACAACGGCCGTCGCCCAGACGCGATCGAGGTTGAGCCAGGCTCGCCTCAGCACGCCCAGGCCTAGCTTGTCGTAGACCAGGATCGCCACCACGCCCATCGCCACGAGCATGGCGGTGCTGTGGACAACCACCGCCGCCACGTCCGTCATGATCGACGCGCTACTCAGAATTGGCTCCTCGTGCCCGTGAGGGCCACCGACGAGGACCGGGAACAGCATCAGACCAGCGCCATGCGCGGTGCTCATCAGAAACGACCACAGCGCTAGCTCGCGCGCCGAGACGCGCAGTCCAACCCAGCGCGGGTGCGACCGCGGTTTGAAGAATTTGAACGCACCGAACGCAATGAGCGCGGCCGCGCCGACGGTCCGAAGCACCTCCGGCGCGGCAACGAATTGCAGACCACTGACCAGCAGCACCACGACGGCGATCGAGGCTTCGTGGCCGAGCGCGATGAGCGGGAGGGCCCGCAGGACAGCGGATCGCCGCCGTTCCTGCAGGCCCAGCGCCACCGCGAAGAGCCAACCCATGGCCGGGTTGATCCCGTGGTAGAGGCCAATCACCGCGAGACTGGCAAACCACGGCCAGAGCTCGGTTGGCATCATCACGATGTCGCCCATCGCCACACCTACGCGGTGAAACAGTACGAGTCGGAGGACGCGTCACCGCCCTCGAGTCGCACCTGGTGCGGGCGCTCGCCCTCGTCGAAGCGGGCAAAGAACCGCTGGTCGAGCGTCATGCCGCCCTCTGGCCTGGTATCCAGCTTGGCGATCCAGCCCTTGATGCCGTCCGGGTAGAACTGGGCATCCCAGGAGGCATACAGCGAGTTGCTGACGTATGCCCGCCGGCCATCGCGGCTGAGCTCGACCATCTGCGGACCACCGTTCAGCGGCTCGCCCGGGAAGCTCGTGTGCGCCGCGCGGGAGACGATACCGCCCAGCCGTACCGAACTGGTCAGCTTGGGGTTGAACGGATCGCTCACGTCGTACTGGCGGAAGTCGCCCGTGCCCCAGCACGAGACGTACAGCTGCTTGTCGTCGAGGCTCAGGTTGATATCGGTGACCAGCGGCGGCACGGCGCCGAACGGTTTGAGCGCTGGCGGAAGAAGGTCCGCGTCCGCGGGCTCGGCGGGGATCTCGATCACCTTGCGCACGCCCCATTTGCCGTTTTCGCGATACCAGACAAAGATCGCGGCCGACAGGTCCTTCAGCGAGATCACGACGCCGACAAAGCCGTAGGTCTTGTTCGGGTCGTGTGATGGCCGCAGCTCGAGCACCATCTGGTTTTCTGGGCCGAGCTCGAGTGCCTCGGTGTGGCGGCGTGTCTTCAGATCCCACACGTGCAGCTGATGGCCGTACTTGCCGCCCAGCAGCAGCTCGGGATTGACGCCGGCTTCGATCATGTTCGGCGTACCCCACTCGCTGGTGATCATCGTGTCGTGGCCGAGATGCCACCAGAAGTCGTAGGCGAGGTACTGCGGACCGCGCTCCTTCTCCCAGGGGCCCTTGATCGACAGGTCGTCGTGATCGAGCACGAAGATGCCGCCTGGGCCGTTGCCATCCGGCGCGCCGATGGCATTGACGTAGATGCCGTCGGGGCCGCAGTGCGTGGTGTGCGGGCGGCTGTAGCCGGTCTTGCGCATAACCTCCTCGGCCTCGATGACCTTGACCAGCCGCGGCTGGCGCGGGTCTGGCTTGGTATCCAGGATGTGGATGCGCGACGACTTGAGCCCAGGGGCCAGGAGATACCGGCGCTCGACGTGCGGATGTGGTCCCGTCGGGCACAGCGCCGAGCTGCAGGCGTTCCAGCCGAAGTGATGCAGCTCATCACCACTGTTGGGCATCTCGACGCGGCTGATCGTCTTGCCGTAGGTCGACGACGTCGGGTCAACGTCGAGCGTCACCAGCGCATCGTGCTTCACGTGGCCATTTGTTTGACCATTGGTTGGCACGCCGATGGTGGCGACATACGCGATCTTTTCAGGCGGCGCGGACATGGCCATGCCGGCCGATGGGTAGAACGTTGGATCTGGGGTGAAGCGGGCCATCGAGTGACCTCTCCTTTAGGTAGTACGCCGCGCAGCCTAGACAGGGCGGCAGCCCGCGCCATGGAGAGGACTACTTATCCGAGCTACTCATTTGCAGGCTCCGCCGCTTTTCCCGGCGGGAGACCGGTCGGCGTGCCCCTGCGGGAGACCGGTCCTCCGGCCTCTTGGTACCGGTCTAGCGCGGGGCCAGCGCTCCCAGCCGTCGAACGGCGTCGGCGGCCAGGAACCGCTCGCGCATCTCCTCGGTGGGCATCCGACTGAGCATGTGCTCGGCGGTCACGCGGGTCTCGGCCGCCAGCGCGTCATCACCATCGATCGCCAGCAACGCCGAGGCGCTGCGCACGAACAGCGCCGGGTCCGCGACCGCTCGCGCAACGCGCACGGCGGCGCGCAGATCCATGACCGCGCCGCTGGCTCGTCCAAGGCCCACCAGGGCCGACGCGCGTGTGGCCAGCGCGAGCACCTCATACTTGGGCCGCCGGCCGTGAGCCTGCCGCAGCGAAGCGTCGGCGAGTGTGATCGCTTCGTCGAAGGCACCGCGCGCTAGCGCCAGCTCGGCGCGCGCTTGCGCCAGGCGGAGCGCCCACAGCCAGCCGTGCCAGGCTCCCGCCCGCGCGACTGTCTCAGCCACATCGCGCTCGAACTGCTCAGCTCGACTCACTTCGCCACGGCGCGCCAGGTTGAGCAACAGGTCGATGCTTGCGCTGGTCAGCGCTGGGATGAAGTTGACCGAACGCGCGAGCTCGCATGCCTCCTCGGCAATCGCGGCATGCCCCTCATAGTCGTAGACATCGAGGTGAAAACCCGCCGACATGGCCGTGGCCCGCGCCAGGAATGGGCCGATGCCGTACTCACGCCCGTAGCGAGCAGCCTCCCCGAACACCTGCAGCGCCTCGTCATAGGCGCCCGTACCCGCGAGCGCCAGACCGAGCACCTGCAACGCGAGGATCGCGGAGTCCGTATCGCCAGCCGCGCGGGCGATGCGAACCGCGTCGCGACCGCGCTCGACGGCTGGTTGAAAGCGGCCGGCCCAGCACAACGTCGTCGCGTACAGCGGCAGGACGCTGGGCGCCACACCGACGCCGAGCACATGGGTCTGCTCGACCGCGGCATCGTACTGATCGATAGCGGAGCTGACGTCACCCTCCGAGCCTGTCGCCCAGGCCAGCCAGAACCGAGCATCCAGGGCCAGGTCGGTACGTTCGACGTCGTGAGCCGCCGCGAGCGCCTCAGAAGCGCGCTCTCGTAGCGCAGGCGCGTCCATGGTCCAGTTGCACGCCAGCGCGAGATCGACCAGCACCTCCGCGCGCCGTTCGCGGCGCTCTACGGGCAGTCCAACCAACGCGGCTTCCAGGTCGCGACGGGCGTCCGCCCACAGCGTGACGCGAGTCAACGCACGGCCACGGCGCGCTCGGAACTCGGGGATCAGATCCGGTCGGTTGATGCGCTCGGCGATCGTGATCGCCTGTTCCAGCAGAGCCGCTTCCTCGCGGTGGGCGGCGGCGCGGCCAGCCCGTTCGGCCGCCCGTACGAGATAGTCGAGCGCCGGTTCGTGCAGCTCAGCGCTGACGGCATGGTGCGCCAACAGATCGAGGATCTCTTCGACACGTTCGCCCGCCGTCTCCTCGAGCCACTCGACGATACGCGCGTGCAACCGTCGGCGTTCGGCTCGCGGCAACAGGCCGTACGCCATCTCCTGGATCAGGTCGTGTTTGAAGGCATACTCGCGCTGGCCGCGGAAACGGGAGGACGGCATCGATCGCAGCAAGTCACGCCGTTCGAGTGCTTCGAGCTGCTCGAACAGATCGCCGGCCACGTCGAGCGCCGCCAGTCCTGCCTGCCACACGTGCTTGCCGAGGACCGCCGCGTGTTGCACCGCCCGCTTTTCCTCCGCGGGCAGCGCGTCCAGGCGGGCCGAGATGAGCGCCCGCAACGCCGAAGGCACACCCCCGGTCTCGCTGCCCTCCGCCATCGCCGCGCACAGCTCCTCGGCGAACAGGGGATTGCCGCCGGCCACGCGACTGATCTGCTCCGCATCGGAAGCCGACAGGCCGCGCTCGCGACATAACGCTCCAGCCAACGCCCGACCGGACTCGGCGTCGAGCGGCTCGAGCTGCAACGAGGTGAACTCGCGGATGCCACCGCCCCACGTAGGGCGTTTCTCCAACAGCTCAGGCCGTGCTTGCGTCACGATCAACAGCGGCGTCGCGAGCGCGCGCTCCGCGACGTGCTCGAGCAGGCTCAGCAGCGCTTCATCGCCCCAGTGCAGGTCCTCGATCAGCAGACAGAGCGGCTGAGCCCTGGCCAGCGCCTCCAGGAAGCGTCGGACCGCAACGTACATGGTGCGCTCGTCGGTCTGGCTGCCGACGCGATCGGTTTCGGTATCGAGGCCGCATAGCAGCGCCAGATGCCGCTCGATGTCGCGCACGTCGGAGGAGGTCGCAGGCGCCTCGAGCGCACTGCTCACGACCTGGCGCAGCCTGGAACGTGCCTCCTCGGCGGCGTCTTCTGGCGTGATACCAGCCAGGTCGTACAACGCCATGGCCAGCGCCCGATAGCCAACGACCTCGCCGTACGGTAGGCAGCGTCCGCGCAGCAGCTTGACGTCGGCTGATGCCCGCGCGCGCCGCTCGAATTCAGCGATCAAACGCGACTTGCCAATGCCCGCCTCGCCGAGCACGCTCACCAGGTGGGGCCGCTGTTCGCGCATGACCCGCGCGAGCGCACCAACCACGACGTCCAGCTCCGCGTCGCGACCCACGAACGGTGCATGGCCGAGCGCCCGCGAGGCCGGGTCGGGCGTAACCTCCAGCGCCTCCCAGGCGGCCACGGCCCGGTTCCAGTCGCGCGCCTGCACCGGCGGCATCGACCGGTATCGCGCATGCTGATACGTCGCGCGGTACGTCTGTTCGCCGACGAGAACCGCCGTCGCCACGCCGGAGCTGGCCAGGCCGATGGCAACGCTCACCGGCGCGCCGCTGACCTCGTAGTGGCGCCGCGGATCGGGACCTTGCAAACCCGCCAGCACTTCACCGGTGTGCAGGCCAACTCCCACCTGGAGCTGCGTTCCGCGGCTCTCGGGTGGCAACGACAATCGGCAGTCGCGGATGGCCAGGCCCGCGCGCAGCGCTCGCTCGGCATCGTCCTCGTGGGCTACTGGCGCACCGAATACCGCGAGGATGGACTCGCCAGTGGTGCGCAGGACCGTGCCATCGAAGCGCTGAATCTCGGCGGACATGGTGTCGGCGTAGCGATCGGCCAGCGCGCGCAGGTCCTCGGGGTCGAGCCGCTCGGCGAGGGCGGCGAAGCCGCCCAACTGCACCGCGAGCACGGTGACCCAGCGGCGCTCTTCAGCTCGCGCGTCGAGCGCGGCCTTCGGCGGCTCCGCGCGGGACTCTTCCGGCGAGTCCTCACGCGCGGGCTCGTGCGTCGTCCCAGTGCTCTGGGGACCGCGCGCCGCGAGGAGCATCGCCTCACGGGCCGCCGCGTCCAGGTCGAGCGCCTCGGCGAGCTGCATGATGGTTCCCGGATGCGGTGCCCGCCGAACGCCACGCTCGAGATCCGAGATGCCGCGCACGCTGAGCCGCGCGCGCTCGGCCAGCGCTTCCTGGGACAGTCCCGCCAACAATCGGTGACGCCGAAGCAGGGAGGCGAAGTCCTGCGACGGTTTTGAAGCCACCACGATCTACGATCCCACCGAGCGACGGCAGCATATCATCGGCTGCCGCGCGAAAGTGCAGGGATTGCGTGGGTAGCGTGTTGCCCACCGACGTGGGCAGCCACGATCGCTCACTCTAGTCTGGCAGGCATGTCGAACAGCCATTCCGGGGGCGCGATGGCCGCGCTCCTCAACACGTCCCGCACCGCCGCGGTCTTTCGCCGACGCTGGCTGGCCGAACATCATCGCGAGCAGCGAGCATGGGGACTCTCCGCCGCGCGACTCACCGCGCGCGAGCGCGAAGTCGCGGTGCTCATTGCCCACGGCCTGACAAACAGACAGATCGCGGCGGAGCTCATCATCGCGCTGCGCACCGCTGACAACCACGTCCAGCACATCTTCGACAAACTCGGACTCTCTTCTCGGGCCCAGGTCGCCGCGTGGGTCGCCCTGGCGGGCATGCTCAGCCAGCCCGCCAGTCGCACCGCCGCCGTCGCCTGAGCTTCATCCGCACGCTTGTTCGGCGTGCGTCCCCACAACGTCAACGCGGCTGCGAGGGCGCAGAAAGCGATAGCGCTCGCGCCCAGCGCCGCGAACCCCGAACCTGCCAGCAGAAGGCCGCCCAACGCGGCTCCGCTCGCTGCTCCCAGGCTCGACGCGGCGCCGCGCACCGTCATCGTCGCCGCTTTGCCGATCGGTGCGCTTTGCGGCAGCCAGACGGCCGTAATGACCTGCGTCACACCGTGCAGCAGTGTTCCAGCGCCGATCAGTCCGACCGCGAGCCAGCTCGCCATCGGCACTATCACCGAGGCACCCAGGAACGCTCCCGCTCCGAGGGCACCCAGCAGGAACAGCCGGTCCAGCGGTCCACGTCCGAGCCGTCCGCCCATGAGGAACGTGCCCGAGAACAGGCCGACGCCGACGACCGTCCATGCCCAGCCCGCCTCCTGCGTCGAAAAGCCGTGGCGCTGCACGACGAAGGCGCCCAGGTAAGTCCAGACCGCCCAGCCGCCGGCGCTCATCGTGAAGGTCGAACCCAGGAGTGCCAGGGATGGTCGGTGCCTGACGAGCGGCGTGTACGCCGCGAAAAGTCGGCCACCGGAGGCGCGGCGGCTGGTGCGTGGCGCGCGATTCGCTCGGGCTGCCCGCAAGACCTGCCACAGGCACAGCAGCGCTACGGCGGTCACCATGGCGAGCGCGAGCCAGGCCGCCCGCCAGTCGAGCGCCGTCGCCACCGCGGTCACCAAAGGTACGCCGATGATGGGCGCCGCCCCGAGGCTCGACGTGACGCGGCTCACGGCCACCCGCTGCGCGTCGCCTTCGTATTCAGCGCTGGTGATGGCCAGGGCGAGCGGGTACACGGTTGCGCGGCCGACTGCCGCCAGCAGCGCGACCAGTGGCAGCGCCGCCAGACCAGGCAGGACCGCCAGGCCCGCGGCGCTCGCGACCAGCGCCAGCACGCCGATCAGCAGCGTGCGGCGCTTGCCGTACCTGTCGGCAAGCGGCCCGGCGAGGAGACCGATGATGGCCGCGCCCACTCCGATCGCGGCTGGCAGTTGGCCGAGCTGGCCAACTTCGACCCGCAGGTCGGCTGCGATGGCGGGCAGCAGAGGGCTGAAAGCAAGATAGTGCAGCAAGCTCAAGAACGTTGCCGCCACCAGACCGGGGAGAACCCAGCGGTTGGCGGGATTGATTGCAATAGGCGTTTCCACCGCGGCAGCCTACGCGCACGCGTGCGCTCTCGAATGGGGGAAACAACTTATATGCCCTACTCATCTGCCGCTCCGCTAGCCGCTCGAGGCACGCCCCGAAGGGACTAGCAACTGCCGTCCCCCCTCCCCCGAAAGGGGCGTTGACCGGTCTCGTTTTCGAAGGTGCAACGGCAGGGCACGCGCGGTCGCTTCGCGAGGGTTCAGGCACGCTCTCACTTAGAGGTACGCCACTCCCCCCGAAGGGGTGCCGACCGGTCTCGTTCCGGCTGGTGCTCACGCAGGGAGATGCGCGCGCGGGTCGGAGCCCTTCGGGGATGGACAGGCTTCTGAAATGCTCAGGACTGGGAGTGGAGATAGCTGAGGACGACCTCAGAGTGCCGCTATCGCACCCAGCCCACGCTCGCTGAGACGCTGGTTCAGCGCGGTCACATCACTGGCGATCACTGCCGCGAGCCGCGCCAGCTGCTCGTCGACCTGTCGGGACAGCTCCGCGAATACCTCGTGCGTCTGGCTGGTCGGTCGGGCGTCGGCCGCACCGACCATCGCACTCAGCGCCGCCAGCTTGGCATTCAGGCGAATGGGGTTGTTGTATGTCAGACCCGGCGCGCGCTGGATCAACTGCTCCTCGATACCAGTCAACCGCTCGACGAGCGCCGCTACCTCCTGCACCAGATCGGGATGGGCCGCGACGCGTGTCCGCCAGGCGTCGAGCTGCGAGCGCAGATCGGCAATCTGATTGACCGCCGCGTGGGTTTCTGAGAGCTTGTCGCGGATCCGCAGCAGGAGGTCGAACTGTTCCCGCAGCTTTTCGGTGGACGCAGCTACGCGCGGGTCGGCCACGATCTCGAACGACCGCTCCAGCGTGCTCTCACCGACCGTCATGCGCACTGCGTACGTGCCAGGTGGCGCAAGCGGTCCATCAGTCCCGCCCTCCCAGAACGTCGCACCCTCGACGGCAGTCGCTTCCGGGTAGCGCGCGTCCCAGACGACACGGTGCAGACCGGCATCACGTGGCAGGTCGGTGAGCTCCGCAATCGTCCGAGCGGCGGCGTCGGTGAATACGAGCGCGACCGACTCAGGAGCGTCCTGGCCAAGCCAGTACGTGACGAGGACACCATCCGGCGGGTTCGTGCCGGCATCGAGCAGGATCTCGCGGTCGTCCTGCGAGCGGTAGGTGATGTGGAGTGGCCCGATCAGCCGCGAGTTGCGCCCCGCTGCGTGCGGCAGGCTAAAGCCCTGGATGGACCGGAAGCGCACCGCTGTGCGCGGTTGGAACAGGTGCGCGGGCCGACCGCTCAACTCGGCGCTCCACTCGTGCAGCGGCGTGACGTCGTCGCGGATCCAGAACGAGCGGCCGTGCGTCGCGGCAATCAGGTCGCCGTTTTTCACCGCCAGGTCATGGATCGGGACGATGGGCAGATTGCCCTGGAACCACTGCCATGCGGCACCCGCGTCGAGTGAGACGTAGATACCGGTTTCCGTGCCCGCGTACAGCAGTCCTGGCCGCGCCGGGTCCTCGCGGATCACGCGCGTGAAGTCGCCGTCGGCGATACCGTCCACAATCGTTGCCCACGTGGCGCCGAAGTCAGCAGTCCGATACAGGTACGGCGCGAAGTCATCGGAGCGGTAGCACGTCGCCGCCATGTACGCCGTCCCGACCGCGTGTGGCGACGGCTGGATGGTGCTGATCAAGGCGTGCTCCGGCAAGCTCAGCGGCGTCACGTCGTGCCAGGTCTGGCCGCCATCCCGCGAGACGTGAATCAGCCCATCGTCCGAGCCTGCCCACAGCACCGCCGCGTCGAGTGGCGACTCGGCGAAGGCAAAGATCGTCGCGTAGTACTCGGTGCTGACGTTGTCGCGGGTGATCGGTCCGCCTGATGGACCCAGGGTGGCCGGGTCGGCACGGGTCAGATCGCCACTCAGCACCGTCCAGGACATGCCGCCATCGCGCGAGCGGTGCACGTGCTGCGAGGTGACGTAGACGACCTCCGGATCGTGGGCTGACGTCACGACAGGGAAGGTCCACTGAAAGCGGTACTTCAGGTCGCCGGCTGCCCAGCCCATGGGATCGTCGGGCCACACGGAGATGTCCTGGACCTGACCGGTGCGATGGTCATAGCGGGTCAGGTGGCCGCCGAAGCTACCAGCGTAGACGACGCTCGGATCGTCGGCGCGGACCGCGACGTGGCCGCTCTCGCCACCCCCAACGGTGTACCAGTCCGCGGCGCTGATCGCCGCGTTGTACGAGCGGCTGGGCACGCTGAGCGTGTTGATGTCCTGCTGCGCCCCGTACAGCCGATACGGCACCTGGTTGTCGGTAACCACGTGATAGAACTGCGCCGTCGGCTGGTTGTACTGCGAAGACCACGAGGCACCGCCGTTGAAGCTGACGCACGCGCCACCGTCGTTGCCCTCGATGATCCGGCTCGGCGAGTGTGGATCGATCCACAGATCGTGCTGGTCCTCGAACGGCGTGGGCACGGCCTCGAAGTGGCGACCCCCGTCGGTTGACCGCCAGGCCTGGACGTTCAACGCCCAGACCGTCTCTTGATCCGCGGGGTCGGCAAACAGGTGCATGAAGTACCACGAGCGCTGCCAGATGCGCCGCTCCTCGCTGATGCGGGTCCACGTGTCACCGCGGTCGTCAGACCGAAAGAGCCCGCCGTCGGCCGCTTCGACCAGAGCCCACACGCGATCGGGATTGGCTGGCGACACGACGATGCCGGGCTTGCCCCACAGGCCACGCGGCAGCCCGCGATGCGCGGTGATCTCGAGCCAGGAATCGCCGCCGTCAGTTGAACGGAACAATCCGCTGCCGGGACCGCCACTCGACAGGCTGTACGGTGTACGCCCGCCCTCCCACAACGCGGCGTACATGATGCGCGGGTTGGTCGAGTCGAGGCTCAGGTCGACTGCGCCAGCGTGCTTGCTTCGGAACAGGATGTGTTGCCACGACTGGCCGCCGTCGCGCGAGCGGAAGATGCCCCGCACGACATTCGGGCCGTACGCGTGGCCAAGGGCAGCCACGTAGACCAGGTTCGGATCGGTCGGATGGATGCGCACTTTGGCGATGTGGCGCGTCTCTCCCAGGCCGCAGTGAGCCCACGTTCGACCGCCATCGGTCGAGCGGTACACCCCATCTCCGTGTGAGACGTTGCCGCGAATCGTGCTCTCGCCCATGCCCGCGAACAGCACGTTCGGATCGGATGGGGCGATCGCTAACGCGCCCACCGCCGCGGTCTGGAAATACCCATCCGAGACGTTCTCCCAGAACCGCCCGCCGTCGACCGTTTTCCAGACCCCACCCGAGCAGTGGCCAAAGTAGAAGACCTGTGGTTCGAATGGGTGGCCGACGACAGAGGTGACACGGCCGCCGCGGTGCGGGCCGACGAGCCGCCAGGCGATCGAGCCACGCGGATCGATCGAGTCAGACGCGAGCACGGCCGCTGATGCTAGCAAGCGATAATTGCTGAGCGTGTGATGTACTACCTGCTGCTGTACGACGTCGTGAACGATTACGTGGCCCGCCGAACTGCTTTTCGCGAAGCCCACCTGGCCGTCGCCGGCGAAGCCGTAGCGCGCGGCGAGCTCGTGCTGGGCGGAGCGTTCGACGATCCTGTCGACGGCGCGGCACTTGTTTTCAGCGCAGCGGACCGCTCGGTGGTCGAGGAGTTCGTGCGCAACGACCCGTATGTGACCAACGGCCTGGTAACCCACTGGCGGATCAGACCGTGGAACGTCGTGGTCGGCTCGCAGCTAGTGGTTCAGCCATGATCAAGAAGTTCTCGGTTCTGTACGTCGGTCACATCGCCCTCGAGAACATCGGCCGTGACGGCACACCCGCCGACGAGCGCTGCTATCCCAACGAGCGACTGGTCGAGGGCATGGCCATGGCTGAAGACGTCGCGCACGCGATGGATGAGCTCGGCTACGACACGCTGTGGATGGCCGAGCACCACTTCCAGCGCGAAGGCTACGAAGTCATCCCAAACCTGATCTTGATGGGCACCTACCTGGCCACGCAGACCCGTCGGCTGAAGTTCGGCTGCGCGTTCAACGTCACCCCTGCCTGGCATCCGATTCGGATGGCAGAGGACTACGCCATGGCCGACTACCTGACCCGCGGTCGGGTGGTGCTAGGTGTGGGCCGCGGTTACCAGACGCGAGAGGTGGAGACCCTCGGCGGTCCGCTTCTGGACACCGAAGCCAACGCGGCACTGTTCCGCGAGCAGATGGAGATCCTGTTCAAGGCCTTCGACCAGGAAGCGTGGAGCCACAAGGGCCGCTACTACACGATCCCTGCCGAGGTGCCGTTTCGCGGCTATCAGCCCAGCAACCTGACCGTCGTGCCGCGACCCGTGAACCGACCCGTCGAGATCTGGCAGGCGATTGCCAGCGGCAAGTCGATTCCCTTCATGGTCCAGCATGGCATCAAGGGCATGGTCACGCTCAATGGCGAATCGATCACGCGGCAGATCTTCGCCCAGTTTCGCGACGAGGCAGCTAAGGTCGGCCGCCACCTCATGCCTGGCGAGGACCTCGCCTGGGGCGGCGGGCTGTATCTGGCGCCCACGCTCGAAGAGGCGATCGACCGAGTCAGGCCGTATCACGACGAGCGCTACAAGTGGTTCGCGCCGTTCGGCTTCGTGCGCTACGCCGATGAGCACGGCCGCACCTGGGGCACTCCCGGCGCCCCGGCAGGCGTGCCAACCATCGAGGAGGGTGTGCGCCAGAAGGCGTGGCTGGTTGGTCCTCCGTCGCGCGTCATCGAACTGCTCGAGGACCTCCAGCGTGAATATCCAGGCCTCGAGCACAGCCTTCGTGACCTTTTCGGCAGCCGATACGGCCAGTGCGCAGGCCATCGGCGACGCCGCCTATGACGCCGTGGTCTTCGAGATGGAGCATGGGCCGTACGACGTCCGCCTGCTGCGCGACTGCCTGCAGTACATGCTGAATCGACGTCAGATCGCGCAGAGCGGCTCGGTCGCGCCCGCGGTCACGCCCATGGTGCGGATTCCGCCCAACGGTGGCGAGGCCAACCAGTGGGTAGCCAAGCAGGTGCTCGACTCGGGGGTGTACGGCGTGGTATGGCCGCACGTGGGGCACTCCCGGCGCCCCGGCAGGCGTGCCAACCATCGAGGAGGGTGTGCGCCAGAAGGCGTGGCTGGTTGGTCCTCCGTCGCGCGTCATCGAACTGCTCGAGGACCTCCAGCGTGAATATCCAGGCCTCGAGCACA
>WNFU01003100.1_pt1 | contig 22178 bp, 18 predicted proteins | sample 5400121 | NCBI WGS metagenome assembly WNFU01 (sample SAMN13153360, study PRJNA577476) | soil metagenome | isolation source: 100 cm soil or saprolite under grassland replicate 1 | place: USA:California | collected 2016-06-15
ACCCTGCTTGATCCTCGACTCGACAGCACGACGGATCCCCTCAAGGTCAGGGTGAAAGCTCAGTAGAACGCGGTGCGCCACTCCCCCCTTCTTGTCTCTGATTAGAGCGAGCAAGAGGTGCTCGGTGCCCACAAAACCGGTGCGAAGACGGGCGGCCTCCTCCCGCGAGGCTTGAAGCACCCAGCGAACACGGTCGGTGAAGTTGAAGCCGGACATGAAAGCCCTCCTCCTGGTGAATCAGCGTCAATCTTGTACCAGTTGGAGTGGACAATAATCTGCTACCAACGAATGTGTCAATAGGAGTGGTACAATCGGGCAAGGGTTGCTCACTCCCGCGATGAAATGCCGTGCCGCTTCATCACCTTCAAGAGACTCGAATGGTCGGCGAGGCCGAGGGCTTCGGCCGTGCGCGTGATGTGCCACGCGTTGCGCTCCAGGGCCGCGAGAATGATCTGCCGTTCGGCCTCGGTCTTGAGCTCCTGGAACGAACGCTTGTCGCCTTCCCCCGCACGCCTCACCCTCAACGCCTCTCCCTCAACGCCTTTTGTTGTTTTTCGCACCTCTACCGGCACATCCTCGACGGTCAGCTCGTCGCGGTCGGTCGCGATCACCATCCGCTCGATCACGTTGCGCAGCTCGCGCACGTTGTTGCGGGCCCAGTCGTAGTCCATCAGCGTTTCGACCGCACCCGCCGCGAGGCGCTTGGCGCGGTACCCGAAGCGGGCGCACGTCGCGGCAAGCAGGTGGGTCGCGAGCTCCGGCACGTCGGAGCGCCGCTCGCGCAGCGGCGGCACCCGCAGCACGTGCGCGTTGAGTCGGTAGAACAGGTCCTCGCGGAACCGCCGGGCCTTCACTTCGTCCTCGAGCTCGCGGTGCGTCGCGGCGACGACGCGGGCGTCCACAGCGATGGTGCGAGTTCCCCCCACGCGGGTCACCTCGCGCTGCTCCAGGACCCGCAGCAGCTTCGCCTGCGCGGCCGGCGGGAGGTCGCCGATCTCGTCGAGGAACAGCGTGCCGCCGCTCGCCGCCTCGAACGCCCCCTTGCGCACCGCCACGGCGCCGGTGAAGGCGCCGCGCTCGTGGCCGAACAGCTCGCTTTCCACCAGCTCGTGGGGGAGAGCCGCGCTGTTCAGGGCGATAAACGGGCCGCCTTTCGACGAACGGCCGCCCAGCCGGTGCAGCTCTCTGGCCACCAGCTCCTTCCCCGACCCGCTCTCCCCCACGATGAGGACCGGACTGGGGATCGGCGCGACGCGGGCGATCAGATCGCGCAGCTTCTGCATCGCGGGACTCTGGCCCACGAACGCCCCATCCTGGCCGAGGTCCTGCCGCAACGCGGCGACCTGCTGCTCGAGCCGCCGCCGGGCGAGGGCCTGCGCGATCTCCTGCGCGACGCGCTCCATCGGCTCCGCCTTGTCGATGAAACTGTGCGCGCCGAGCTGCACCGCCTGCGCGCAACGGTCGTAGTTGCCGGTGCCGGTGTATACGATGACCGGCACTTGAAGTGCGCCGCGCTCCATCGCGCGCAGCACCTCGAAGCCGTCCATCCCCGGCATCTCGAGGTCCAGAATCACGCAATCCACCGGCTCGCGGCTCAGGACCTCGAGCGCCTCCTCCCCCGAGCGGGCGACGAGGGTCTCGTGGCCGGCGAGCCGCTTCAGGTCGTAGCTGTATTGCTGCGCCATCGCGGGGACGTCGTCGACGATGAGGATCAGGGTCATGGTTCCGCGGGCAGCTCCACGAAGAACTTCGTCCCCTGCCCCGGCTGCGTCTCCACCTTGACGCTGCCGCTCAGATCCAGCACCAGGCGCCGTACGATCGACAGGCCGAGTCCGGTGCCGCCGGGCTTGGTCGTGTAGAAGTCGTCGAAGGCGCGCTCCAGCTGCTGCCGCGTCATGCCCTTGCCGCTGTCGGCGACGGTGACTCGAATCGCGCCGTCCCGCCGCTCCGTGGTGACGGTCACCGCGCCCGCGGTCCCGTCGAGCGCTTCCACCGCGTTGCGCACCAGGTTCTCGAGAATGCGACGCAGCACGAGGCTGTCGGCGCGGACCCGCGGCAGGCCCTCGGCGAGCGTCGCGCCCACACGGATCCCGTCCGGCGGCGCGACCAGCCGCAGCGTCTCCCGCACGACCTCGTTCACGTCACAGGGAACGGCCCGGGTCTCAGGATACAGGCGGGCGTAGTTCGCCGCGAGCGTCTCGAGATAGGCGAGGCTCGACTCCAGCGTCGCCTGCCGCTCGGCGAACACAGTGGGCAGGCGACCCGGCTCCTCGCGGGCCACCTGGGCCAGATGCCGCAGCACGTTGCGCAGCGGGGCGAGCCCGTTCTTGACGTCGTGGTTCACCTGCCGAGCGAGGTCGCCCATCGCCGCACGCCGCTCGGTCTCGCGCAACCGCGCCACGCCCGCCCGCAGCCGGTCGGTCATCTCGCCGAGGAGTCTCGTCAGCGCTCCGATTTCGTCGGCGCGATCGCTCTCGAACGCGACGTCGAGTCGCTCCAGGTCCACCCGCTTCGCGGTCTTGGCCAGGTCGGCGAGCGGCCGCGTCACCCGCGACGCGAGCCAGCCGCCCAGCAGCACCGCGACTGCCGCGGTCGCGAGCACGGCGATCAGGAATCCCAGGTCCATGCTGCGCCGCACCTCCGCGAGGGCGGTGAGCGGCGCCGTGACGACGATACGGGCAGGGGTGACGCCTGTGGAATCGTCGACGAACTCCAGGGGGACCTGTCCGACGATCGTGTCCGCCGCGGTCGTGTCGGCGGGCCGCGACGCCAGCACGCCACCCGGGGTCTCGAGCCGAACGCGCAGCGTCGTGTCCCGCGCCAGCCGCGCCAACACCATGGAGTCCACCGCCAGCCCGCCGACGACGGTGAACCGGCTGCCGCCGAATCGCAGCGAGTCCACGCGCGCGAGCGCGAGGAACGCCCCTTCCGGCGTGCGGGCCCGCACCAGCGCGACGCCGCTGGGAACGGTCGCGAGGAGGCGCGGGAGCGCGGGCTCCATGCGATCGAACTCCTGCCGGAAGTGGCCCGAGCTGACGATGCGACCGGAGGCATCCTGGATCTGCAGCATATCGAGCCCCGCGAGCCGCATCGCCGAGCCGGCGTAGTCGAGCAGATACTGGCGATCGCCGGCCTGCACCGCGGCCGCGCGCAAGTGGTTGTCGTCGATTGCCGCGGCGGTGAGCGAGGTGAGACGGTCGCCGATGGAGCGGCCGCGCTGGGCGAGGTCCTCCTCGATCACCCCCACCAGGGCATCGACGCGCCGGCGGTACTGCGCCGCGAGGCGGTCGCGCACCGCACGCCGCACCCCGATGCCGAACACCAGCAGCGGCACAAGCACCACCGGGGCGAACGCGAGCAGGACACGGGTGCGGAACGTCATGAGCGGATCATCGGATGCGTGGGACGGCGTCCCAGTCGATGCTGAGCCGCGCCGCGCCGCGGCGCACCAACAGGCGGCGGCGCACATCCAGCAGAGGAGTGACTGTCAGCGCCGGGCAGGCATCGAGCGCGGTGCGCGGGATGGGGAGGACGAACCAATCGTCGCCACGGCCCGCGAGCCGCCTGGCGAATGCGTCCGGGAGGACCCCCACCGCGCGGCGGGGCCGCTCGTCGAGCGACAGCGCGACGAGGCGGTCGGCGAGGTCGCGCGCCACGACGTCGCCCTGAACGAAGACGATCGTCCCCTGCGATGGGACGATCGAGGTGGTTCCCGCCGGCGGGCCGGCTCCGCAGGTCGAGTCCTGCCACCAGAACGGCGCCACCGCCGGCCGTGCCTCGACGCGCACGGCGTGCCGGGCCAGGTCCTCCAAAGTTGGGGCGGGAATCCGCACCGGTACCGGGGCGAGCAGCACGTAGCTCCGGTCCCACGGGAGCGGCACCGAGGTGAAGTCGGCGCGCGTCGCGGCGTACGCCAGCGCCGTGGGGTCGTCGGTCACGAGCAGGTCCACGCCGGCGTCGAGCAGATCGCGCGCGTCCCCGGCGGCGGGCCGCCACTTCAGCACCGGCCGGTGCTGTCCGCCGACCGGCGAAGCCGTAAGGTCGGCGCTCACCCAGTAGGAACCCGTGCCGATCGGCCACGCGATGCCGGGGACCCGCTTGGCGACGGCGAGCGCCGGATCCGCGAGGGCGAGCGGCCCCTGCAGCGTCGGCCGCCGCAGGTGCACCGTTACCGTTCGATCGCCGCTCGCCACGACGGAGTCGGCAACGCTGGTGATCGCCGCTCCCCACGACGCGATCACGTCGCGCGCGCCGACCGGCACGCCGTCCCAGAATCGCGCGCTGTCGGCGATGGTGAGCGTCCACGTCCGGCCGCCGTCCGCCGAGCTCCACGTCGCGGCGAGCGCGGGATGGAGCCGGCCCTCGCAGTCCGAGCGCAGTAACGTCTCGTACAGCTGGCGGAACAACACGCGCTCGGCGGGAGTGACGGGCGACGGCGCATGTGCCGGATCGATGGCGCCGGACGCGGCGACCGTGAGCGTATCGGGTGCGGCGGTCGAATCGCCCGGCAGATCGCAGGCGCTGGGCGCTGCAAGTGATCGTGGCGGGGGCACAAGAAATCCGGGTCCCGGCGCGCCGCGTGGCGCGCAGGCGGCGGCGGTGATGAGCGCGCCGAGAAGGGCGCAACGAGGAGCGATCATGGGGGCGCGGGGGACTCCATCTTAATACCCCGGAACCCGCCACCTGTCATTGCCTTGCAACGAGGCTAGTTTACGGATCATGGCCACCTCCACCCCGCCACGTCCCAGCCGCCCCCGCGAGGCCGTCGAATCGGTGGTGATCCGGTTCGCCGGCGACTCGGGGGACGGGATGCAGGTGACGGGCTCGCAGTTCACGGTGGAGACCGCGCTCGCCGGCAACGACCTGGCGACCTTCCCCGACTTCCCCGCCGAGATCCGCGCGCCCGCCGGCACAACGTTCGGCGTCTCCGCGTTCCAGATCCGCTTCGGCACCGCGGACGTGCTCACCGCCGGCGACGCGATGGACGTGCTCGTCGCGATGAACCCCGCGGCGCTCAAGGTGGAGCTGCGGGACCTGAAGCCCAGCGGCACGATCGTGGTGGACACGGGAGCCTTCACCGAGCGCAACCTGGCGAAAGCGGGCTTCGCAGCGAACCCCCTGCAGGACGGCTCGCTCGCGAAGTATCGCCTGCTCCCCTTCGACATCACCAAGCTCACCGCCGACGCCGTCAAGACGTTCGGCCTCGGCACCAAGGAAGCGCACCGCTGCCGCAACATGTGGGCGCTGGGGCTGATGCTGTGGATGTACGGGCGGGAGCGGGCAGCCACGGTAGAATGGCTGCAGAAGAAATTCGCCAAGCGCCCCGACATCGCCGCGGCGAACGTCGCCGCCCTCAACGCCGGCCACGCCTTCGGCGAAACGGCGGAGATGGCCGAGCACGTGGTGGGCTACACGGTTGCGCCCGCCCACTTCACGCCGGGCGTCTACCGCACGGTGAGCGGCACCGAGGCGCTGGCCTGGGGGCTCATCGCCGGAATGCGGGCGGCGGGGCTCTCGCGCATGATCTTCTCGGGTTATCCGATCACGCCGGCGTCGGCGCTGCTGCACACGCTGGCGAACCTCAAGGCCTACGGCGTCCTCACCTTCCAGGCCGAGGACGAAATCGCGGCGATCGGCGCGGCGATCGGCGCCGCCTACGCGGGCGCCCTCGGCGTGACGTCGAGCTCGGGCCCCGGCATCGCCCTCAAGACGGAGATGCTGGGCCTCGCCATCGCCACCGAGCTGCCGATCGTGCTCGTCGACAGCCAGCGCGCCGGCCCGTCCACGGGCATGCCGACGAAGACCGAGCAGTCGGACCTGTTCCAGGCGGTCCTGGGCCGCAACGCCGACTCGCCGCTGGCCGTGATCGCGCCGTGCACGGCCGGCGATTGCTTCCCGATGGGCGTGGAGGCGGTGCGGCTGGCGACCAAGTACATGACGCCGGTCATCGTGCTGAGCGACACCTACCTGGCCCACGCCGCCGAACCGTGGCGGATCCCCGAGGAGCGGGAGCTGCCGACGTTCCCCGTGCGCTTCCGCACGGACCCCGCGGGCTTTCAGCCGTTCCAGCGCGACCCCGACACCCTCTCCCGGCCGTGGGCGCTCCCCGGCACGCCGGGACTGGAGCACCGCATCGGCGGCATCGAAAAGGACTTCGACACCGGGCACATCTCCTACGATCCGGGAAACCACCACCGCATGACGCAGACGCGCGCGGCGAAGATCGCCGGGATCGCCCGCGACATCCCGCCGCAGGACGTGGCGCTGGGCGAGACCCAGGGCGCGCTGGCAGTGGTGGGCTGGGGCTCGACGTTCGGCGCGATTCACGAAGCGGTGCGCCGCGCCCGCGGTGATGGGCTCGCGGTCTCACACATCCACATCCGCTACTTGAGCCCGTTCCCCAAGAACCTCGGCGAGCTGCTGCGTCGTTTCGAGCGCGTGCTCGTCCCCGAGCTGAACAACGGCCAGCTGGTGCAGCTGCTGCGGGCGGCGTACCTGGTGGATGCGCGCGGGTTCAACAAGATCGCCGGCAAGCCATTCCACGTAGCCGAGCTCCTGGCGGCGATCCGGGAGCACGCGCAATGACCGTCGTCACCGTCACCGACCGCGAACTGCAGCCCAAGGACTTCGCCTCCGACCAGGAAGTGCGCTGGTGTCCGGGGTGCGGCGACTACGCCATCCTCAAGGCCGTGCAGAAGGCGCTCGCCGACATCGGCGCGCCGCGCGAGCGCACCGTGTTCGTGTCGGGGATCGGCTGCGCGGCGCGGTTCCCGTACTACATCTCGACGTACGGCTTCCACACGATTCACGGCCGCGCGCCGACCATCGCGACCGGCATCAAGCTCGCCAACCCCGAGCTCGACGTCTGGGTCGTGACCGGAGACGGCGACGCGCTCTCGATCGGCGGCAACCACTTGCTGCACGTGCTGCGCCGCAACGTGGACCTGCAGCTCGTGCTGTTCAACAACGAGATCTACGGGCTCACCAAGGGCCAGTACTCGCCGACGTCGCGCCGCGGCACGCGCTCGCCGTCCACCCCGCTGGGCTCGGTCGAGAACCCCGTCTCCGCCTGCCAGGTGGCGCTGGGCGCCGGCGCGCGCTTCGTGGCGCGCTCGGTGGACACCCTCATGCCGCACCTGGTCGGCGTGTTGGAGCGCGCGCACGAGCACCGCGGGGCGTCGTTCGTCGAGGTGTTCCAGAACTGCGTCGTGTTCAATGACGGCGTGTTCGACAACTTTACGGCCAAGGAGATCGCCCCGGAGGCGCAGCTGCACCTCGAGCACGGGAAGCCGCTGGTGTTCGGCAGGAATCGGGAGAAGGGGCTTCGCCTCAAGCGGGACAAGCTCGAACTCGAAGTCGTAGAGGTAGGGGAGAACGGCGCAGGGACGCAAGGCGTACTCGTCCACGACGAGCGCAATCGTGCCCTGGCCCACCTGCTCACGAGCCTCGAGCCGCCGGCGTTCCCCGTCGCCCTCGGCGTCCTCTACTGCGACCCCGCTCCCGCGTTCGAAGCCGAGGTGCACGCGCAGGCGCGGGCCGCCGGCCTCGGCACCGCACCCGCCAGCCTCGACGACCTGCTGCGCAGCGGTCAGACGTGGACGGTCTCGTAGCCCCGGCACCCGTCCCGTGATCGTCTTCTTCAACGGGGAATTCGTCGATAAATCGCAGGCCACCGTATCGGTGGATGACCGCGGCTTTCTGTTCGGCGACGGCGTCTACGAGGTATTCCGGGCCACGGACGGCGCGCTGTTCGCCGCCGACCGCCATTTGCGGCGACTCGCGAACGGTCTCGCCGACCTGGAGTTCACCAGACCCGCAGCGCTCGACGACGCCGCGCTGCTCGCCGCGGCGCGCCGGGTCCTCCAGGACAACGGGCTGACCCGGGGCGACGCGCTCGTGTACCTGCAGATCACCCGCGGCGCGCCGGGGCCGCGGACCCACCAGTTCCCTCCGGCGAACACGCCGCCCACCGTCTACGTGACGGCGAGCGCGTTCACTCCGCCGGACGACGTGCGCGCCCGCGGCGCGAGCGTGGTGACCACGCCGGACGAGCGCTGGGGCCGCTGCAACGTGAAGTCGATCCAGCTGCTCCCCAACGTGCTCGCCAAAGAGCGGGCCGTCCGCGCCGGAGCGTTCGAGGCCGTGTTCGTGCGCAACGGCCGCATTACCGAAGGCGCGAGCACCAATCTGTTCGCCCTGCTGGGCGGCACCCTGCGCACGCATCCCGCGGACCACCACATCCTCCCCGGCATCACGCGCGAGATCCTGCTCGAAGAGGCGGAGCAACTCGGCGTGGCGGTCGTCGAGACCGCGGTGACGCCGAAAGACCTGGCGAACGCCGAGGAGGTGTTCGTCACGAGCACCTCCGCGGACGTGATGCCGGTGGTGCGCGTCGATGGGCGCCCCATCGGCGGGGGCGAGCCCGGGCCGGTCGCGCAGCGGCTCCACACCGCCCTGCGCGCGAGCGTGACCCCGGTCCGCGCGGTACCTTAGGGACCGCTTCGTCGACCACATCCAGGGCCAGGGGGATTGCATGCGATCGATCAGCTTCATCGCCGCGGCGCTGCTCGCCACGCCGCTCGTCACCGCGGCTGCCCAGCAGCCGTTCGAGGGCGTCGTGGAGTACGACATGACCGGCAGCGGCCAGGCGATCCACACGATCTACTACCAGAAGGGCTCGCACGTCCGTACCGAGATGAACGTGGGCGGCCAGGCGGCCGCGATGATCATGGACGGCGCCACCGGCACCATGACCACCATCATGCCGGCGCAAAAGATGTACATGACGATGAATTTCCGGGACATGGCCGCCGGCATGCAGCGCCAGTCGCGCGACAGCGTCCACATCCCCAAGTTCACGGCGACTGGCCGGCACGAGACCATCGCAGGGCACGATTGCGAGCACGTCCTGATGACGATGGAGGAGAATCACTCCCAGATGGACATGTGCGTCGCGCGCGGCATGGGGTACTACATGTCGGGTGGCGCCGGCGGGCGGCGCGGGGCCCGGGACTTCTGGTCCAACATCCCCAACGCCGACGACCCCCGCTACGCCGAGTTCCGGCGCCAGTTCGCCGGCGGGTTCTTCCCGCTCAAGATGGAGATGAAGGACGAGCACGGGCAGGTGCAGATGACGATGGTGGCGACGAAGATCGACCGTCGCAGCCTCTCCGACGATCTGTTCAAGCCGCCTGCCGACTACACCGAAATGAAAATGCCGGGACGCTAACGATAGAGTCGCCGCAAGAGCTGGATCTGCCCGGTGTGGTAGAGGTCGTGGGTGGCGATACCGTAGGCGTTTTGAAGCGCCGTCCAGCGCCCCGCACGGCGATCCAGCGCCGCAGGCGCGAGCCGGACGATCGCCCGCCGCAGCAGCAGATGCTCGCGCTTTAAGAGCGCGAGATCGCGCTTCCAGGCCGCCGCGTCCGTCCCCTTGGGCAGCCGTGGCCAATCGCTCCCCGCCCGCGGGAACGTGACAGCGGGGTCGCGAAGCAGCCGCCGCCGCACCATGCACTTCCAGTAGGCGGCGTGCAGCACCAGCTCCCAGATACAGTGCCGGCCCCGCCCGGGGCGCCACAACGCCTCGGCGACGCGCACGCCGCGCAGCGCCCTCCACAGCGGCGTCCCGTGCCACGCCGGGCCCCGGAACGACCGGTCGAACAGGTCGAGGAGCAGCGCGCGGCGGCGATCGGGACGCGGCAGCGTCGTCACTCCGGCCCGAGCACCATCTCGTAGTGGACCGAGCGCTCGTCGAAGCGCTTGAGCAACGCCCGGGCGTCAGGGGGCACGACCGCCTGCTCGTAGTCGGACCCCGCGAACGCGCGCACCGCGTTGAGCGACTCGAAGAAGGTGAGGGTGACGAACTCCACGCCCTCCGGCACGGCCCGCTTCAGGAGGTAGGCGCCGCCGTATCCGGACACCCGGTGGATTCCGGGGAGCACCTTGTTGCGGAGCAAGGTCTCGTAGGCGCCCGCGTTCTCCCGGCTCGTCAACCCGTGCCACAGTCGAGCGATCATCGTGGGTCTCCTGTCGGACTCGTGTCTCCGTGAATGCTCGCGCGGCCGGGGCCCGCGCGCCATAGTCCGCGGGCTGAAGCCCCGGGAGAGGGCGGCGATCGGACGCTTACTGTCGACACATCCCCCCGGTATAATCCGGGTCCCCGCGATCCCCGGGAGTCGATGATGCTGCCCTCGCTGCTACTGCTGACCGTCGCCCTCGCCCAGCAACCGATGCAGGATTCGGCCTACACGCGCACCGAAGCGATGATTCCAATGCGCGACGGCGTGAAGCTCCACACCGTGATCGAAGCGCCACGGAACGCCACGGGGCCCCTCGGCATCCTGATGGACCGCACGCCCTACGGCGCGGACGGCGCCGCGGCCGGCGCGGCGCACAACGCCGGCTACTTAGGCCTCAGCGGCCTGATCATCGTCGCGCAGGACATCCGCGGCCGCTTCCAGTCCGAGGGCACGTTCGCCATGAACCGCCCGCCGCACTCCGGACCCCAGGGCACAGACGAGAGCACCGACACCTACGACACGATCGACTGGCTCGTCAAGAACGTCCCCAACAACAACGGCCGGGTGGGCGTGTTCGGCATTTCGTATCCCGGCTGGCTCACCGCCGTCGCGGGGATCGGGGCGCACCCGGCGCTCAGGGCGCTGAGCCCGCAGGCGCCGATGGGCGACGCCTGGATGGGCGACGACTTCTTCCACCAGGGCGCGTTCCGCGTGAGCTACGGGCTGGAGTACTCGTGGATGATGGAGGCATCGCCCGACCTTTCCGTGACGCCGTCGCCCTCCCGCTTCGACACGTACGAGTGGTACCGCTCGTTCCCGACACTGGGCGCGCTGGCGGCGGCGGTCGGCGCCGAGCAGTGGCCCACGTGGCGCCACTTCGCCGAGCATCCCGCCTACGACAGCGTGTGGCAGGCGCGCTCGCTGCCTCGCTATTTCACCCACACGGTCGTCCCGACGCTGACCGTCGGCGGCTGGTGGGACCAGGAGGACGAGTACGGGCCGCTCGCGAGCTACGCGGCCCTCGAGAAGACCGATACCGCGGGCGTGAACTTCCTGGTGATGGGCCCCTGGTATCACGGGCAGTGGTTCGCGGACTCCGCCACGGCCCTCGGCAACATCCGCTTCGGCCGCGCGACGGGCGTGGATTTCCGCGCGCTGCAGACGCGGTGGTTCGCGTACTGGCTGAAGGGCGAGGGCGACGGGAAGTTCCCGGAGGCGACGGTGTTCGACGCCGGGAGCAACGAGTGGCGCACGTTCGACAAGTGGCCGCCGGCGGCGGCGCAGACCAAGCACCTCTACTTCCGCGAGAACGGCCGCCTGTCTTTCGACCCGCCCGCGGCCGCCACCGGCGCGGACCAGTACGTGTCGGATCCGGCGCATCCGGTGCCGTACCGGCCCCGCCCCGTCGAGCGCACGTATTCGCCGCCGTCGCGGTGGCGCCGCTGGGAGACGGAGGACCAACGCTTCGTGGACGGCCGGCCCGACGTGCTCACGTGGCAGACTGCGCCGCTCACCGAGGACGTCACCGTCGCCGGGAACATCGTGGCGCATCTCTACGCCGCCACGACGGGCAGCGACGCCGACTGGGTGGTGAAGTTGATCGACGTGTACCCCGACACGATCCCCGACCGGCCGGCGATGGGCGGCTACGAGCTGATGGTCACGGGCGACATCATGCGCGGGCGCTACCGCGGCAGCTGGGAGCACCCGCAGGCGATCCCGCCGAATCAGGTCGTGCCGTTCACGGTGGACCTGCACCAGCAGGCATACACGTTCAGGAAGGGCCACCGCATCATGGTGCAGGTGCAGAGCACCTGGTTCCCGCTGTACGACCGCAACCCGCAGACATTTGTACCCAACATCTTCAAGGCGACGGCGGCGGATTACCGCGCCGCGACGCATCGCGTGTATCGGACGGCGCGGTACCCGTCGAGTGTTGCGGTGGACGTTCTGAGGCCCTAGCCGCAGGCGGCCTTTCCATTCCCGTGGCCCCCGCCGCGGCCCACGCCACCTGCGAAGCTGCCCTGCAGTCGCCGGAGCGGCGACGTCGGCGCGACCGGGGAGATCCCCGTGTAGACCGTCCCTAGCCCCAAGGAGACGACCCAACGCGGTGACGCGGCCGTGAAGCCGTGACTCGCGTTCACCGTCAGGGCCATCGCGCCGGCGAGGGCGCGCGTGATCCCACCACCCACGGTCCGCGCGAGCGAATCTCCAGTGCCGACCTCGGCGCCCACGCCGACGCCGAGCGTCCACCGCGGAGCCACATCGGCCGCGCCCTCGAGCCTCAGGAACGACGGTGCGGTGAGCCCGGAGAGGGCGCGGCTCGCATCGGCTGAGAACCGCAGGCTTGCTGTGGGCGCGACGCCCACTCCAGCGTCGATCCCCAGCGTCGTCTCCCCGCTCCCGAATCCGCACGCGGCATTGCCGGTCGGGAGGGAGACGATGAGCGCTCCGGCGAGGGTCGGGGTCCAGGGCGCCGGCAGCGTCGCGGTCGCGCCCGCGACGAGGGGCAGGTCGCCGAGTCCGCCGCTCGCCACGGTGGCTCCACTCGTGTCGTGCGACAGGCGGACCACCGATGGGATCGCCGACAGCGCCAGCCACGGCCGTGGCCGGAGCTGCAGCACGCCCGTCACCACCTGCTCCGTGCGGGCAGCGGAGAGCTGGGCGACTCCCACCGTGACGCCGGCGCCGACGGGCGTTTGGGCCTCGCCCCGGGCAGTCCCGATCAGAGACAGGGCGACCACCATCGTCCTGCGCATCATCGCTCCCCTCACGGGCCCCGAGTTTCGCGGCGAAACGCGCTGTGACCTTGGCGCCCTTGCCCGGTTCTTACTGATGAACGACCGCGGTCGGCGCGAGGCCGGCCGCTGACTAGAGACGGAGGAACACCCATGAAGGTCACACGGATTCTCGCACCCACCCTGGCCGCGACGCTGTTCACCGCGGCCGCCCTGGCCGCGCAGCACGCGACCCGCGTCCAAGCCCCCACCAAGGCGCCGGCCAGCCACCGGCCGACGGCCATGAGCCATCGGACGACGGCGCCCAACACGCCCCGCCCGATGAGCTTCAAGGGCATCGCCAATAAGCTCGGCACCACGTCCGACGCGCTCGAGAGAGACTATCAGACGGCGCTCGCGGCCAATCCCAAGCTCACCCGTGGGCAGTTCGTCGCCGCGAACGTGTTGGCGAAGAACCTGGGCGACAAGAATCCCGCCATCACCACTCCGGCGATTCTCGACGGGCTGAAGAGCGGCAAGAGCATCGGGCAGACGCTGCAGGCGCTCGGGGTCAAGGCGAACGACGCCCGCGACGCGCAGCGCGCCGCGAATCGGGAGATTCAGCAGAGCCAGAAAGATTCGACGGACTGACGTCCGAATCCCAGCGGGTTAACGCAGACAGCGGGCAGGTCCAATCGGGCCTGCCCGCTGTATGTTTGCTCCCATGCTCCACGCACTTGCCTGCCTCGCCCTCGCACTTCCCACTCAACGGCCCCACCCGCCTGCCGGCTGGGACGCATTCACCAGGAGCTTCGACGCTTACGCCGCCGGCGACAGCGTCGTCGGCGCCAGCGTCCTCGTCGTGAGGAACGGCCGCGTCGCCGCCCATCACGAGTACGGCGTCGCCGACCGGACCCTCGGCCAGCGCGTGGACACCAACACCATCTACCACTGGGCGTCGATCACCAAGACGCTCACGGCGATCGCCATCCTCCAGCTGCGCGACCGCGGCCGCCTGTCGCTCGACGACCACGTCACCAAGTGGGTCCCCGAATTGCGCCAGGTGCACGACTCCTTCGGCGCGATCGACGACATCACGATCCGCATGCTGCTGTCCCACGCGGCGGGATTTCAGGGCCCCACGTGGCCGTGGACCCGGGGACAGCCGTGGGAGCCCTTCGAGCCCACGCGCTGGGACCAGCTCGTCGCCATAATGCCGTACCAGGAGATCCTGTTCGCGCCCGGCTCGCGCTACAGCTACAGCAACCCGGGGTTCATTTACCTGGCGCGGATCATCGAGGAGATCACGGGCGATCCCTGGGAGACGTACGTCCAGAAGAACATCCTGACGCCGCTGGGGCTCACCCGCAGCTACTTCGGCGTGACGCCGTATCACCTCGCGGCGTTCCGGTCCAACAATTACACGGTGACGAAGGACAGCGCCGGCCGCCTGAGCGTGATCGCCAACGGCCGGGACTTTGACCCGGGGATCACGATTCCCAACGGCGGCTGGAACGCCCCGTTAGGCGACCTGGCTCGCTACCTCGCTTTTCTCGGCAACGCCACACCCGGCGATGCCGTTCTCGCTCGCCGCTCCCTCGAGGAGATGTGGCAGGCCCGCTATCTCGCGGTCGAGCCGGTGGCGGGAGAGGTGAGCCCGGCGGATTCGCTGGGGCTGTCCTTCTTTATCCTGCGGCGTGGCGGGACGCGGTTCGTCGGCCACACCGGGCATCAGGCGGGGTTCCGGTCGTTCTTCTACATCAACCCGGGGACGGGGAGCGGCGTGGTCGCCGCGTTCAACACCACCAACGACGCCGACAACGATCGCTCCGAGGCGGGATTTCGGGCGGTGCGGGACGCGGCGCTGGCGCTCGTGGCGCGCTGATCAGTCCTGCTTCGCCGCCGTCTGGAACAGCCGCAGGTACTGCCCGTACCCCTCGGCGTCCAGCCGGTCGACCGGGACGAACCGCAAGGCCGCGGAGTTGATGCAGTAGCGCAGCCCCGTCGGCGCCGGCCCGTCGTCGAACAGGTGGCCCAGGTGGGAATCGGCGTGCGCGGAGCGCACCTCGGTGCGCTCCATGAACAGCGACCGGTCGGTCTTCTGGCTCACGTTCTCCGGCTCGAGCGGCTTGGTGAAGCTGGGCCAGCCCGTGCCGGATTCGAACTTGTCGAGTGAGCTGAACAGCGGCTCCCCTGAGACGACGTCCACGTAGATCCCCGCCCGGTGGTTGTCCCAGAACTCGTTGTGGAACGGCGACTCGGTCGCCTCGTGCTGCGTGACCTGATACTGCAACGGGTTCAGCGAGCGCCGCAGCTCGGCGTCGCCCGGTTTGTGAAAGTTGTCAAAGCCCATCGTATTCGCTCCCTCTCCCCAGAGCTCCTGCAGGCGCCGGTCGCGGCCGCACCCCAGGCGGTACGCCTTATAGGCGATCGCATGCGTCCGGTAGTAGTGCTGGTGATAGTCCTCGGCGGCGGTAAACAGACCCGCGGCCCGGATCTGGGTCGCGACGGGCCGCCGGAACCGCCGCGCCACCTGCACCTTCGAATCCTCCGCCAGACGCCGCTGGCTCGCGTTGCGATAGAAGACCGCCGTCTGGTACTGGGGCCCGTGATCGCAGAACTGCCCGTCCGCCGTGAGGGGATCGATGTTGTGCCAGAACGCATCCAGCAGCTTCTCGTAGCCCACGCGCCGTGGATCGTAGACGACCTGTACCGACTCGAGATGCCCCGTCTCCCCGGACGAAACGTCTTCGTAGGTGGGGTTCCGGGTCCGGCCCCCCATGTAGCCCACGGTTACCGAGACGACGCCGTCGAGCTGGTCGAACGGGTGCTCCATCGACCAGAAGCAGCCACCGGCAAACGTCGCGGTGTCGAGCGGCGCGGCCAGCGAGAGAACCGTCAAGAGCAGGAGGTGCATGCGCTGAATTTAACACCGCCTTGCCGCGTCGCGTTCCCCTCGGCAGACTTTGATCCCATGGCCACGAAGCCCAGCTCCACGATCACGGCCCACGACGCGGAAGTCAGCTTCCGCCTGCTGGTCGAGAGCGTCAAGGATTACGCGATCTTCATGCTCGACCCCGAGGGTCGCGTGGTGACCTGGAACCGCGGGGCCGAGGCCATCAAAGGCTATCGCGCCAAGGAGATCGTCGGCCGCCATTTCTCCCGCTTCTACCCGCCCGAGGACATCGAGGCGCGCAAGCCGGAGCGGGCGCTCGAGGCCGCGACGACCGGTGGGCGGTTCGAAGATGAGGGGTGGCGCGTGCGCAAGGACGGGTCACGTTTCTGGGCCAGCGTGGTCATTACCGCCGTGCGCGATGGGCACGGGAAGCTGCACGGGTTCGTGAAGGTCACCCGGGACCTGAGCGAGCGCCGTCGCGTCGAAGAGAAGCTGCGGCGCAGCGAAGAGCGGTCCCGCCAGCTGGTGGACAGCGTGAAGGACTACGCCATCCTCCTGCTCGACACCGAGGGTCGCGTGATCAGCTGGAACGCCGGCGCGCAGCGCATCAAGGGGTATCGCAGCGAGGAAATCCTCGGCGAGCACTTCTCCCGCTTCTTCACGCCCGAAGACGTCGCCGCCGGCGTGCCCGCGCATCACCTCAAGCAGGCGGCCAGCGCGGGGCAGTACGAGGACGAGGGGTGGCGCGTGCGTAAGGACGGCTCCCGCTTCTGGGCCAACTCGGTGCTCACCGCGGTGCGGGACGAGCAGGGCACGCTGACCGGCTTCGCCAAGGTGACGCGGGACCTGACCGAGCGGCGCCGCACGGATGAAGCGCTGCGGGCGGCCGAGGAATACGCGCGCCTCATCGTGGACCTCGCGTACTCCGCCTTCGTGGCGATCGGACCGGACGGCGTCATCAGCGGCTGGAACCGCCAGGCGGAGATCACCTTCGGGTGGTCCCGCGAGGAAGCCGTTGGCCGGGAGCTGGCGGAGACGATCATCCCGCCGCAGCACCGCGACGCGCATCGTCGCGGCCTCAGGCACTTTCTCGCCACGGGCGAGGGGCCGGTCCTGAACCGGGTGATCGAGATGACCGCCCTGCGGCGTGACGGGTCGGAATTCCCGATCGAGTTGACCATCTCGCCGCTGCGGCTGGCCGATAAACTCGTGTTCACGGCGTTCATTCGGGACATCACCGACCGTAAGGCGGCGGAGGAGGCGCTGAAGCGGTCCGCGGCGGCGCTGGAAGCGGCCAACGCGGAGCTGGAAAGCTTCAGCTACTCGGTCTCGCACGACCTCCGCGCCCCGCTGCGGGCCATCGACGGCTACGCCCAAGCGCTGCTCGAGGACCACGCCGCGCAGCTGGACGCCGAAGGACAACGGCTGCTGGGAGTGGTGCGGGAGAACGCGCAGCGCATGGGCCAACTGATCGACGGCCTGCTGCGCTTCGCCCGCTTCGGCCGCCAGTCCATGACCATGGCGCCGATCGACATGATGGATCTTGCCCGCGGGGTTGTGGCGGAGCTGCAACAGGGGGGTGGAAGCGAGCTCCCGTTGGTGACAATCGACACGCTCCCCCCCGCCATGGGGGACAAGACGCTCATCCGGCAGGTGCTGGCCAATTTGGTCGCGAACGCCGTCAAGTTCAGCCGCGCGCGGCCGCGTCCCGAGGTCCACGTCGGCGCCCGCCCGCAGGGGGGGGAAGTGATATACTTCGTCCAGGACAACGGGATCGGGTTCGACATGCGATACGCCGACAAGTTGTTCCAGGTGTTCGGCCGGCTGCATCGAGCCGAGGAATTCGAGGGTACGGGCGTGGGTCTGGCGCTGGTGCAGCGTATCGTGCAGCGGCACGGCGGGCGGGTGTGGGCGGAGAGCGTCCCGGACCGCGGCGCCACGTTCCATTTCACCCTGCCCGGGGCCGACGGCCCATGATGACGACCGCGGGGGAGATCGAGGTCCTCCTTGTCGAAGACAACGCCAGCGACGTCGAGCTCACGCTCCGCGCCCTGCAAAAGCGCAATCTCGCCAACCGTGTCGTGGTCGCGCGCGACGGCGTCGAGGCGCTGGAGCTGCTCGAAGGGCCGATGCCCCTGCCCAAGGTCGTGTTGCTCGATCTCAAGCTTCCCAAGCTCAACGGCCTCGAGGTGCTGCGGCGCCTGAAGAGCAACGAGCGGACCAAGCGTATCCCGGTCGTCGTGCTCACGTCCTCCCATGAAGAGCCCGACGTCGAGGAGAGCTATCGGCTCGGGGTCAACAGCTACATCGTCAAGCCGGTGGATTTCGAGTCGTTCGCCAGCGCGGTCGCGGAAGTCGGGCTGTACTGGCTGCTTCTCAATCACGCCCCCGAGTAGCCGCCCGCTGTCCCGATGCGGCCCCTGCGCGTCCTCTTCGTCGAAGACTCGGCCGCGGACGCCGAGTTGATGGTGCGCGCGCTCCGCGCGGGCGACTTCGAGCCTATTCAAGAACGGGTCGAGACCGCGCCGGAGCTGCTCGCCGCCCTGGAACGGGGGCCCTGGGACGTCGTGCTCAGCGATTACTACCTGCCGTCGCTCGAAGCGCCTGCCGCCCTCGCGCTGGTCCGCGAGCGGCTCCCCGACATCCCCTTTCTCGTCGTCTCCGGGAGCGTCGGCGAGGACACGGCGGTCGCGGCGATGAAATCCGGCGCCAACGACTACATCATGAAGGACCGGCTGCAGCGGCTGGCGCCCGCCGTCGAGCGGGCGATCGAGGACGCGGTGGTGCGGCGGGACCGCCGGCGGCTGGAGCTGCAGCTCCGCGCATCCCAGCGGCTGGAAGCCGTGGGGCGGCTCGCCGGCGGCGTGGCGCACGACTTCAACAACGTACTCACCGCCGTGCTCGGCTCCACCGAGCTGCTGATCCTCGACACGCCGCCCGGAGAGGCCAAGCGCGAGGAGCTCGAGATCATCCGGGAAGCGGCGACCCACGCCCAGGATCTCATCCGCCAGCTCCTCGCCTTCAGCGCGCGCCAGGCGCTGAAGCCGGTGGTGCTCGATCTGAACCATCTGGTGCAGAACATCGGTAAGATGCTGCGCCGGTTGATCGGCGAGAACATCCAGCTCACGACGGAGCCCACCTCGGACCTGGATGCGGTGTGCGCCGACCCCGGACAGCTCGAGCAGGTGATCGTGAACCTCGTGGTGAACGCGCGCGACGCCATGCCGCAGGGCGGGCGGCTCACGATCGCCACTGCCAACGTCCACGTCGCCGAGGGCGACACGGCCGTCGTGGCCGTGCCGCCTGGCCGCTACGTCGTCCTGCGCGTCACCGACACCGGCGCCGGCATGGACGCCGCGACGCTGGAGCGGGCCTTCGAGCCGTTCTTCACCACGAAGCCGCGCGGCAAGGGCACCGGCCTGGGGCTCGCCACCGTCTACGGCATCGTGCGCCAGAGCGGCGGGCACGTCGACGTCGAGAGCACGCCGGGGGCGGGCACGACGCTCCGGATCTACCTCCCCCGCGTCACCGGGGAGGTAGAGGCCGGCGTCGAGCGCCCGGCCGCCGCGTCCGCGCGTGGCGCGGAGACGGTGCTGGTGGTCGAAGACGACGAGCGCGTCCGCATCCTCGCCCGCAAGGTGCTGGAGCAGGCGGGCTACAAGGTGCTGGTCGCGGCGGGAGGCAAGGAAGCCCTGGCGGCAGCGGAGGGTCACAACGGCCCCATCGACCTGCTCATGACCGACGTGGTGATGCCCGAGATGAGCGGCCGCACGCTCACGCGCCGGCTCGCCCAGCAGCATCCCGGCCTGAAGGTGCTCTACATGTCGGGCTACTCGGACGAAGACATCGCCCAGCACGGCGTGTTCGAGGCGGGGATCCCCTTCATCAAGAAGCCGTTCACCCCGTCGCTCCTGACCCAGAAGCTCCGCGAGGTGCTGGACCGGTCGTAGGCCCTACCAGTTCAGCCAGTACGACGCCTTCACCAGGAACGTGTTGTTCGGATGGGCATCGAACAGATCCCCGATGTCCTTCCAAAAGCCTTGCGTCCCCATCACCGGCAGAACGTCAGGCTGGCGTCCCTGCGTCCACACCACGAACAGCGCGGACCCCGGCCGGTACTCCCAGCGCAGCACCACGTTGGAGCGGAACTGCTTGAAGTTGAAGGCTCCGGGCGTGCCGGCAGCGTACGGGGTGTAGCGGGCGTCGTAGTCCGCCGCGCGCGGCGCGGCGAGCTCGCGCACGTTGCTGTAGGTGCCCTTGCTGACGAACGGCTGCGCGTAGACCTGGAGCGTAAGCGTCGTGCGGATCGTGTAGTCGAGCCGGGCGGTCAGGGACAGCTGCCGCTGCTCGAGATGGGCGAACGTGTAGTGGATCGGGGACGTCCCGAAATTACCGTACGGCTGCGTGTCGTTGCGGTTATGGCTGTAACTGAACCCGAGCGAAGGCTGCACCCGGGACGAGGCCCGCAGGGTCAACGTCCCGTTGGCGTTGAAGAACGCGGAGCGCCCCACGTCCCCCCGCCAATAGTTGAAGAACAGGTTGGGGACGAGCACGTGGCGATCGTCTCCCTCGAACCCCAGCCACGGCGCAACGTACGGGTCCTGCCGCACCGCCGGCCCGCCCCGCGCGCAGCGATCGCAATAGGTGGTGCCCAGCTGGCCGATCGTACCTCCGGCGTGCACCCACCAGCGGTTGGTCAGCTGCATATGCACATTCGTGTTCGCCGCGCGCTCCTGCGGGAGGCCTTCGGCCGACCAGTACTGCCACCAGTTGAAATTCCAATTGGCGCGTTGATAGACCCGCGTCGGGTGATTGAAGCGCAGTCCGAACCAGTTGTTCCAGCTCTGCTGGTCCGCCCGCTGCAGGAACCCCAGGTCGTTGACCTCGAACCCCGCCGAGCGGCGCAAGTAACTGGTCTCGAAGTTGGTGCGCTTGCCGGCGATCTTGCCGAAGTGGATCTCCTCGGCGTCCCCGGAGAGGGAGGTGCGCGTGGTGTCGTAGGGGAGCCCCGCGTCGGGGCGCTGGTAATAGTGCACGGAGCTGCGCTGCGTGGCGGCGATCGCTTGAGGCGTGCCGGCCACCCGGCTGAAGTCGAGCGACGCCCCGACCTCGTAGGTCGCGTGCGCGAAGCGATGGCGGGTGTCCACCGCCCCGACGTACGCTTCCCGCCGCAGGAACGGCGCGGTCGCCACATCGAGGCCGCGATCGACCCCGGTAAGGAGCACGCCGACGCCGCTCTGCCCGCCGCGCCGGTCCTGCTGCAGCCGTACCACGGTGTAGTTGGTGCGCGGCTCGATGGTGGTGTCGGCCCGGCCCGCGACGCGCTGGGTCAGCGCTTCGAGCACGCCGACCGATAACCCGCCCGCCAGCCGGCCGGTCAGCTTCCCGGCCCCGAGGATCCTCGACGCCGTGGGCGCGGCGGCGTCGCCGTAGAGGCCGCCGAGCTGCGGGGCGCGGCCGATGCGCCGCGAATAGAACAGCCCCTCGCCGTTGCAGTTCACCGCGCTGCAGTCGACGTCGAAGCGGAAGATCCCCGACCCTTCCACGAAGAACGGCCGCCGCTCCTGGAAGAACGTCTCGAAGGCGCCGAGGTTCAAGACGCTCGGGTCCGCCTCCACCTGGCCGAAGTCGGGGTTGATCGTGCCGTCCACCGTCAGGTTCGAGGTCACACCGTACTTGAAGTCGGCGCCGGCGGTGAGGTCCTGGTCGCGGTCGAAGCCAGTGGCCGTCGGCACCGAGACATTCTTCGTCACCGTGTACGGCGTCACCTCGAGGCGCCGCGGGGACCCGAGGCCGTCGAGCCCCGCCAGGTCGCCGAACTGCGACGACAGCCCCGCCCGCGACACGTGGAACACCGGCCAGGCGATGCGCTCGGTGTAGCGGTAGATGTCGCGCGAGATCGCGATCCCGAAAGTGTGGGTCGCCGTCTTGGGGTAGCGCAGCTGGGAGAGCGGGATGCGGAACTCCGCCGTCCAGCCGAGCGAGTCGACCGTTGTCGCCACGTCCCACACACCGTCCCAGGCGTTGTCTTCATTGCCGTCGTTCGAGATGCTGGCGTCCAGCTTCACCCCCGCCGGGTTCACGCCGAACTCGTAGCCCGTGCGCCGATCGTGATAGGAATCGATCAGGATCAGCACGTGGTCCGACGGGGGCCACGAGTCGCGCCGGGCAAGGAGCTTGAGGATGCTGTCGGGATGCGGATCGAAGCAGCGGACGAAGACGTACAGGGTGCGGGCGTCGTAGGCGACTTTCGCCGTCGTCGGAAAGCGCGCGGGACCGTCTTCGTGCGGCTGCCACTCGCGGAACTCCGTGATCGGGGTGGCCTGCCGCCAGACGTCGTCGTCGTCCCGGCCGTCGATGACCGGCGGGTGGGCCGCGAGGGTCGCGGTGGCCCGGGGGGCGGCCGCGGGCGGCGGCGGGACCACGCGGGGCGCCCCGACTTCCGGGCCCTGTCCCGCGACAGCGACGGCGGCAAGCAACGAGATGATCAGCGGCATGACGGTCCCCGGGGGATGGTCTCCGGAGTTAGATAACGGAAACCCCCCT